>Ga0209281_1001537_pt1 | contig 12887 bp, 12 predicted proteins | sample MedtruBG_FD_187514 | JGI IMG/M metagenome (GOLD analysis project Ga0209281, IMG submission 187514) | Root nodule microbial communities of legume samples collected from California, USA - Medicago truncatula BG (SPAdes) (version 2) | ecosystem: Host-associated > Plants > Roots > Nodule | place... | reverse complement strand
TAACGCCGGTCATCGCGCCGCGTTCCGGAACACGCCGCGAGCGCCGGCCGATGCCACACGACCCTATCGCCGCCAAATCGCCCTTCGATCACAACCTGCAAGCCCTGTGCCATCACGCCTCGCGAATAAAGACCGCTTCAGCGAGCAAAACACTTCTAAAACCCTGAAAAACAGGCGTTTATGGACGGGCACTAGCTAATTCAAATCTTTCAGCCATACTTTATTGTGCGTCCGCAACGGCACGTTGCGTAGGCGGCCATCAAATAGATGGGGGCGGGGCATGGCGACAGCAATTGGCAAAGCTGGGTCTAGCATGGCGCGAAAGCGGACGGTGATCGCCACCGTTCTGGCGGGCATTTTGTTCGCGATTGCCGCATACCTTTTGTTTATTGGGTTCAAGCCAGCATCTGAAGTAAGAATCGTAGGGTATCCGCCGCTGGAGTACCCTCCTTTTCAGACGTGGCCCACCCCTAGAAGCTTCGATGGTCCAGGAACTTTGTTCACTTTGGACGACGGCCACTTCAACTATTTAGGAGCTCTGGACGTGGAAGCCGAAAATGTGGGGGACGAGACTTTCCCGACATTCAATGGAACGGCAAAGTGGGAAGGTTCCGTGCTCGGGCAGTTCTTGGGAATTGGAGAAACAGACATAAATTCCCACTCAGGCCTCGACGTGAAACTGACGCTTGGCGACGGCCATCGTTGGCGTCTGAACCCTGACAAGTTGAAAGTCGCGCTTGCCGAGTGGGTCGAGCAAAATCCCAACAAGATGCCGTACCTTGTCATTGAAAGTATCTCGGTTGAGCGCATAGCTTACACAATTGGTTCCCAAGAAGATTTCAAAGGAGTCGTGAGTTCTCAAACCGAAGTTGCAGATGGGAAAGTTTCAGCAACTCGAAATGCGGCGGGGAATTGGACGTTTCAGTCCACGTATGAAAGGCCCCACTACGTTTTCTACCGTGTCGTTAAAATTGATGTTTTGCAGGGGCTGAACAAGCCTCATATCATCCAGACAGAGCCAAAAGAGCCTCTCCGCTGGCGAGAAGAGTCGACTCGATGAAAGCCGGGCTCGTCGTGAAGAATGCGGTCGTAGCTTCGCTTGCCGTTTCTGCGTGCACGTTTTCGCATACCTCGGCAGCTACTGAGGTAATCACCCTTTCCGAGAAAGACAGCCGGTACAGGCGACTGGCTGAGATTCAGGAGGCGATTTGCGGGAGCGAGTCGACGCATTTATGTGATGTCGATAGCGATATGTGCATATCCAATTTTACGCGTTCGCTCGAGCAAAAGCCTTCTGGAAAGACTGTGAATGAAAAGGAGAAAGCGGATTTAATTGAGGAAATCTGCAAAGTTCGTGCCACGCCGTTTGAGATCACAGGACTTCACTGGCTCTTCAAGAAACGCCTCGATCTTTTACAGCGCAACGTTGCGTCGTTGGGAATTACGCTACCGAACGTCGTCGTCGGGGCTCTCCCGGCGAGGGAGGTTGGTGCGGAGATGGCGGCCAAAACGAGCGACAGCGATGCCGTAGTGCTCGTGAACGTGAGGTTTTTACAGTTCGCAACCATGATGTCCGACTTGGCATTCCGGACAGTCCCCCACAAGGTTGAAGCCGTCGATAGGCAATCATTTGATTTGTCTGAAAAAGCCGGTGAAGAATTAATTCTAGCCCACCCGGAACTGGGTGAGCGTCTATTCGCAATATTAGATCTTATGAGGAAAGATAATGTACCAGTTTTCTACTTGCCCTCGTCAACGCTAGTCGGAGCGGAAATTTCCGATTACATGAGTCCGTACTATTCTGAAATGATCCAGGCGTTCGCTATAGCTCATGAAATCGGGCATGTGTACTATGGGCACGGCGCGTCTTCATTGAATTTTGCGGAGCTTGCTGCGAGCGTCGAAAAATTCTTTCAATGGGGCGATCCTCCTGTAAACCGTGCGATCGCAGAACTGGAGGCGGACGGCTTTGCCATTAAGTTGCTTCGACAGGTGGGTGAAACCCCATCGGAAAGCGATGAGGTAAACAGCCCGTACGGCTGCGCGCTAAGCGCTGTACAATTCTACTTCATCGCTAGAGGAATACTGGGCGAGGCAGCAATCGGTGCAAACCAATCGGAGCCCGACGGGCCGCCAGAAGTTGGCAACGACGAGGACGTTGCGAGCATCGCCAATTGCATTGTCAGTGATAAATGTCGAGTGCGAGATTTAGCCAATCTGAGTCACGACCTCGTCACAGGAGGGCAACATCCTTCGGATAGTTTTCGGCGGCGGGTTGTCGAGCGGGCAATTGCTGACCATCCTCCGCAACCCTTTCCTCAATGGGCCGGCGTTTGTCAGGTAGCTAGCCGAAATCTTGAGCTCCTTTGGGAGCTTTCCCGCGACGAGTACTATGGCCGGAAATCGTGGTTTGAGTAGTGGTTGCGATTGTGGCGTCCTGTCGAATGCGTCTCGCGCACCCGAATATTCTCAAAACGAGCGTACCTTGTTTGTGGAGCTGGCCCGCGTTACTGGACAGTAGTCCTACCACTAACATGCATCCCCCTGGAACAACTGGTCAAGCGGCAGCAAATAGCCATTTCGCAAAAGTTGGCTAAATCAGAACCAGTCAGGTATCCGCGCATGAAAGGCGTCGCGATCATGAAGCTGTTCCAGCGCTCCGGCTGCGAGAAGCTGGAAAAGGTCCTGATCGGTGAGGATCGCTCGGAACGACTGGATGTCGTGCCGCCGAAGTTCCGGGTCACCGTGACGCGTCGCCCCAAATATGCCTTCCGGGGCAACGATGGCGTGCTCCAGGCTTTGGCACCGGCGCACATCATCGAAAGCGGCCTGCCGACGGAGCGGCTGCTTGCCTATATCGCCGTCTCCAAATACGCCGACGGCCTTCCGCTTTACCGGCAGGAGGCAATTTATCGTAAGCGACAAGGAGACCCCGTCTAGCAGCATCGGCGTTGGGTAAGATATGGCGGACAGACGATTTCACAGGCTGTGAGCATCTATGTCTGCGCCTATAGCTAGCCCTAGAACGATCCATATGATTGAGGCTGTCCCGGAACGCCTTGAGGGTTCACCTCGTCAGCTGCGGCGTTTTTGGTCGGACGAGTTCAAGGCTTTTGCGGTCGAGGAGGCGTCCAGGCCCGGAGCGAACATTTCGGCGGTTGCTCGACGGATCGGTATTCTGCCTTCGCAGCTCTTTCGATGGCGATGGGAGCTTAGTGGAGATGGTGAGCAAAGCTCTGCTCTGGCGAAAGAACAGCAGCCGAGATCTACGGCAATCAAGGAACGCGTTGTCGAGGTCGTGATTGGTGACGTCGTCGTGCGCGCCGGTGCGGACGTCGACGAGGCGCACCTGCAGCGGGTGATCCGGGCGGTGCGGTTGGCGTCGATACTACAACGAGGAACGGCCTCATGGCGCGATCGGCAATAAGGTGCCGATCTCGCTGATGAATTCCGGAGGCGCACCAGCCCGCCTCCCTGAATGAAGCCGGAAAACTCTAGCCTCCGCTGGTCCAGAAACCTGGGGCGGTTCATCTCGATCCGGCGTGCCTGTGGAGCGTTGAACTTCGATCGGTCGACCTAAATCTACCCGTCTATCTCTGGCTCTCGCAAACGGTCATCAAGATGATACGCATCTAATCTCCAACAACTGTTCGCTCGGGAAACTTGCCGCGGTAGCGATGTTCCGGCCAGACATCCTCCAGAGGTTTCTTGATCGCGCCGACCTGGAGTCGGAAGTATGACACAGCGGTGATCGCGTTCGTCGGCATGGGTGGGGAAATCGACCTTCCTAAGGGCTACAGTACTGAAGGTTAAAGCGAGGGATTTCCGTGAGGTAGCATCTGGTTGATAGTCTTCGGTTCAATTGGCTTCAAGAACTCCGGAAAGCGGGTCGTGATCCCGTAATTCGTGGAAATTTCACGTGGCTGGGGAGATGTGGCCGAACCATCGCCGAGAAACCTGAGCTTTGCGAAACTACTTGATGGCTCAAGCCTCGGGGCTACTTGTTGATCGTCCACTCCTGCATTATCAACGTTTGGTCGATGGCAATGCCCTGTGTCGTGATCGAAGAGCCAACAAGGTCATCGATGCCGCTGTCGCCGAAAGCCGGTGCATCCTGCCGCCGCAGCATGTAGCGTGTTCCGTCACCTGTCTTGAGCACGACCGCTTCTCTGTCGCTCTTGGAACCCGCATCGACATTCTCGCGAACTACATCGCCGGTGACCTTGACAAAGCGCTCTTGCATCTACTTGCTTTCACATTCCTCGATCATGAATACGCCGTCTCCTAATATATGCCCAACGATGGCCTTTGTCGAAGTGAAAAGCTTTCGCCCGATTTCATCATGACGCTCTTCCGCTTCCATGACGATCGCCACCTCGCGGAAGCGGTTGAACGCCTTAGCGGTCTCTCGAAAATTCGCACCGCCGGTTACCGAGAAGACCTTTGCCTTGCCCTGGAACCCTTTGGCACGCGCGGTTTCCAAAAAGCGGATGACAGCCGGAGAGTCGACGTTTGCCTCCTTTCCCGGCTTAGACGCAGAGGAAGCCAAAGCCTTACCTTCTGCATCGAGAACGCTTCTCCGAACCTTGCGCTCGCTCTCTGTGTCCGTTGCCACTGCTGCGATGGTTTTGGGGAGGCCGACCGTGTCTTCTACGCCCCCCGCTTCCTCTTTATTCAGCACAACCGGATGCAAGGACGGATCGCCGAGCAGAAGGAACTGAGCAAGAGTCTTGAGATTGATGGGGCCCGACATCGTCTGGTTCTGCACGAAGGTCTGCCGCGCCTGGAGCATCGCTCGGCCGGTCGATGCCCCTTTTAGGATCTCCTCAAGGAAATACTGCGCCATGTAGTCCGCCTGCCCATTGGCGGATGCAGGGCCGTAGGAGATGTTCGTGGACCCCATCACAGCACAGGCGCCCATTTGGAGATAGGTGAGGCAGATCGGCATATGGGCTCCAGGCGACAGCAGATAATCATAAAGCTGAGCACCGAAGCAGCACTCGGCCGCCACTACAGCGCCGACGCTGATGTTTACGGGTACAAAACCCGTTGTCTCCATGGCAATGGGGAAGTTGTTCAAGTTCTCGCCGTAGAAGCGCCAATCAGCTGACGATCCGTGGCAATTAATGAAGTGTGTCAACTGCGACATCGAAGTGTCGATAGAGGGGTGCCCCGCGTTCGGTGACGTCACCAGGGCTGCGCTTGTGCCGAACACACTGTTCAAGCTGAGGTGCGTCGAGGCATTCCACTTGAGCGCGGCAATTGCAAAATAGTTCTTGTAGCCGGCTGCCGCCTGGCTCACGTGGGCTATACTGTTATCGATGAGCGTCACAAGCTTGGCGGGGTTGGTTTCTCCCCTTGCCGCTGGCAGGCGCCCGACCACACGGGTAACTGCGAGATAGGAGGACGCTTGGCGGCTCCAACCCGCAGAGGAAGCGTAAGGTAGATCGCTGTCGGTCGTTGTATCGGCATCCGTGACCCCGGGAATGCGATGTAGCGCCACATGCGGAACTACATCGGGCCCATCGAGGAGCATGATGTAGTCGGGCTGGTGGGCATTGTGGATGGAATCGACTGCCAATTTCGCTCCGCGCTCATCCTGGGGTCCAATAACGACAGCCGCACCGACGGCCTGCATTTGGTCGACGTCCTGCAGATCGAAGACAACGGTGGTCAGTCCACGCGCTGCGTCCGCTGCAATCAGGCTCTGCAGGGCCTGATCGATTGTTGCGGCCCCGGCCGCGCCATACTTGGCCGCCAGCGCAGGTTTGTTCGTTACAATGGCTTTCATGGAAGTCAGCGGCACGACATCCCTCCGTCGTTCGGTAAGGCCAATGCTAGGCGGCGTGAATCCGCGGCACCGAGACAGCGCCACGGATCGAGATGACGGCCATCTACTCGACGGACGGAAGCTCCGAATCCAGGCCGAGCTTGATGATCCCCTTCAGGGTAAACTCGCCGCCGCTAAGTTCGGCCTCTGAGGGCGGCGACTGGATTACGCTGTCGGTGGCGTGCCTCGCGAGATTCCAGAGTGTCTCGGCGACTATGCGCGTACCGACAGGCCCCAGACATTGGCCATCCGTCCCTGCAGGGTCGCCTGCTTCGGCTAGGATGTAGAACCATAAAGGTGTCCGCTCGAGCAGCCCTGCGTCCTCTATGGATTGACTGATTCCCGTCGGTGTTGCCGCCCGCAGGACCTCAGGGGCCAAAACCGGGAGCCCCAGCCGTTTGGCGACCGCTTGGCCGGTTGGAAGGCCCAGCAGATATCCACGCAGCAGGTTTCGCGCTGCGAGATGAGCCATAATGCTGACGATTGGCGTACCCTGGAAGTCACGCAGAAGCCCCAGTTCCGGTGTGAGATTGGCATCAATGCGGCGAGCCGGGTTTATCGACTCCGGCTGGGCTGCCGTGCCAAAGAAGCGATGCCATTCGATGACCCAGTTATCCGGTAACGTGGCGAACCCAAAGTCTGGACCGTTGCCAGGCGAAAGGTCACCTGACAGAGCAGTGAACGTGAAGAAAAAGTTGAACGGAGCAGGGTCGAATGTTGTATTGTGAGTGTATGCACCGCGGATCATCGAATGGCCGAAGCGATAGGCGGCAGCGGCGAATTCAATCGGGATGAAAAGTTCGTCCGCAATATCCACGGTCCAAACCTTAGGTCCGGCTTTAAGCACGTCATCGACCGTCGGCTTGTGGCCGATGCGCGGCAGAAAGTCGTGCAGTACGGCCCATTGGTAGCGTCGGCGTATGGCCGTCTCCGCAGCAGCGGCGCTTAAGCCACCCCTGACCTTGGCATTGAACGCCCGGATAAATCCGACGTGGGTCTGGGCCACGATGAGGTTCTCATCGTTGCGAGGGTCTCCGATCAATGCCTGGCGGTCTGCCTCCTGTTCATCCAACGTCGTGGGGTTCTCGATCATCGGGCGACGCGGCAGGTCATGATCCTTGTCGGCAGTCGCAATCGTTCCAAAAGGGGCCTTCGAAACCTGTCCCAATGCCATGGTACCGTCCGCTTGGACGGTTGATTCGGCCAGTCCCCGGAAAACACTGTCGAGATCGAGCGGCGCCGTCCGTGTATTCCTGATTAAGCCCGTGACCTCGGCGCGGGGGACAGGCTGGAAAGTGTCCTTGTCGATGGGGTCAGGCCCCGCCGGAGGCTGAAGGCTCTCGTCGAAAAGAGTCTTGGTGATGTCGTGGTCGATGAACTGACCAAAATACGTGTAGGCGGCAGGAATCTTGCTCTCGGTATTGCTGGGGTCGTTCGCCATGGCGATTCCCAACGCGCGGAGCGCGTCGATGGTGCCTTGGCCTTCCGGCAGTCGATTGGCGGGATCATCGGTAAGGTCGCCGAACATGAAATTGAACGTCGGTTTTGCCCCGGCAAGTGCTTTCGGAAGGGCTTTCAGCTCTGCTTGCGGAAGAGGTTCACCATGGTAGCGTGCACGCATTTTCTAAACCTTTCTGTTTGGGCTCTTTGAGGCGGCCGCGATTAGGCCGGGGCGCGCGCGACCTTCATCCTTTGTGAAGTCATCGTGAAGCCCTCGGAATCTAAGTAATTTTGGAAGTAATTAGAATATTTCGCTTTCGAACAGGTTGGCCTGGCGAAGTGCGTAGTTCAACGACGAAGATGATCAAACGCGGTATGCAAAGAGAGCAGGTTAATAATAGGTCAGTAGAAACAATGACTTGACAAACCGATATTCACGCGCATTGACAAGCCTGAGATTGTTCAAATATAGTTCCATACAATCGTTTCTCGGTCAATGCTGATATACAAAATTGCTATCGCCAACAGAGCGAGCGATTGTCTTAAAATCGCGCTGAAAGGGATATTTATGAATGAATGGGTTATTTGGTGGTCTCTGTTATTTTCGGTAAGCTCTTTTGGCCTGTTCACTGTGACGATGCTGGCTCAAGCAGTTGCGCTTTGGAAGGCACCCGGTTTAAGCAAGCCTTTAGTTGAGGAGGCGGTGGCGAAATCCGTCAACAATCCTGCCGCTGATGTTTCTTTGCTGATCAATTCGGTAAAGGGGCTTGTAGATGCCCTTTCCAAGGCCAATCCATCGCTGATGGCGCTGGCATCAGCCATTATCTTCATGGCCATCGCAGGTGTCGCGGTGGCGCGATGACCACCGGCTGAGCGAAGAACCCGTTCGAACCGATGATCGCGTATCTGTCTTCGTATCCTTCAAGAACCCCATCTTGAAAGTCACGAGTCATCCTAGAACGGTGCAGCCAGCCGCGGTTAGAGTGCATAACATCTCCCGCAGCGGATATCCGCAGTGGAATCACTTGTACTAGGTCAGCAACACGTGATTTCATTCTTACGTGACTTTGATAGCTTCTACTCGGGATACTATACCGCGCCGGCTTGAATTCACTTCCCGGTTGTCAACAGCCGCGATGTTGATCGCCAATTACCCAGGGGGACCATTTGCGCAGCCGGTTGCTTTCATTCCGACGTTCACTGCAAGACGGTATCGCGGAACGTAAGGCTCGATGATGGGAAAGCATTCTTACTACTTGGTTCGATTGTCGCCACGTATCGTGAACGCGGCGCTCTTCTGCCGGCGATTGACGCGATTGAACGGATTGGCCTTGCAGGCTGTGCGATAGCCCGCCGACGCGGAGAGAGAGAACTCTGGCTGAAGACCTCCCGCTCGATACGCTTCAATCCCTGGATTGGCTGTTAGAGGTTGACCCCTTGGTTGGCCAGACGCGCTTTCATTGGCTGCGCTCGGCGCCAGAAGCGCCAGTTGTTTTTAGGTGCTCTCCGGTTGTTAAATGTATTTGCTATTTTAAGGAAAACTCATACTCTCATTAAAATTCTAACTTGCACACTCATGAAAAGATTCTGCGTTTCGGATGTTCGACAGAACGCGCCGTGGGGGAACGCAGGTAATCGGTTGAAAAATTGGGATTGTTGTTCATTGATTGGGGGATTGATGGAGTCTTTGCTTGACAGATTTCTTGGCTTTTTTGCCAAAATGTCCAGCCGGGTGGCCCTATGGTATCAATGGCCGTTTCCTGTGAGCCTGGCAATTGTACTCGGCCATCGCGCCAATATGAGGCGCGCCAATCTTTTTGACACCGAGGTCTCGCACGCGGCGATCGTTCCGCCAGAGAATTTTGACCTCGAAAGGAGGTAGGCAGGTCACACCACGATACCGCTTGCTTGCAGCGCAGAGGACCGGATATTGCTGCAGCACTAGAGGACGTGCCGCGGATCATAGCAGAAGTAGACGCTAGGCCGGCAAATCCGCGGGCTTCTGAAGGTTTTCGGCGTTAAGTGCCGATGCGTCTGCGGGGTGGTGCATTTGATGTGGCCGTTCGAGACACCATCGAAAGCGATCCGGCACTAAGCCATGCCCTCCTACCGATGTTGCAGGCTGGAAACCTCTCTTGAACTCGATCGAAATTCATAGTTCAGCATTCCATTTTTTTCGTTTTGAGAAGGTTCATGCAAGCGATGGATCCACAAATCGTCAACAATTGTTGTATATCGAACGCCAAGTCAGAATCGCCTTTTTCTCTTCAAGAAGATGTTGCAATTACCGGTCAATGGGAAGGCGCATTCCAGCTTCCTAACGTTCCTATCCATCTGCATGTTCTTCCGAATGGCAAGGTTCTGTATTGGGGACGCCGGGAGCGTCCCGAGGGATCAATGGACGAACATCACTGTGTCCCTTTTCTATGGGACCCTGAGACCCGAAGTCACACCCCGACCCCTCAGCCCAGAACTTCGGAGCCGGATAGCAGAGCCGTCAATCTCTTTTGTTCAGGCCATGCATTCATGCCGGACGGGCGACTGCTTGTGGCAGGGGGCCATTTCAAGGACGGGCATGGGGACAACCAAGCCTGTCTCTACGACTGGCAATCGAATACCTGGGTGCCATTACCCTTGATGAACAACGGGCGCTGGTATCCTACTGTGATCACGCTCGCTGACGGTTCGGCACTTGTGGTCTCCGGCAGTTATGGTGATGCGAGCGGAAACACACCCAACAACGACATTTCGCAGATCTGGGACGGTAACACTTGGCGCGATCTCGATCCGCTAGGCAAGCCCCTCCCGCTTTATCCGCGCTTGCACCTCGCACCGGATGGGCGCGTGTTTTTTGCGGGCACGAACGCGGAATGCTTTCTCCTGGATACCGCAGGCCGCGGAAGTTGGATCAGCTTGGGCGAGCGGCACGAGGGCCCGCGTGACTATGCGCCGTCGGTCATCTACGACGAAAGTAAAATCGTATATATCGGCGGCGGCAACGATCAGGGGAGCGAGCTCCCTTCCAACCGGATCGAGCTTATCGATCTGGCGGCACCGGAGCCAGTCTGGCGCGCTGGCTCCGCGATGAATTTCCGGCGCCGGCAACACAACGCGACCGTTCTCGCCGACGGCACGGTGCTCGTGACGGGGGGGTCCCAGGGACGGGGTTTCAACGACGACAGCTTGACCGGCCCTGTTCACACCGCAGAAATTTGGGACCCAGCGACAGGGCAATGGACTGTCGTCGGTTCTGAAGATTTCGACCGCCTCTACCATTCGTCCGCGGTTCTTCTTCCGGATGCGACGGTGTTGAGTGCCGGTGGAGGTGAAGGCGCTGGCGCTTACGCCCAGCGTAACGGACAGATTTTTCGCCCTCCCTATCTATTTCGCGGTGAACGCCCCTCGATCATTAGCGCGCCCGACCACGTCGTCTACGGCGAATCGTTTCAGGTCGCTACAACCGGACCTGAGATAGCCAGCGTAAGCTGGATCAAGCTCTCTTCGGTTACGCATGCCTTCAATCAGAATCAGCGTTTCGCCTGGCTACCATTTATTAAAGACGCGGGAACGCTCACCGTCACAGCGCCGCTGGCGCCGCAAACCTGCTCCCCGGGCTACTGTATGCTCTTCGCCCTGAGCGAAAGCGGTGTGCCATCGAAGGCGCACATCATACGAATAAACCCGGGGCAAGGCCAGTCAAAGCCAGCCGGCGTGGCGGCGAAGCTTGTATCACGGTCGTCGCCATCGGGTAATCCCGATGTAAAATCGATGCATCAACCCGCAAAGAATCTTGCGCATGTCGCTGTCGCGACCGTTGGCCTGACGTCCCTGTGCCCCTATGGGCTCGGCGCCTGCTGGGGTGGCGCCTATGAGGCACTGTCAAAGTTGGACGGGGTCGCAGCCATCGACCCCGTCGCCAATGCTGAAGATTCCACGGCGCGGGTCTATCTCAGCGTATTCGATCCTGTCCGCATCCAACAATGGCCTGAACAGTTTGCTCGCGCGAACGGAAGCTACCGGTTTCGCGGTATCGAATTGACGCTTTCGGGCGAGATCCGCGAGGACAGTAGCGGCCCGGTGTTGGTAACGGACGCAATTCAGTCTGGCATCCCGCTGAAAGCGCTTGCCGCCGGCGAAAAGGTCCAGTGGGACCGAAACGGCGATAGACCCCGACTGGCCACGGCGCAGGAGCGGAATGCGTACCGCTCGATCACGGACAGGTCACCGGGCGGTAAAAGTACCACGGTCAGGCGCATAACCGGTCCCTTCGTGACATACGGAGATCGGTTTTTCCTGTGTGTCAGACAGATCGAGGAATAAAGTGCATGCCTGTATCGATGGATCATAGTCATCACGCTTCGTTCCAATGCGAGGATACGGGATGCAATTCGCAGCGCCAGGCAAAACCCTCAGCCGTCAACAGAAGGCAAAGACGTCCATTCCAATCGTTGAGAAGCCCTGCCCTCTCCGGCCGAGCAACATACCTTGCACGAAGCTGGGTGGCCGAGAGCGATCATCACCGTTGCATTGAATAAGCTGGACGTGGACCCGAAGAACGCCCGCAAGACCTATAGCGCCGAGGGCATCAAAGAACTGGCCGCGACCATCGGGCCGACGGGTACGGGCAGTTGCAGGACCTCATCGTCAGGTGGAGCGACAAGAAAGGCCGGTATTTTGTGACGGCAGGCGGCCGCCGACGCCTACACTCCTTCTTCTTGCCGACGCGGGCGAGATCGCGAATGACTACCCCGTCGAGTGCAAGGAGCGGGAAGGGGTGATCGCCACTGAAATCAGCCTCGCCGAAAACATCATGCGCGAGGAAACGACCCGCTTGGCCAGTACGAGGCATTCGACGTGCTTGCCAAGCAGGGAAAGGACGTTGCCGACGTCGCAGCGCGTTTCGGTACGACGGAAACAGTTGTGCGCAAGCGGCTGGCGCTGGCTCGCGTTTCGCCGGTCCTGTTGCAGCAATTCCGCGACGAGGACATGAGCTTTGCGCAGCTATCGGCCTTCACCGTGAGTGATGATCACGAAAAGCAGGTGACGGTTTGGAACTCCCCCCCTCCTGGAACCGCGGTTCTCATTCGATCCGGCGCGCGATCAACGAGGCAATGATTCCATCGACGGACAAACGCGTGCAGTTCATCGGCGGACTGGCGGCTTACGAGCAAGACGGTGGATCGGTTAAGCGCGACCTCTTCGACGCCCGCAAAGCCGGTTACGCTCTGGACGGCGCTTTGGTGGAGAAGCTGGCGGCGTGTCGTTTGGCACTTAAACGGGTTCTTCCTCAATTTCTGTGGTTAACAGAGTGTTAGCGCCGCGATTGCTATCTGCGGGGATGCGAACGAAATTGAAATGGTCGCCCGGCCCAGGGGTCAAAGTTCTGGGTATCGCCCTTCAAGATGCGGAGAACTGGGTCGTTTCTGCCGCTGCAAAACCTGTCGGTATCTGCCCGGATTGCGGAGCGCGAAGCCGGCATCGGCACGGCTGGCATAACCGCCGCCTCCAGGACTTGCCTGTTCAGGGTCAAGTTGTGAAAATCAACCTCGCTCTGAACCGGTGGCAGTGTAGACACCGAAAATGCGGGCGACGGACCTTCACCGACAGGTTGCCCGAG
>Ga0209281_1001536_pt1 | contig 12899 bp, 13 predicted proteins | sample MedtruBG_FD_187514 | JGI IMG/M metagenome (GOLD analysis project Ga0209281, IMG submission 187514) | Root nodule microbial communities of legume samples collected from California, USA - Medicago truncatula BG (SPAdes) (version 2) | ecosystem: Host-associated > Plants > Roots > Nodule | place... | reverse complement strand
GGCAAAACCGAACGTCGAGGTTATCTGGAACCACGTCATCGACGAGGTTATCGGCGAGCAGGAGCCGAGGAAGTCGGTGACGGGCATTCGGATCCGTGAGGTGAACACAGACGACGTGAAGGAGCTAACCACGCACGGCCTTTTCGTCGCGATCGGACACGATCCAGAGACCGCTTTGTTTCGCGGCCAGCTCGCCATGGATGACGCCGGCTACATCAAGGTCGGCTCCTGGTCGACGAAAACTACCGTTCCCGGGGTGCTGGCTGCCGGCGATGTCATCGACTCGGTATTCCGTCAGGCAATCACCGCTGCAGGCATGGGAAGCATGGCGGCCCTGGAAGCCGAGAAATTCCTGGCCGAGCATTCACCCGATCCGGCCGTCCGGCCGATCGTGCCGCATGAAACGGAGATGGTTGGAGCGTAAGTGTGGGGAATCACCCGACCACGCGCCGGCCCCCTGAGGAAGCGCGGACCGGCCCACCCGCAGTTCATCTGCGAAGGCCCGCGCTTTCCCACGCCTTCCGGCTGCCCTTGCATTCAAACGGCGCCGGAGTGACAACCGGTGTCCGGCAGCTGCCAGTGTCTCGCTTGCCGGGATCATGGCCGCTCAACCCAAGCCAAGCGAGACCAATCCATGGACATCAATCAGGTCAGGTACTTTCTCAATCTGGCCGAAACATTGAATTTCACCGAAGCCGCGCGTCGAAGCGGGGTTTCGCAGCCCAGTCTCACGCGGGCAATCCAGCGCCTCGAGGAAGACTTGGGCAGTCCGCTGATCTATCGCGACGGCAAGGACAGCCGTCTGACCGCGCTCGGCCGCGACGTTCAGGCCGAGTTCATGCGGATTGAGCTCGCGCTTAGAAACGTGCGCGAGCATTCCGAAAGCACGGTGCTCGGCCGGCGCCGTATTCTCGATATCGCTGTCGCTCAGACCATCGGCCCTGCCGCATTTGCCGCATTCTTTGACGACGCGCTTGGCGAGCTTCCTTCGGTGAAGATCAACATGCATCAGCTATTGGCCGGCGAAGGCGCGAACGAAGTGCTTTCGGGCAAGTACCACGCCTGTATCCTACCGCGGGCTCCCCGCTCCAACCCTAAGCTCAACGTCGTGCCGCTCTTTCGCGAGCCGTTCCTCCTCGCCTGCGCGGAGAGCCATCCCCTGGCAGGCAAGGATGTCGTCAGCACCGAGGCGATCGCCGCCTATCCCTATGTCGACCGGCTGGCCTGCGAGTTTCACACCGAGATCACCGAGCACCTGATGGACCATGACGCGGTCATGCAGCCGCGCTTCAGTGCCGACCGCGAGGACTGGGTCCAGCAGGTCGTCGCCGAGGGCCGTGCGATCTGCATCATGCCCGAGCGGTCCATCGTCGTGCAGGGCATCGTTACCCGCCCGGTGGAAGGGATTTCCCTGGCGCGCGAACTCGTATTCGTGACGGTCTCCGGCTCCGGCACGCCGCTCGAGATCCGCAAGATCGCGCAGCTGGCGGCTCGGCGCAACTGGACGTGAGCCGGTGCGAGCGTAGTGCGGCTATGGAATCTATGCACATCCGATATTGGGAATCCTCAGGACCGCTCGCCATATTCAGGCAACAAGTCCAGCAACGGAGACAAGGGCAATGACCTATAGAAAGACCGACGAAGCGGTCAGCAAGCTTACGCCCGAACAGTATCGGGTGACCCAGCAGAATGGCACCGAACGCCCCTTCACCGGGGAGTACACTGACAACAAGAGACCGGGAATCTATGTCGACATCGTTTCAGGCGAACCGCTGTTCGCCTCGGCCGACAAGTTCGATTCCGGCTGCGGCTGGCCGAGCTTCACCAAGCCGATCGTACCGGCAAACGTCAACGAACTCAGGGACAAGTCGCACGGCATGATCCGCACCGAGGTCCGCTCGGTTCATGGCGGCAGCCATCTCGGCCATGTGTTTCCCGACGGCCCTCAGGATCGGGGCGGCCTGCGTTACTGCATCAATTCCGCCGCACTGCGGTTCATTCCGCGCGAGGAAATGGAGGCCGAGGGCTACGGCGGCTATTTCAACCAGGTGGAGGATATCTGAATGACCAAGAGAGCTGTTTTGGCTGGTGGGTGCTTCTGGGGGATGCAGGACCTGATCCGCAAGCTCCCCGGCGTCATCGAGACCCGCGTGGGCTACACTGGCGGCGACGTGCCGAATGCGACCTACCGCAATCACGGCACGCACGCCGAAGGCATCGAGATCATCTTCGATCCCGAGAGGATCAGCTACAGGCAGATCCTGGAGCTGTTCTTCCAGATCCACGATCCGACTACGAAGAACCGACAGGGCAACGACATCGGAACCTCCTACCGCTCGGCGATCTACTATGTCGACGACGAGCAGAAGCGAATTGCCCAGGAGACGATTGCAGACGTCGAGGCCTCTGGCCTATGGCCGGGCAAGGTCGTGACCGAAGTCGAGCCGGTGGGAGACTTCTGGGAGGCGGAGCCGGAGCACCAGGATTACCTGGAGCGCTACCCCAACGGCTACACCTGCCACTTCCCGCGCCCCAACTGGGTCCTACCCCGGCGGTCCGCGGCCGAGTAAACGGCCGGAGATTTTCGCGACCTAAAGCAACTCCGAGGTGCCTTGCGGATACGCCGGGCTCCTCGGAAACACTCGGGCAGTTTCCCTCGCTACTGGCTGCGCTCCGCGAGCTACGCTGACCAGGAATTCGAACGATGACGACTTCCGCCTAGGCGGTAGCCGTTGCAGATGTAAAATACTTATCTGCAGCGGAGGGTCGTTACCATGGCATTCAATACGCAACGGCTCCAATTTTCCGGGCATTCCGGCGCGACGCTTAGCGCCCGCCTCGATCTGCCAAATGGGCCATTGCGCGCCTACGCGCTTTTTGCCCATTGCTTCACCTGTTCCAAGGATCTGGCGGCGGCACGCCAGATTGGGGCGGAGCTTGCGCGTGAAGGCATCGCTGTCCTGCGTTTTGATTTCACGGGGCTGGGATCGAGCGAAGGCGAATTCGCTTCGACGAATTTCTCCTCCAACGTTGCCGACCTTCTTTCAGCCGCGGACTATTTACGCCACCACTATCAGGCACCCGCGGTGCTGATCGGCCACTCGCTCGGCGGCGCAGCGGTCCTCGCCGTCGCCGGGGAAATTCCGGAAGTGCGCGCCGTAGCCACCATCGGCGCGCCGGCTGATGTCGGCCACGTGTTGAAGAACTTCGGAGCGAGCCTCGAGGAGATCGACAAGAACGGTGAGGCCGACGTCGATCTCGCAGGGCGCACGTTCCTTATCAGAAAGCAATTTGTCGAGGACACGCGTGCGCACCGCATTAAGGATGCTGTTGGGAGGCTGAAGAAGCCAATCCTCATCCTTCATGCGCCGCTGGACCATACGGTCGGGATCGAGAACGCCACCGAAATCTTCGTCGCGGCCAGGCATCCGAAAAGCTTCATCTCGCTGGACAAGGCCGACCACCTGCTCACCGACCCTGAGGACGCGGCCTTTGCCGGACGGATCATTTCGGAATGGCTGACACGCTATCTTGCCGCCGATACGCCGCAAGGCGCGGGCCCGATCGAACATGTCCACGTGAGGGAAACCGGCGAAGGCAAGTTTCAGAACGCGGTTCAGGCTGGCGGGCATCGGCTGTTCGCCGATGAACCCGAAAGCGTAGGCGGGCTCGATTCCGGACCATCGCCCTACGACTTCCTGGCGATCGCACTTGGCGCCTGCACCTCGATGACGCTGCGCCTTTATGCCGGCCACAAGCAGCTGAAGCTCGGGCGCATCGGCGTCGACGTCTCGCATACCAAAATCCATGCTAAGGACTGCGAGGAGTGCACCGAGACGGAACGTGGCGATAGCCGCAAAATCGACCGCTTCGAACGAGTCATTTCCATCGAAGGCGAGGTCTCGGAGGAGCTTCGCGAGAAGATCGTCGAAATCGCCGGCAAGTGCCCGGTCCATCGCACGCTCGAAACAGTGGCGAAGATAAAAACGGTCGTGAAGTGAAAGTGCCCAAGTGACAGGGCAATAACACCAACTGGATGATCTCTAGGCCGAGCATGTCGCGCGTCTCGACAACGATGCAAAGGCCAAAACGGCTCCTCTTTGGGATTTTTGCGTTCCGCTCCTTCGAAGACTCGGCTTCTGGGGCCCATTGCTGTCACTCAGCAAGTCCCCACCGCTTCCGCTCACGCTCCGACTGAGACGATCGGAAGTTGGCGAGATGCTCCCAGTCCGGGATTCCTATCCCTAGCCTTGAGCAGATTCGAACCGGAGACCCGTGGTTCGCGCACAGATAACCGATCCATGCGAGGTCGGCGGCAGAAGAATGAATTCCTGGCGTTGGCTATATGATGGACCTGGTGCGTTCTTTCATGGGGCCGACCTGGGCACCGCTCCGCGCTATGGTTTCAGGATCGCAGATAGAAGCAAAATCGGAAGCCGAGCTCATCCTGGGCACTGATCTGTCGCTCAGCACGGAGGCTGCTCTCTATTTTCCACGCCACCAGCTTGACACGTCGAGGCCGATGAGGTCGGCACAACCTTCGTCCGCCGTTAGCTGCAGTCGGCAAATTGGAGATGACCTCCTATCGTGTATCGAACACCTGATCCTGCTCGATTTGTTGGACGATCGCCCCACAATTGACCGGATGGGTCGTCGGCTCGGGATGTCGAGACGTACCTTACAGCGCAGGTTGGCCGAGCAGGGCACGAGCTTTGAGGCTACACTAAAGGCGGTCCTCGAGCGTCAGGCGGAGATGGATGCTGCTACACCGGATTCCTCGATTTCGCAGATTGCCTGTCAACTCGGATAAACCGACCCTGCGCACTTCAATCGAGCTTTCATGGCCTGGAAGGGGATGTCTCCGCGGGCATGGCGGCTTGCCTGCGCCACTCTCCAGAGTGACGCAGCAAGGATGTGACCGACACCGAATAAACCCAGAATTGTCGGCCAGTTCAGTTGCCAGTATCGTCGGAGGTAAGACGAGGCGGAGGATGTGTGCCTATGGGGCCATTGTTTAGGAATTCGGGGTTTCCCCTTTACCACGAGGCGATGTTGTTCGTGCGGATGCGGCCCCAGCAACGCCAAGCAAGTTTCGAGGCGACATTTACCGCAGCGCGTTCTGCGTTGAGCAGTGGTCTCCAGGCGTTGGCCTACTATGAACGGGCCGGATTGGTGAAACGCGTGACACCTCTCTCGAAGGAGGCACCGCACTATGCCAGCCGAATGCTCGTCAGTTCCGTTCGCAACGCCCGTGTCATGCCGGAGCTTCTTGGGGCTCCGGGAAACGAAGCGGGGGGATGGTCTGCGTCTGCCCTCAATTTAAGTGCTGCGATGGACGAACGGACCCCGGGCGGCGCAGCGAGTCTCCTCGAGTTGGCAAGCGCTGCCGACGTGCGACAGCTTCAGCTCGCGCTTGCTGGCGATCCAAGCGTCGCGTCCGTTTCACGGGTTCCGCTGCGCTATTTGACAGCGAAAAAGCCGCGAAACCCGTCCAAACCATCGGCCGTCGGCCGGGAGCGAAGCGCCGCGGCGCCGCCACCGTCGCACACAATGTGGAATCTCCGCAAAATCAATTGGCAAGAAGCGCGGGACCTGAATGGTTTCAACGACGCGAGCGAGATCAAGGTCGGGGTCCTCGATACGGGAATTGATGCTGGTCACCCTGACCTCAAAGACCAGGTCGCCGGATACATATATGAGCACCCGGACCTCCCGGGGGCGAGTTCAGATCAAGATCTGATAGGACACGGTACTCATGTGGCAGGTACGATTGCTGCGACGATCAACAACGACGTAGGCATCAACGGCATTTCGCGAGCGAGGATCCATGCGTGGAAGATTTTCGACGATCGCCCTGACTTGCTGACGCATCCCGATGGAACAGCGGAATTTGCATACTTTGTCGATCCGGTGATGTATCTACGTGCGCTGCTCGACTGCGTGGATCAGGGCATCGATGTTATCAATCTCTCGATCGGTGGCGGAGGGGCGCCGGATCCGACAGAAAGTGCGGCCTTTGAGGCTTTGCTGGCCAACGGAAGCACCATTGTTGCGGCAATGGGGAACGAACGACGCGACGGTAGCCCAATCGCATACCCTGCCGCAATGCCAGGCGTTATCGCTGTGGGAGCGACAAACCTCCAGGACCGCATCACGAATTTTTCCAACAGGGGCAACCACATAACGATCGCAGCGCCGGGCGATGCTATCTGGTCAACGCTCCCGACCTACCCGGGCCAAATAGGTTGGAGGGCAGAAAGGGGCCCGGATGGCCATTGGTGGCAAGGCAAGGCCGCTATCCGCGAAACGGACTACGACGCCTGGCCCGGTACTTCGATGGCCGCCCCGCACGTTGCAGCGGCTGCGGCACTCTACATCGCAAATGGAGGCAAGAGAGACCCCGCGGCGATCCGAAGCGCCCTTACGGCCAGTGCTGACAAGGTGCCCGCGATGGGCGAACAAGACTTTACCCCCGATTTCGGGTATGGTCGTTTAAACTTGGAACGATTGATTGCCGGCATAGGCACCAATGACTGACATCATATTCACGATCCGCATCGGCATGAGTGTCGACGAACGCGAGCGCCTGTTGAATAGGATCCAGGCTCTCCCGGGTGTTGAGCTGACGGCTCCGGTCAAACGCGACAGTAGCAGCGCTAACTTGAGGCGAATACATTTCGCTCGTTTGAGTGAAGGGTCAATCGTACCTGATTGCCTCTCAGCCATAAGAGACATGCCAGAGGTGGAGCAGGTCACCATACCTGCGCGACGGGGGCTGCAACCTCGGACATAGTGCGCCACATTGCGGACAGTACAGTTGATCTTCTGCATCGCAGGAGATGTGCCCGAGCCCCGATAGCGGCGAATCGTCCGCCAAGCGAACGCGGCTGCCCTATGTCTCCATCGTTTGCGAGAAGGCACAGCGAAAAACTCCAAAGAAACGTCTGGATGAATGATCAGCGTCGTTCCCTCGGGCAGTTGGTGTGTGGCCGGCCTTGTAATCTCGGAACGGGTGTAGGACCTTTGCCCGCTTTTTGACGGACTAAGGTCCTATGACCATACGACGAGCGCGAAAAATTCAGCGAGGGGAAATGGATTCCCGGCCTGAACACGTTCAAAAGACTCGACCGGTCGACCCCTCTCTGGTTTCCTGTCTTACTGGCTACTCTGCGATGCGCACACGCCAGGCGGAGAGACGATGGATTACGATTGGGAGGGAAGACGCATCCGACGGCTTCAGGTGCTCAGGTTCCTTGTCGCACTGGCACTGCCCGTGCTGTTGCTTGGTTCTGCCATTGCCGTCTCCGAATGGGCAAAGGGAGAAATCTCTCCGATCGAGCCCACTGGAACGCGAGCGGGCCGGGAATGAGCAGACGTCAATTAAACCATACGAAGAAGCCCTTCACTGATTTTACCGCTTTGCCCCAAGTCCCGCGTCACCTTGGATCTCGTCGTGGCTGGGACGGGCCACCCGGCAGCCGCCGCGTCGCTGTGCTACGCTGCAAGCTTTCCAAGTCGCCCTGGAGCCTTTTACGGTAACCAATGCCACGCCCTTCTAAAACCCAATGTCGAAGTGCCAGTGGCTCCGATAAAGGTAGCGGCGTAGCGGAAGCAACGCCGAATTTCGCGGGTGACCACGCAGGGGCGGAATCCGTTTCTAGCTCCGAAGGAGAAGCCAGCGCATTCATCCAAGCTGACCAGCCGAAACAGCCCCCTAGACCATTCGAGCAGAGCAGACTGGCAGCGCACAAGTTACTGCAGGCGTTGCGCCATGATTTGCATGCAATCTCCATCTCGACGAAGGTTAGTGCCAAGGCGGCCGCTTCCTCTTTAAAGGCAAAGTTCAACAAATCGAGCCGACAGGATGATTTACCAACCATTCACAATATCAGCCAATGGTCTGCGACTGCTGTGGCCAACACAGGACGAGGTGTTCGTTATCTGACAAGGCCTCTGAAGTTCAGCCGATACGCATGGCAAAATACCAGCGGGTGGAAAGTCACTGTCGGATTGACCTTCGTGACCTGCATCGTGCTTATTGGAGCTGTAATGGTATGGGCGCTGAAGGACGTGCCCTGGAACGAGATTCGCAACGGAACCCTGAAACCCGTCGTGGTGCTCGAAACAGCGGACGGAGAACCGCTGGTAAGGCAGGGCCCCTATCAAGGCCCCTACACGCAATATAACCAATTCCCGCCACATCTGATCGATGCCGTGCTGTCAATTGAGGATCGGCGGTTCATGGATCATTTCGGTATCGATGTCCGAGGCATCGGAAGGGCGCTCGTTCGAAACTTCGAAGCTGGTTCGGTTGTAGAGGGCGGCAGCACGATCACCCAGCAGCTCATCAAGCTGCAATACCTCGACAGCGACCGCACGATAAAACGAAAAATACAGGAGCTCGTTATCGCCCTTTGGCTGGAGTTGAAACTCGGCAAAAAGGAAATCCTTACGCGCTATCTCAACAGCGCCTATCTTGGCGCCGGCGCGACCGGCATGCCTGCAGCCGCGCGGGTCTACTTCAACAAGGACATCGGCGCGCTCAGCCTGCCGGAATCGGCGATGCTGGCAGGGTTGCTGCGGGCCCCCAGCCAGTGGAATCCGATCGGCAATTTCGAAGGCGCCCGGCAACGCACCGCCGTCGTTCTGGACACGATGGTGGCCAATGGCAAGATCACCGCGCCCGACGCGGAGCACGTGAAGGCGAGCTTTGCTGCGCTGAATCCGACGACGCCGACGCCACGCTCCGGAAGCTGGTTCGCCGATTGGATCTCCCCACAGGCGAGCGAAATCGCCGGTCCATCGCCGGGTACCACCACGGTTCGCACGACATTGGTCCCGCACCTGCAACAGATCGCTGAAAGGGTGGTAAGAAATGCCTTGGATACTGAAGGAAGGGCTGTCGGCGCATCCCAGGCTGCGTTGGTCGCAATGACGCCGGATGGAGCGGTCGTTGCCATGGTCGGCGGCCGCGACTACAAGCAAAGCCAGTTTAACCGTGCAGTCACAGCGATGCGGCAACCTGGCTCCACCTTCAAGCTGTTCGTCTACTATGCAGCGTTGAAGGCCGGGTTCACTCCAACTGACCGGGTCCTTGACGGGCCGATCGACGTCAATGGCTGGTCGCCGGAGAATTCTAGCGGCCGATATCGCGGCTGGATTTCCATTGCCGAGGCGTTCGCCCGGTCGCTGAATGCACCGACAGTGGCGCTTGCCCAGGAAGTCGGCCTCGACAATGTGATCGCCGCTGCACGCGAGCTCGGAATCGATGCACCCCTTGCTAATACGCCGTCTCTGGCCCTCGGCACCTCGGAAGTAAGCTTACTTGAACTTACGAGCGCCTATGCGTCGGTCCGCTTCGGCAAGGCACCCGTCGAGCCCTGGGGCATTATCGATTTTCACGCCGCCGGGCAGCCGAGGGCGTTTCGGGTTGGCGCACATACCAGGCCGGGCATTGATCTATCGGCATACCAGTCCGACCTTTTTGGCCTTCTGCAGTTAGTAGTCGAGCGCGGAACCGGGCGCGAGGCCGATCCGGGCGCATTCGCGGCCGGCAAGACCGGCACCAGCCAGAACAATCGCGACGCCTGGTTTGTAGGCTTCACGGAGCCGCTCGTCGCCGCCGTGTGGGTAGGCAATGACGACGACACGCCTATGAAGGGGGTCACCGGTGGTGACCTGCCAGCGCATATTTGGCGGGACTTCATGCGGGAGGCTATGGCCGCGCCTGCGCCAAATCGTGAGCGGCCGGAGGGCACGATTGTCGACAGCCACGGCGTACCGCAATCCTGCAACATTACAGCTTGCTCCCGCAGCTATCGTTCCTTCCGCCCTTCGGATTGCACTTATCAGCCCTATTCCGGCCGGCGTCGAACATGTGAAAAATAATGTTTGCCTGGACTAAAGTCCTGACTCAGGGCGCTGGCGCACAGCCAACAGTTTCTGTCGATACATTAGCGATCTTTGCGGGGGTGCGCCCTGGCGATGGGCACCTCATTTGCTTTGTGACCAAGACATCATGTCGCTGCGATTTGGTCCCCTTGGGGCGTGAGCGTGCACCGGTTCGCGGTTGGGAATTCGTTTCCCCGGATGTCGCCCTGTCGAGATAGAATTGGCGCGATGTATTTGAACCACGCAAAGCACAGAATATAAACAGCATCGTCGCAAGCTTCCGAGCGGCGCTGATGTGGGCTTTTCGGACTATTGTAGTCGTTTCTTCGGAACACTCAGGCGCCGCTGGGATCGCCCGGCCGAGATGGGTTCGCGGAGGGACCTATGCCGGATTCTTTCTTTCTCATTTCCTTTTCCGCCTCCTCCCAATGGCGCTCGTGATCACCATCCTTGCGACCCTCGCGCTCCCAGATTTCATGGGCACGTTCGCGGATCCGCTCTTCTCTACTTTGTTCATTACCTGGTGCCATTGAGTGCACTCCTTATTCAACCTTTTGCACCTTCGCGATCACTTCCGGAGCCTGCCGATGAACCTTGGCTCGAATAAGCAAGCTCGAGAAACACTCGTTGGCTGTCGAAGAGCCTCAAATAGCCACCGCTTATGACTTGTTCGCCTGTGACTCAAGCGGAAGACCTTGAATTGCGTAGCGCGACAGCGACCGTCTGTGCGTTCCGGCTCTGCCCAGTTGCGACTCCAGCTTCGCGGCTAGTGCCGACGGGGACTCTACACCAGACAGGAACAGCTTTGTCACGAGCAACGCCGCCGTGTCGAACAAACACTGATCCTCGACAAGGACGCTGGCATCGTAGCCGGCATCGTCCAAGACGGACCGGATCATCTCAAGATCGGCAGGTGCGATATTGTTTTCGATGGAAGACATGACGTCCTCCTTTTCTTGGGGCCAGGGCCTGCTAGCCCTCAAACAGCAGCGCCCGAAAAATTTGCTACCGAAGATCGGCACACTGCGCCTTGGCCATGCAAATAGCAATCGTCTGCGTTTCATTCGTAAAGACGCGATCGATAGAAGGGTCAAGAGTGCCGGAGGCACCAGGTCGGCCCCGCCGAAGGACCAAGATGAGCGCGATGAGGAAGGGATAGGCGCTTCTACCCTCACCGGCTTTCCTGAAGGACTATTCAGCGGTGCGAGCGGCTTCCTTAACACAGACTCGCCTTTGCACAGGCCTCAAAAAAGACGGCTTGCGCCGGGGTTGAAGTTCGCGAATTGTCCAATATCGAACTTCTGAGCCCCTTGCTGTTCTGTGCTAGAGAAGCTCATTTCTATCCTTGGTAGCTTTTGCCCGCCGCCCTTTGCCGTCCGTGTCATTGCCACGCCTGCTTTGGGTTTCGCCGCGCGGCAATTTGTCGACTGCGCCGCCTTCATTGTCCCATTCTTCAAGCGAATCCCTCATGCGCAGCGCAGACTTTGGTTCTGGGGTGTCTACGTCGAAACCCGCTAAAGCTGCTTCGCTGCTGATAGCGGCCATGAGATCTGTATCTGAAATATCCAGGTCAGGAAACATGCGGCGCACCGCGCCAAGGGCTTCAGAGGTCGCAAATGGCCGGGCTTCTTTCTGACACCCGTTCAAAAATGCGCTGATCGCCGCGCGCACCTCAGGCGATAATTTGGGGGAGCGCTTTCTCATCATCACCTCCCAGTGCATGAATTCTCTGAAACAAAACGCTGCGTGCGTCTGGATGTTCCTCGTTCCTCGCGAGCGCTACCGCCGTCTCTGGTCTTGTCGACCTTCACACAGATGGAACAATCAGGCGGATCCGGCGTCCGGAAGACCCGAGCGCCTTGTTTAAAGTCCAATTCAAGCACATATATACAACTCGTTGATCTGGATGAGGTTTGGGTTCGCCGCCTCAAACGACCTCCTATTCACCACGATTAGGATGCGAGGTCTTGCGCCGCGCGGGCGTGGAGAGTCGGTTCGTTCAAACCTGCTATACGTAGGCACCGCCCACTTCACCGGCGCGTGTCGACCATAACCTTCGCATACGGAACGCTGGAGGCGGCGGGGCAGCCTAATCTGCACCCGCGCCTTCAGCGTCGTGCGAAACAGAGGCACGCTGAGTATGACGCTGTTATTTCCAAATTCGAGCCGCAGCTTCGATGAAAAAAGAAACGCCGTCCGTTTCCTTGGCCACGAGGGTATGTTTGAGGTGCGGTTCTTCGTCGAGGCTGACGCGCTCGTGGTGGCCGATGCCGAACTGGGCACATCGAAAGTCTCTGAATCGAAGCTCCTTTCTGCTTTCGACGCATTGCGCTCGTCCGTCTATGATGTCGCACGAAAGGCCTATTCGGGCGGCCGTCGCGACTGTTACACCCTAACCGCCGCCCATTTCCGCTAGGATGATCCAGAGGCTGATCCGCGTTCGTAGGTTCGCTGCGCTCCACGGGACCGCGGCCGATATTCGCGTTCCTGGAAACGACATTGACCGCCCCCGATGTGCCGACATCACTTCATCGCGATCTCCTGGGTCACCGGTGCGGGCGGCTTGTCGCACCGGCGGGTGAAACGACGATACGTGGCGATGCCACAATCGAGGACGAAGGCAAGCTGTCATATCGGCGGCATCGACGTCCCGGTCGTCGACGCGATGGATTCCAATGCCTGAATGGAGGGTGTTCGTGACGATGGATGGCACAAATACGACAATACGCTGCGGGTCGGCAGGATCCGAGTTTGGCGGACCGTGATGCGGCCGATGTCACCCTCATCAAGTCTTTCGGGAAACCCGTCTTGAAGTCGTCCGGGTGTGGACTTTATGCGGTGCAGGCCCCGCAATAGTCGCTGGAGACATCTGCCTGTCCGATCAAAACCGCAGGAGTGGTTCACGGCATGAACGACAGTCTCTCACGGCTTCCCAGGGAACCGGCAGATCGGCTTACCAAGCCGTTTATGCGGTTCCTCCGGATCGAGGCCACCGCGGGCATTATCCT
>Ga0209281_1001534_pt1 | contig 12937 bp, 12 predicted proteins | sample MedtruBG_FD_187514 | JGI IMG/M metagenome (GOLD analysis project Ga0209281, IMG submission 187514) | Root nodule microbial communities of legume samples collected from California, USA - Medicago truncatula BG (SPAdes) (version 2) | ecosystem: Host-associated > Plants > Roots > Nodule | place... | reverse complement strand
CCAGTTGTGCCCAATTTCTTGTTTTCTTCCTTCGAGGCTTCGCTTATTTGCTTGGTACGTTTGTTTTCGGCTTCCTTCAGCGAGGGCTGCGGGTCGGGCTTTCTCTCGAAACGGATCATTTGACGTTCTCCTGGTCTGACAGATTGAAGCGCTCCAAACAAACGCAGGAGCGCTTTTCAGATTTTGCACTCAGATGGCGAGAGCGGTGGCGCAACCCTGAACGCTGCGGCTGTCAGGTGCGGTCTGGCCCGGCATCGTCGCCCAACCGCCGGCCTCTACGAATTGACGCTTCTTGTAACCGTCGGTGATTGCCTTGAACTCGATCAGTTTTGCGGCCGCGTCCGGCGCGGCGTTGAACCGCTCGACGCATATGGCGGATGCCAGTTCACCGCGTGCGATGTCGGCTGCGGCCGCTGCCGCCGTGCGAGACGTGCCGCCTGTCACCCAGCCGCCCCAGTTGAAGCCGACGATCATCGTTGCGGCTGCCGTGGCGGCGCATGCCCATACGAGGATCGCCTTGGATGGCTTGTAGCTGTCGAATTGCTGGGTGATTGACGTCTTGCTGCTGTTCTCTATGGCCATTGGAAGCCTCCCCCTCCGTCGTTGTTCGCGTTTCGCCGCCTGACCACCCGGCCGAACGGTTCAGGCACTGCTCTCAGTATCCCGTACTGCCGATGGCGCCGTTTCCGGTGCCTTGGGGAGACGCCCTCTCGGGAATGTCGGCGATCATGGCTTCGGCGGTGATCAGAAGAGCCGCGATCGAGCCGGCGTCCCGCAAGGCTGTACGCACGACCTTGGCGGGATCGACGATGCCCGCCTTGATCATATCGACATAGGTTTCCGTCTGTGCGTCGAAGCCCTGGTTGTGATCCTTGCTGTCGACGAGTTTTCCGACAACGATCGAACCTTCGACACCGGCATTGTCGGCGATCTGGCGGATTGGTGCTTCCAGTGCCCGGCGCACGATCGAGATGCCTGCCGCTACGTCGGCGTTCTCGTCGGTGAGACCGACAAGGGCCGATTTTGCCCGTAGCAGCGCCACTCCGCCGCCGGGAACGATGCCTTCCTCGACCGCCGCGCGCGTAGCGTTCAGGGCATCGTCGATGCGATCCTTCTTTTCCTTCACTTCAAGCTCCGTCGCGCCGCCGACGCGGATGACCGCGACGCCGCCGGCGAGTTTCGCCAGCCGCTCCTGCAGCTTTTCCTTGTCGTAGTCGGACGCCGTCTCCTCGATCTGCGCCTTGATCTGACTGATGCGCGCGTGGATGGAGGCTTGGTCGCCGGAGCCGTCGATGATTGTGGTCGTGTCCTTCTCGATCAGCACCCGCCTGGCGCGGCCAAGCATATCGAGCGTGACGTTCTCAAGCTTGATGCCCAGATCCTCGGAGATCGTCTGGCCGGCGGTCAGAACGGCAATGTCTTCCAGCATGGCCTTGCGGCGGTCGCCGAAGCCCGGCGCCTTGACGGCCGCAATCTTCAGGCCACCTCGCAACCTGTTGACGACGAGCGTCGCCAGCACTTCGCCTTCGACGTCTTCGGAGATGATCAGCAACGGTTTGCCGCTCTGCACCACGGCCTCCAGGATAGGCAGCATAGCCTGCAGGTTACCGAGCTTCTTCTCGTGGATGAGGATATAGGGATCCTCCAGTTCCACGCGCATCTTCTCGGCATTGGTCACGAAATACGGCGAGAGATAACCGCGGTCGAACTGCATGCCCTCGACGACGTCGAGTTCGGTATCGGCCGTCCGGGCTTCTTCGACGGTAATCACCCCCTCGTTGCCAACCTTCTCCATCGCCCTTGCGATCATCTCGCCGACGCTGGCGTCGCCATTGGCGGCAATCGTGCCGACCTGCGCGATCTCGCTCGACGAGATGACCTTCGTGGCGCGTACCTTGATTTCCGCGAGGACGGCGGCAACGCCAAGGTCGATACCGCGCTTCAGGTCCATTGGGTTCATGCCCACCGATACGAGCTTGGCACCTTCGCGAAAGATGGACGCGGCGAGCACGGTAGCCGTCGTGGTGCCGTCGCCGGCAAGATCATTGGTCTTTGAGGCTACCTCGCGGACCATCTGCGCACCCATATTCTCGAACTTGTCTTCAAGCTCGATTTCCTTGGCGACGGAGACGCCGTCCTTGGTGATGCGTGGAGCGCCATAGGACTTGTCGATGACGACATTGCGGCCCTTGGGGCCGAGCGTCACCTTGACGGCATTGTTGAGCAATTCCACGCCGCGAAGCAGGCGATCGCGGGCGTCAGTGGAGAAGATGATTTGTTTGGCGGGCATTGTCTTTGGCCAGTTCGGGCTTGAGATAAGGGATCGGAATTCGACGGATCAGGCAGCATTGGCGGCGGTCGGGGCGGTGTTCGCGACGATGCCCATGATGTCGGATTCCTTCATGATCAGTAGGTCTTCGCCATCGATCTTGACCTCTGTTCCGGCCCATTTACCGAACAGGATCGTGTCGCCGATCTTGACGTCGAGCGGGATCAGCTTTCCGCTATCGTCGCGGGAGCCGGGACCGACGGCGACCACTTCGCCCTCTTGGGGCTTTTCCTTGGCGGTGTCGGGGATGATGATCCCGCCCTTGGATTTGACGTTACCTTCGGCGCGCCGGATGACGACGCGGTCGGGAGCGGGCGAAATGTCATGGGATTCTTTCTGCGACCGGCGTATAGGGCGGCTGCAACTCCTAAATAGCATCGACGGCAATCGATTAATAGGAGTGCTAAGAAATATTATTTCGAAGCTAAATATGGCTTGAAATCAGTGTCTGCAATTTGCGCAAATTCATAACCGGTAAATCTACTAGAGATATTATGACGTACCTGAATTCACCTTTTTTAGGGCCCCAGAAATATTGGGTGTTCGTTAATTGAAGGATGTACCGGCGTAACGGTATACTCGGCTCGTTGCCGCGGTGCACCGGCATGGACGGAAACGCGACCGCTGGAATTTCTCTACCAAAGGTCGCATCGGACTTTTCCGAAAACAAAAAGTTGACGTGGCCGCCGCTCTCGTCTATGAGTGGGCATCGATACTTTGTTTGCCGATATTTGTTTTGCTGCGCTTTGCGCGTCTCTTGACGAACTTCCCTCTCTCAAAAGTCGAAACCCCGCTGTGCGTCGCCCAGCGGTGATCTATGTTGCTAAAAAAGGGGTTCGTTATGACCACTGGCACAGTTAAATGGTTCAATTCCACCAAGGGCTTCGGCTTCATTCAGCCTGACGACGGCAGCGCCGATGTGTTCGTTCACATCTCTGCTGTTGAACGCGCCGGCATGAATTCGATCGTCGAAGGTCAGAAGCTCGGCTTCGAGCTCGAGCGCGACAACAAGTCGGGCAAGATGTCCGCAGGCCAGCTCCGCGCTGCCTGACGCTTTTTCGCCGCTGATGACCACGGATGTACTGGCATCGCGGCAAGAGGTTCGAAGAGGCCAGGCGAATGTCTGGCCTTTTTCCGTTAAGGCAATCTTCGCGACCAAACGATATCAAAGGAACAACGATTGAGACACCCGAACGACAACGGCTTTGCCGAACGACGCAATGCCGCGGCAGATGCAAAGCGCCAGCTTCTGACAAAATTTGCATCCGCTCCTAAACCGACCGACCCTGAAATGCAGGAGAAACTGGCTGCGCGCGAAGCGGCCAACCGTGCCAGGGATGCCCGTCGCGCCGAGCGCGAAGCGCTGAAGACAGCCGAGAACGAGCGAATCCTTGCAGAAGCCGCTGCGTTGGCCGCTGCTGCCGAGGCCGAGCAAAGGGCTGAAGCCGAAGCCCGCCAGGCAGAAATTGCCAATCGGGTCTCGCGTGTCGTCGCCGACGAGGCGGCCCGCAAGGCCGAACGCGACCGCCGCTATGCGGCCCGCAAAGCCCGCCGGGCGTAACACTTCAGCACCTGCACCCGTTCCACGGGCGCAGCCCATTGCCCTGGCAGAAGATCACGGGCGAGCGAAAAACGGACCGGTTGTAATGAGCGCACATGTCTATCCACCCGCTTCACTTGTTGAAGACAATGCTGGAGCGTGGTTGAAGACGCTGGCGAAATACCGGCAGCCCCGTCTGGGGCGTAGCGCCTTCGAACTGTTCGTCACTCTCGTTCCTTTCGCCGTCTTCTGGGCAGCGGCCTGCTTTTCGCTGGCCAACGGCTTCTGGCCCGGGCTGATCGGAATCCTTCCTGCCAGCGCCTTCCTGCTCCGATTGTTCATGATCCAGCACGATTGCGGCCACGGCTCGTTTTTCGCCCGTCGCGGCCTCGATGACTGGACCGGCCGCGTGCTCGGGATCCTGACCCTGACCCCTTACGACTATTGGCGGCGTGCACACGCCGCTCATCATGCGACGGCGGGCAATCTCGACCAACGCGGGGTTGGTGACATCACCACGCTGACGATTGCCGAATACCGTGCCCTTTCGCCGATGAAGCGCCTCGGCTACCGGCTGTACCGGCACCCGCTCGTCATGTTCGGCATCGGGCCAGCCTGGCTCTTTCTGTTCAAGCAGCGCCTGCCGTTCGGGATGATGAACTCGGGTGCTCTGCCTTGGATTTCGACCATGGCGACGAATCTTGCGATCGTCACGCTGGCCGGCTTGATGGTGTGGGCCGTCGGGTTGGGAGCTTTTCTCCTGATCCATCTTCCGGTCGTGCTGCTCGCAGGTGCAGCCGGCGTTTGGCTCTTCTATGTGCAGCACCAGTTCGAGGAGACCCACTGGTCGGAGGGCGAGGATTGGCGGTTTCCCCAGGCGGCGCTGCATGGCGCCTCGCATTACGATCTTCCGCCGGTGCTGCGGTGGCTCACCGGCAATATCGGCATTCACCACGTGCACCACTTGTCCAGCCGGATTCCCTATTACCGTCTGCCAGAAGTGCTGCGTGACCATCCGCAACTTGCCGGCATCGGCCGGATCACCTTGTGGGACAGCCTCAAATGCGTCAGGCTCGTGCTCTGGGACGACCGGCGCCGGAGGCTCGTTTCATTCCATGACGCCGCAGGTCGCTGCGCCGCTCACTTACCGAAGATGGACGAAAGACGACGACATGATTGAATTGACGCCAACGCAGATCCGAGGTCTGAAGCTCGCCAAGGACGGTGATGTCCATCCCCAAGGTGGGAAGAGATGGACGCACCTGAATGCCCAGGTCACCTATGCAAAACAGGACCGGTTCAAGGAACGGCCGCAGAAGGTCAAGTTTCTGACGACCGCAACTCTCAATGAGCTGCGCGACCACAGCCTCGTGAAGGCGCTCGATACGGATGTTCCGCCAGAGGAGTCGGCTCACGGCATTACCATGGCCGGCAAGATGCTGCTTCTGAAGATCAAGTGAGCACGCCCCAAAAGAAACATGGGGCGCGCGCGCGCGCTACTGACTTTGGTCGACGGCCGCGGAGATAGCTGCGAGGCCGCTCTTGCGCCCCCACATCGGGGGACGTCAGCCCTGCCGTTATGGCATCATGCCGCGGTACCGCTCACGCTCTCGTTCGACTTGATCGAGTGTGTACGGATCGGCATTTTCGTCGAAACGCGACCATCCTTCCTGGGCATAAATGCTTCTGCGGGCCGCAGGGTCTACGATTTTGCGCTGTTTCAGGATCGCTTCTGCTCGGGGCGCGACACTGTCCTCGACCCTTGCCGTGACCAGAGTGCCCCCTCTGCGAACGCCCTCGGCGTAGACATGGGCGTCTTCTTCATCGACGCCGGAGTCCGTGAGTGCACCGATCAGGCCACCGGCAGCGCCCCCGGCGATTGCGCCGGCCGCTGCACCGGCCGCAGTCGAGGCCAGCCACCCGGCAGCCACCACTGGGCCGACTCCAGGAATGGCCATCAGGCCAAGCCCCGTCAGAAGGCCGACGACGCCGCCTCCTGCAGCGCCGAGGCCAGCTCCGGCACCGGCGCCTTCGGCCGCGTTCGAGCCGTCCGACGAGTAGCGATCGCCCGTGTTGTTCGCGACGATGCTGATGTCGTCTGAAGGAACGCCTGCCGTTTCCAGATCGCTTACGGCTTCGCGAGCATCTGAATAGTCGTCAAAGAGCCCTGTTACGGTTCTCATATTCGTTCTCCCTTTTCCTTTGGAGTCTGTGGACTACTGCGCTGTTACGTTGCCCTGGTAGTCGAGAGCGACCGAAACGGATTTGCCCTCCTTCATCGCAGTTGCCTGCCACACACCCTTGTCGTCGAGCTTCAACCCGCTGACCTCGGTATATCCGGCCTCTTCGATCCGTTCCTTTGCTTGCGCTTCGGTGAAGCTGTTTGCGCCTTCGACCGGTGCCGTCGGGTTCTGCGAGTCGGGCGTTGCCACTGCAGGCGTTTCTCCTTCCGGTGAAGGCGTCGTCTGCGCGAGTGATGTCGTGGCCACGGCGCTCATCAGTGCCGCCGCGGCAATGATCATATTTTTCATGTGGTTACCTCTTCAGAAGACCGCGATTGATCCCCCGTCGCAGAAACCCACCGGGCGGAGAATAGTTCCCGGCGCGATGCTCCGGGTGGGCGGCTTGGTTTTGGCACGGGGAAACGGCAATCGTTGCGGTTCCTTGCAACGGAGCATCTGCTGGGCGGCGCAAAACACTGCCCTACCTACTTGCGAACAAGTTTCTTGCCTGCTGGTCGCAACCAGGTCGACCGTTCGGTGATGTAGTGGAGGGTGCGATGCTGAAGTTCTCGCGTGGCATTGGCCAGGATCGTGCTGCAACCGCAGGCGGACTGCAGCAAATCGCGTTTGCGCGCGGCGCAGCAGCCGCGGCGCAGCCGTCACGTCTACCGACGCTTGTCGCCACCGCCGCCACGGTTGCCGTCCTCTATTTCGCCCGCGACGTCTTCCTGCCGCTGGCTATCGCCATTCTGCTCACCTTTGCGCTCGCGCCGCTGGTTTCGAGGCTGCGTCGAGTGGGTTGTCCCCGTTCGGTGGCCGTCATTGGGACGGTGACGACGGCTTTTCTGTTCCTGTCCGCATTCGGCGTGGTCATAGCGATGCAAGTGAGCGAGGTTGCTCAGAACCTGCCGACCTATCAGTACAACATCGTCGAGAAGGTCAGGACCCTCAAGGAGACCGGATCGGAAAGCCAGATCCTTGAACGGATTGGCCGCGTCATCGAGAGGATCAGCACGGAAATTAGCCGGCCCGAACCCGAGATGCGCGCCTCACCCGAACCGGCGCCGGAGGCCAAGCCGCTGCTCGTGGAGATTTTCTCTCCACAGCGGCCCGTCGAGACACTGAAGAATATCATCAATCCTCTGCTTGGCCCGTTGGCAACGACCGGCCTGGTCATCGTCGTAGTCATCTTCATGCTGTTCGAGAGGGAGGAGCTGCGGGATCGTTTCATTCGGTTGGTGGGCTACGGTGACCTGCATCGAACGACCGAGGCACTTCAGGACGCGGGCGCTCGCGTCGGTCGTTATCTGCTCATGCAGTTGGTCGTGAACATCACCTACGGCATTCCGCTAGCGATCGGCCTGTCGCTGCTCGGCATACCCAATGCGGTCCTCTGGGGGATGCTCGCCATCGTACTTCGCTTCGTTCCCTATATCGGACCTGTGATCGCTGCGGCTTTGCCGTTGTTCCTCGCGTTTGCCGCGGCACCTGGATGGAGCCTGCTCGTTTGGACGGCAGCCTTGTTCATTGTCCTCGAACTCTTGAGCAACAATGTCGTCGAGCCCTGGCTTTACGGATCCCGCACCGGTCTGTCGCCGCTTGCGATCATCGTCGCGGCGATCTTCTGGGCATGGCTCTGGGGGCCGGTCGGATTGGTGCTGTCGACGCCGCTCACCGTGTGCCTTGTCGTTCTCGGCCGTCACGTCCCGCAATTCGAATTTCTGGAGATTCTGCTGGGCAATGAACCCGTGCTCGATCCGAAGGAGCGCCTCTATCAGCGTCTGCTCGCCGGAGATCCGGATGAGGCGACGGACAATGCGGAAGACATGCTGGAGGAAAAGTACCTCGTCGAGTTCTACGACACGGTTGCTATTCCCGCACTGCTCCTGGCAGAGCGGGATCGCGCACGTGGCGCCCTGACGAACGCCCAGGCGGCTCAGATTGCCCAGAGTGCGAACACCCTCATCGCCAATCTCGAGGAGATTGCCGGCGAAGAGGAAGGGGAGGAGGAAACGGGCGCGGAAGCGCAGGAAAGTGATGGTGATGATGATGCAGACGAATATGATCTTCCCCCCGGCGACGGGAAGTCCGTCCTGTGCGTCGGAGGGCGCAGTGATCTCGACGACGTTACCGCATCGATGCTCGCCCAGACCCTTTGGATTCAGGGCGCGGATGCTGCCCACGCCGGTCACGAAGTCCTCAAGGCGGGCAACATAAAGGCTCTGAAGCTCGAGGGCCGCAACGCGGTCGTCCTGAGCGTTCTCGACCGGGATTTCATGAGGCATGCCAAATTCACCGTGCGTCGACTGAAACGTATGGCGCCGGCGGCGCGCGTCGGGATCGTTCTGTGGCAAGAGGATGGCCGGCCGGGAACAACCGAAAGAGACCAACTTATCGAATCGTTGCAGGCGGACTTCATGGTATTCGGGATGGGCGACGCCGTCCGCGAGGCGCTTTCAGACGAATTGCCTCGGTCTTTGAAACTCGCCCATCCAAAGATCGCACCCGGATATGCCATGCGGAGAAGCAAACGTGCGGATAGGGAAAGCACGGTCAAAGCGGACTAGATCATGATATGCCGAACGACACGTGCGGAGCTTACGGCGTTTTAAGACGTTCGGCTCAATGATGAGCGGGCCTATCGGGAGGAATGCGGATGAGGTTTGTGGCTGGCAAAGTCGCGGTTTTCAGGTGGATGCTGCCCTTGGCCATCGCAATGGCTTTGATGGGAGGCATATACCTGGCCGTCCGCTGGTCGGCGCAGCAATCGGACGCTGTGGCGGTGAAGCGGCAGCAACAACTCGTCGAGCTTGTCATCTCCAAAATGCAAGGCAGTATCGCCCATGATCAGGAGAGCGTCACCGTCTGGGATGACGCCGTCAGAAAAGTGTCGCAGGAGTGGGATCGGCGGTGGGTCGATTCCAACCTGGGCAGCTGGATGAACAGCTATTTCCGACACGATGGCGCATTCGTGATTCGTCCGGATCGTAAGCCGTTATACGCCTTTCTTGCCGGCCAGACTGATGAGCAGGAAGCTTTCAGCGAGATAGAACCCGAAGCAATGCCGCTTATCGCCAAGCTGCAAGAGCGGCTCGCAGCAGGCGACGAGGGAGGAACGAGCGAGCAGGTGCTGTCCATCGGCGAGAGCGATCTGGTTCGCATCGGGGGCCGCCCGGCGATAGTCAGCGTGAAGCCGATCGTGTCGGACACCGGTGATATCGTTCAGGAGCCCGGCAAGGAATTTCTGCACCTAGCGGTGCGTTTTCTCGACGGCGATCTCCTGACCCATCTCGGTGAGGATTATGGTTTTGAGGACCTGCGCTTTTCTGTTTTGCCGGAGCTCGGTCGGCAGCGGTCCTATGTTCCGATCGTTTCATCATCCGGAGAAACGATAGGATATTTTTCCTGGCTCCCGTTCAGGCCCGGTGCCGATGTGATGAAGGCCACGGCGCCGGTGCTTCTGGTCGCCGGCGCCCTCCTTTTTACCCTCACGAGCGCGCTCAGTATCGTACTGCGGAGGCGGTCGAGACGCCTGCAGGAAAGCCAGGCGGAGCTCAACCATCTGGCGAGTCACGATCCGCTGACTGGGCTCGCCAACCGTGCGTCCTTCAACCGGTTGCTGGCGCGGGTCGTCGCCAGGTCGACAGCCGACCAGACCAATGCTCTTCTGTATCTCGATCTCGACCGCTTCAAGCAAGTGAACGATACACTCGGCCATCCCGTTGGCGATCGGCTGATGGTCGAGGTCGCGAAGCGGCTTAAGGCAACCGCTGCTGGTGCCGCTATTTCCAGAATTGGCGGTGATGAGTTTACCATCGTCGTCGAACGCACCCGCCAGGACCAGGTAGAGAAGCTCTGTGACTCGCTGATCGCTGCAATCCGCCGGCCTTTCGAGATAGACGGACAGCCGATTCTAATCGGACTTTCGATAGGTGTAGCCGTCGCGACCGGGAATGGCGCCGATCCCGTCGAGATCACGCGGAAGGCCGATATCGCGCTTTACCACGCCAAATCGGCCGGGCGGAACCGGTACGCAGTGTTTGGCCCTCACATGGACGAACTGATCAGGACGAAGCGGGACCTGGAACATGACCTGCGCGCGGCGCTGGACGCAGGCAATCAGCTCGAAGTCTTCTATCAGCCCGTATATTCGGCGCAGTCGCACGAGATAAGCTCGCTGGAAGCTCTCATTCGCTGGCGGCATCCGAGCAAAGGCTCCATAGCACCAGATGCCTTCGTTCCGCTTGCGGAGACTGCGGGCCTCATCGATCGGCTCGGCGCCTTCGTGCTGAAGGAAGCCTGTTCTACGGCGCGTGAATTTCCGGGCCTCGACATTGCAGTGAACGTCTCCGCGGTCGAGCTTGGACAACGGCATTATGCTGCTCAAGTTCTCTCACTGCTGCGGCAGTTCGGGATCGAGCCGTCGAGACTGGAGCTCGAGATCACCGAAACGGCTCTCCTTGACGAAGCCGGCGTCTGCGAAAAAAACATCACGGCGCTCCGCGAGTTCGGGGTCAAGTTCGCACTTGACGATTTCGGGACGGGCTTCTCCTCATTCGGGCGGTTGCAGCGCCTGGAGGTCGACCGGATCAAGATCGATCGCTCTTTCGTCCACGCCTTCGACCGGCCCGGTGGGGGTGTGGCGGTCGTGAGGTCCATCGTCGGCGTCGCACATGCGAAAGGCCTGCGCATCACCGCCGAAGGGGTGGAGACCGAGGAGCAAAGCGAAATACTGCGCGAGCTTGGCTGTGACGAATTGCAGGGCTTCCATTTGTCGAGGCCGATGTCGAAGAATTCACTTCGTCAGCTTCTTGGCACAGACAAGGCCCAAGGAACCTCCTTCTAGCCGGCGGTCCGAGCGTCTGCACAGGGACACGCGGACACGCTCTTGCCGCAAACTGGGCCGCAGTCTCGGTGGAGCATCAACCGCGCCGCGCCGCCTCGATTGCAGCGACGTCTATTTTTTTCATGTCCATCATCGCCGTGAACGCCCGCTTTGCTTCGTCGCCGCCGGCCGCCATCGCGTCGGTCAGCACGCGCGGAGTGATCTGCCAGGAAATCCCCCATTTGTCCTTGCACCAGCCGCAGGCGCTTTCCTTGCCGCCATTGCCGACGATGGCGTTCCAGTAGCGGTCGGTTTCTTCCTGATCGTCGGTGGCGATCTGAAACGAGAAGGCCTCGTTGTGCTTGAATGCGGGACCCCCGTTGAGGCCGATACAGGGAATGCCCGCAACGGTGAAGTCGACCGTCAACACGTCGCCCTCTTTGCCCGCGGGGTAGTCACCGGGTGCGCGGTGCACGGCACTCACCCTGCTGTCAGGAAAGATCTCGCAGTAGAAACGAGCGGCAGCCTCGGCGTCCTTATCGTACCATAGGCAAATCGTATTCTTCGCCATCGCGTGGTCCTTTCGCTTGGAAACATTCGGCTTTGGGCCGCACGCGGCCGACAGTCGATAATCACCCACCCGGCCGCCAGTGAGCGTAGAGCACCTCACGGAAGAGGCTCCCATTATGCGTTTCGAAAGTCGCACGGGATCACGAACAATTCAATGCGCCCGCAAGAAAGCTAGGCACATCGACCTCGCAACGCTGCAGCGTCTTCACGCAGCGCCGATTGTGCGGTTGTTGCGAGTGGCCGGCCGGTGGGTTTGGCCCTTCCCATGCACGTCTTGCGCCGGACGAAGCGGCTTAGCTCAGGACTTCGTCTTGCAAATCGCTCGCGCGTTCAACAAGCCCCAGCCGAAGACAGGATCCTTTCCCGGATCTCCGAGATCTTCGGCATGTCCGGTCAGCCTGTCGCGGAGCATCTCCGGAGCGAGCTCCGGCTCAGAAGCTTTCATCATCGCCACCGCCGCGGTCACGAAAGGGGCGGCGAAAGAGGTTCCCGTCTTCGGACGCGCGCCGCTGACCGAGGCTGCTGTCCAGACCGCCACGCCAGGGGCGGCGAAGTCGATATGCTCTCCGCGTCCGGCGCGCCGGTAAGGCCGTTTGCGCCTGTCGGTCGCGGTGACGGCAATGACCTCTTCATAGGCACCCGGATAGACGGGCTCGGCTCTTGGACCGTCATTGCCCGCGGCGGCGACCATGATGATCCCGCGCTCCCCCGTCTTTTTGACCGCCTGTTCAAGCAGGAGATTGGGCGGCCCGGCAAGGCTGAGATTGATGACCTGAACCTGACGCCCAGCAAGGAGGTCGAGTGCGCGCGCCAGATCGAAGGCGGCGGATCGGTCGTCTTGCCGTCCCGCCCGATGAAATGCGTCCACGGCGATGAGCTTGCCACCCGGTATCAGGCCCGGCGTACGACCACTGGCTGAGCCGACAAGCAAAGCCGCGACAGCGGTGCCGTGCTGTCTGCCCGACTCCGGCAATTCTTCGTCGACGAGACGGACGATCTCTAAGTTGCGAGCCTCGAATGCGATGTGATCGGGATTGATCGCCGTATCGACAAGGCCGATCCGCACGCCGGCCGAGCAATTGCTAGGCCTCGTTTGAGCCGAGGGCCAGCCGATCACGTTCCGTGCCAGGCAGTCGCTCGTGACGCACGGGGCATCGCGATGCTGCTCCGGCCGGAAATAATGGTTGAAGTCGATCACCGCCTGGGGGGCCGCGGCGCGCGCCCGCTGCCGAGCGGCTTCCAGAGTCAGCCCGCGGGGAATTCGAAGCTTGATCACCTCGGCGTTGAATGACGTCATCGTGTTTCGTTCGAGGACCTCAAAGCCGGTGGCTGTCAACTCGCCGAGTTCCGTCGGACTGAAACCCAGCCCGACGATCTCATCGGGCGCTCGTATCGGCGCAGCGGGTGCGGCTGCGCGAGAGCGCCGCGGGATGCTTCGACGTGGCAGGAAC
>Ga0209281_1001533_pt1 | contig 12946 bp, 11 predicted proteins | sample MedtruBG_FD_187514 | JGI IMG/M metagenome (GOLD analysis project Ga0209281, IMG submission 187514) | Root nodule microbial communities of legume samples collected from California, USA - Medicago truncatula BG (SPAdes) (version 2) | ecosystem: Host-associated > Plants > Roots > Nodule | place... | reverse complement strand
CAGCTGGATACGCACTTCAAAGTACATGGTATACTGATCCTTCTAATGGATATAAATACTACCTCGATTCAAATTGTATGAGAGTAAATGGCGAAAAAGATAGGCCAAAATGGATCGATATAAATGGGTCATATTATGGATTCAATGAAGAAGGGGAATTGTACGTAAATTGTAAAACACCTGATGGTTACAATGTAAATGAAAACGGAATACGTAATAATTAGATAGAGGGAATATAAAAGTATAGCTGACCACAAAATTGTGGTCAGCTATACTTTTATATTTTTGAAATCACTCGGTTTTTATGTGTTTAACAAGGTTATTTAGTATATTCTGTGTAAGGCAGCCTAACAGTAGTGCCTGTATTATCAAATTTATAATTTGTGTTATCAAGAGGGCTATTTCCAGATATTAAATTCATCCCTATAGTATAAATTGCATTTGCATGAATAAGAGGGTCTTGAACAACGGTTCCTGTCATAAGACCTTGTTTAATTAATTCTTGGGCTTCAGGCAGAGCGTCAACACCAACAACAGGGATATATTTTGAGTTGTCACCTTTGTTGTATCCGTATTTTTGAAGCGCTTCGATAGCCCCTATTGCCATTGCATCATTGTTCGCAATTATTGCTTCAATTTTATTTCCGTTCATTAAAAAATAGGATTCAATGGCAGACTTAGCGCAATCTTTATCCCAATTACAAACGATTGATGTAAGTTCTTCATTGTTTATTCTTTCTTCATTTAGTGACTGAATAGAGTACTTAGATCTAGCAATTGTCTCTGGGCTATTAGCTGGACCTTTTAACATAACATATTGCATTACATCGTCTTTATTTCTATCAAGAATATCCTTTCGAGCATTCCATATATTAGAAATAATTTTACCTTGTAGAATTCCAGATTGTTCAATATCTGTATCGATGATAACACCTTTACCATAAGGTCTGATCAAATCGATAAATGGTTTAGTTTGAGCGTAATATAAAATTAGTGGAATATTCTTCTGCATTATTTTTGTAAGAACAACATTAAGTTGATTAATATCAGTACTGACTGGATTTATTACAAAAAGATCAAAGTTATCATTAAGTGCATTATCAATACTTGCATTTTGAATAACTTGATTGCCTTTTGCATCAAAGAAAGTGAACTGAACTTTAGTTTTATTTTCTTCTTGAATGTTTTTTAAGTCTTTCATAACATTAGAAACGAATAGATCATTAAAATTATCTATAAACACAGCTATTTTTACTGGGCTTTCAGAATTAGTGCTTGCATAGGCAATAATATCCATACTCTGTAACAAAAAGATAAAAACAAGTATAGAATATAGCAGTTTTTTTATCATCTTAATTTTTCCTCCATGTAAATTATATTAAATATAAAATTTAGTAGTTTATTATTTGCTATAAAAATTGACTATTAAATATCTTCATATTATTAATCCCTGAATAAAATTTTAAACTACAAGAATATCTTGTGTATAGAAGTGAAATTTATTCTAAATAATAGTTTAGGTACACTAGAAAGAAGAGAGTAGTATTTGTAAGATAGATTATTTTTTATTTATACAAAAGGTTTAAATGCGAATAATATTGATTAATAAGGTGCGTATAATGAAGTGAAAAAGGGAGAACTGCAATTAATGTAGTTCTCCCTTTTATCATAATATTAATTTACATTCATATTATCAACTAATACTTGAGAATTTAAAGTTATTTGTTCAACAGTTGCAGATACTTCTTCTAAAGAAGCAGCCTGATTAGTGGCTATTTGTCCTAGTGCATTTATTGTTTCAATTATTGTCTTAATACTATTACTCATCTCAGCAAGTGCAGCGGAAATTTTCTTAGAAGATTCACCACTGTTTAAGGCTAACTTTCTCATTTCTCCAGCAACTACGGAAAAACCTTTCCCATATTCTCCAGCTCTTGATGATTCTATTGCAGCGTTTAGGCCTAAAAGGTTAGATTGCTTTGAGATACTTTCAATAAGAGTTACAGCCTCGCTGCTTTCAGCTATTAATCTTTCTGTATCTTTAGTATTTTCAACCATGTGGTTTAATTTCTCAGATAATTGTACTGCACTGTTTGTAATTTCAGATACTGTCAAGTTCGTTTCTTGAAGTGAACTCTTTAATTCTTCTGTAGAAGTTTTTATCTTAGCAAAATTCTCTATGTTTGTAGATAAACTTACAAAGCCTACGACTTCACCTTTATCAGTAATTGCCGGAATTAAAGTTGCTTTTGAGTCCACACCATGATCTTTTATATTATACATTGTAGTTAGAGTTTTCTTTTGTCTATAAACTGTATCTATAATACCTGTTTTTTTTGCTAATTCTATATCAGCTTCTTGTCCAACATGCAGAGGGGCTCTAATATTTTTTCCGTCCAAAGAAAATATACAACCTGTTCTATCACAAATGGCAATAGCTGCATTTCCTCCAAACATTTCACTTATAATTGGTGCAACGTTAATTAGTGATTCTAAAATTTTTTCCATTATGTAATTCCTCCTGATACCCTATTATAATGCTTTATTAATAATATAACATGATGCAACAATATTTGCTATAGATAACATTATTCAACAAAGATTATACTGAAATTTAAGTTAAAACAGAGAGTAATGTACTAAATAAATTATAAGATAAAACTATAATTTTAAATAAATTTTAAACTGCAGGATAAATCTTAAAAAAGATAGCTCTTGCAATAGGTCCAACAATGATTAATTGAAGTGGTAGAGCGCATATAAAATTTCTAAGTAATGTAGTAGCAAAGCTCATCGGAAGATCTGAAGATATTCCTTGATGAATTATTAAGGTAATTAGCGATAACGAGAAACACATACCGCATACCATAAAGAATGAAGTAAATAAAATCTTCTTAATAAGTGGAGAATCATGATCTACTAGCTTAGCTACAAATGATTTTGCAATTTTCGCAACAATAAACCAGTCTAAAATTAAAGCAATACAGAAAATTGGTAAGAACCCTAATACAACATCTTTTAATAAAGAATTACTTAATCCGTTTCTAAGAATAATATTGTATATAGTCATTCCTAAAACCATTAAAGCGCAACAAATAAGTGTAAAGATAAAATTTTCTTTTTTATTTTTTCCCATTTTAAATCTCCTTTTTATAATTATATTGTCAACTTAGATTACAATTAGTATAACACTTAGAAAAGTAAAAAGTCAACTTGGCTTACAATTTTGATTTACATTTTACATGGCGTTTACAATTGATGCTATTTTTCAATATCTTATTTATAGAAAGATATTGAATAAATTTAAATATATAGATGTTATAGTAATATAAAAAACAGTGTAGTATATTAATATAGTAACTAATATTCAATATAAATTATGAGAAATTAAGAGGAGATTCAATAATGGATGAATATCTAAAAGGATTAAATATAATAGATTTATTGAGTTTAAAACATAGAAAGCTACGAAAAGAAGTTATGAAAGCTTGGCTAAAAAAGAAGGGAAATGAGGTATCTGATACAGAATCCCATATGCTTGGAATGTTAGAAATAAAAAGTATGACAGTTGCTGAGGTAGCGAGGAAAATGAATATAACAAGACAGTCAGCTCATAAAAGTGCTAAAAAACTAATTAATCAAAATTATATTAAAATGAGTCCTATTGAGGGAAATAAGCGTGATAAGTTAATAATGTTAACTAAAAAAGGTGAGGAATATTGCACAGAAATGCTAAAGATAAAAAAGCAGATAGAGGAAGAGATTTCAGAAAATATAGGTCGTGAAACAGTGGAAATGTTCAAGAATTACTTGATGAAAGATTGGATATCTAGTCATTCAAAATAAAGAGTTTAAAAAAGTTTGAGTTGTGGAATTTTTGTTTCGTAAAGTATTGTTATAGATTTTGGAATAATATACAATATTAATCATTATTATGAATTTAAGAAAATTATATTTATATAATATGTTATAATTTATGCAAATGTGTAATTTCTATAGGGGGATTTTATTGTGTGTAAGATTATAGATGAGCATATAATAATTAATAATTTTAAGTTATTCTATAATATAGTAGGAGAAGGAGAATCTCTAGTTTTCATTCATGGTAATTTTAATGATTCTACTATTTGGAAATATCAGATGGAATATTTTTCTCATAAATATAAAGTAATTATATATGATCAACGTGGTTATGGAAAATCTGATACACCTACATCAATATTTTCACATCATGAAGATCTAAAAAATTTACTTGATTTACGAGGAGTAAAAAAAGCAACTATAATTGGATCATCATCAGGTGGAAGTATTGCTCTAGATTTTGCACTCAGATATCCAGAGTTAGTTAATGGATTAGTACTTGTAGCACCTGCAATAAACGGGTATCGATATCCACTAAGATTAATTATAGAAGCAATAAAGAGCATATACTCATTGAAATCAAGAGGATTTGATTTTGCAGTAGAAAAATTTATAGACAATAAATTTTGGTCATACTTTATTCCGAGTGAAAACAAGAAAGAAGCTAGAGAGTTGATATTACAGAATATAAAAAACAAAAAGAATTTTTATAGTTGGGACTTTAAGCTTGCTATTCCAGAAAAGCCGTATGCTGTCAAACGCTTAGGAGAGATACGTATACCAACCTTAGTTGTATTAGCAGACAAGGATATAGCTTTCAATAAAAAAGTTGGAAAATATATTCATAAAGGTATAGTAGGTTCTGATAAAATAGTTTTGTCTGATTGTGGACACATACCGTTTATTGAAAAACCTGATGAATTTAATGCGAGAATAGAAGAGTTTTTAGATAAAATAATAGAATAGATTAATTATTCATAAGTTAATGAGAGCAAAATGTAAAATTAATTATTTTGCTCTCATAATAATTTTTATTTATTTGTCTATTTAATCATTAGATCTCCATCATAAGATGTTATTATCTTGTAGAGATCAGGACGACGATCTCTAAAGATTCCCCATTCAATACGTTGTGTTTCTAATTGATCTAAGTCAAATTCTGCAACTAATACAGTTTCTTCTGTACGGTTAGCTTCAACAATTTTATTTCCTTGTGGTCCGGCTATAAAAGAAGAGCCATAGAATGTAATTTTAGAGTCTTCATCTTCTTCAACCCCAACACGGTTTGATGCTATTACAGGAATTAAATTAGAAGCAGCATGACCTAACATACAAGCTTGCCAGTGATCTTTTGAATCAATTGATCCGTCTTGTGGTTCAGAACCAATAGCAGTAGGGTAGAAGATCATTTCAGCTCCCATTAAAGTCATACATCTAGCAGCTTCTGGGTACCATTGATCCCAACAGATACCTACGCCGATTTTACCATAGCGTGTATTCCATACCTTAAAGCCTGTATCTCCAGGGTTGAAGTAGAACTTTTCTTCATAACCAGGTCCATCAGGAATGTGGCTTTTTCTATATGTTCCAAGAACTTCACCATTAGCATCAATTATTGCTATAGCATTATATCTAGCGTAGTTTTTCTTTTCATAGAAACTGATTGGAAGTACTACTTTAAGCTCCTTAGCGATTTCTTTAAAATGGTTAATTGCTTTGTTCTGTGCTACTTCTGTAGCATATACGTAGTAATCAGACTTCTCTTTTTGACAAAAATATGGAGTTTCAAATAATTCTTGAAGTAGAATAATTTGAGCACCTTTTTCAGCTGCTTCTCTTACGAATTTTTCTGCCTTAGAAATATTTTCGTCAATATTACATGAACAGCTCATTTGTGTAGCTGCAACTTTAACTTTTCTCATGATTATCACCTCGTCTTATTTCTTATAGTGCTTTTAAATTTCTTGGATATGGCATTTGTTGAGTTGTGCAATGTACGTTACCACCCTCTTTAATAACGGCCATTCCGTCCACAGTTCTAACTTTTCTATCAGGGAAAGTCAGACTTAATACTTTTTCGGCCATTTTATCTGCTTCTGTCGCATTACCGCCAAAAGTAGGTAAAATAATGCCATTATTTACAAAATAAAAATTTAAGTAGCTCAATGTTAATCTTTCGCCTTTATATTCAGCTCTAGGAGGTTGATTAATTGGGATGATTTCTAATTTTCTTCCTTTGGCATCTGTTGAATTTTTTAGGATTTCAAGATTTTCCAATGTGATTTTGTAGTTAGCATCATTTGGATCATCGCAAGTCTGAATAATTATTTTACCAGGAGCCGCAAAACACGCTATATTATCAACATGACCGTCTGTTTCATCGCCATCTAAACCATTTTTTAGCCAAATTACTTTTTCTATATTTAAGTATTGTTTTAAGTGAGCTTCAATTTGTTCTCTAGTAAGGTCTGGATTTCTATTAGGATTTAAAAGACATTCCTCTGTAGTAAGTAATGTTCCTTCTCCATCTGTATGAAGGGAACCTCCTTCCATAACTAAAGGTGCATCAAATTTTTTTATATTGTAATGTTTTAAAATTTGTGGTGCTACCTTATCATCTAAATCCCATGGAGCATATTTTCCGCCCCAAGCATTAAACTTCCAATTTACTCCGGTTCTATTTCCTTCATCATCAATAATAAATGTTGGTCCATTATCTCTAAGCCATGCATCGTTATGTTCAATTGGAAGCAATTCTATATTAGACTCATTAAAAAGCTTTTTAACATTTTCTATCTCATTTGGATTAACAATTACTGAAACTGGTTCAAATTCAGCAATTGCTTTGATAAATTCTTGATATCCAGAACAAACACTTTGGTGATTATCTGGATGACACATAGAATCTTTTACTGGCCATGATATGAATGTACGCTCATGAGCAGTCCATTCAGCAGGCATTTTATAATTAAAATCTTTTGGATGCATACAAATACCTCTTCTTTATGATAATATTTTACATTATTTTTTATATTTTAATATAGTATCTATCATATAATAAACTTTACCTCAAATCAATGTCAAGATTCAATTAGCGCAAATGCGCAAATTGAAAGGATTCACGAAAAATGCTATTTAAAATGTAAGCTAAGTTAAGTGTGCCCAAAAGGATACAACATAAACAAAGATTTTTAATGCTATACGAATTTCTAGATAAATTGTGAACTATGTTTGTTTGGATAAAGGAACTAACTTATAATATGGAATATATGGTATAATTTAAAAGTTGAAGTAGTTTAGGCTTTAAAACATGAGGTGAATGAAGATGAAATATGAAAATAAGATTGAGAGAGAGAATGAATTATATAAAAATTTGAAAATAGATTGTGAAAAATGTTTTGGATTATGTTGTATTGCATTATATTTTTCTGCGACAGAGGGATTCCCGGAAGATAAGATGGCAGGGAAGCCTTGCATAAATTTACAAAATGATTTTCGTTGTTCTATCCATAAAAAGCTTAGTCAAAAAGGGCTTAAAGGATGTACAGCTTATGACTGTTTTGGTGCAGGACAAAAGGTTGCTAAAGTTACATACAGAGGACATGACTGGAATCAAAATAGTGAAATAGCAAAGCAAATGTGTGATGTGTTTTTAGTCATGCGACAGCTTCATGAGATGTTATGGTATTTAGCAGAAGCATTTTCTGTACAAACAAATAGTGTAATCCATGATGAAATTAGTAGACTGATAAGTGAGACGGAAAGACTTACCTTTCTAGATGCTGATTCGCTAGTGAATATAGATATAGAATTGCATAGAAATGCTGTTAATTCTATGCTTAAGAAGACCAGTGAAATTATACGTTCTAAGATGATTAGTGGTCAAAAGAATACTTTAAACCGCAAAAAAACAGTAGCAGGAAGATTAGATTTGTTTGGTTTAGATTTAAGAAAGATTAACCTTAGGGGAGCTGATTTAAGAGGTGCATTTCTCATCGCAGCAAACCTAAGTGGAACTGATTTAAGCGGGGCAGATCTTATTGGAGCAGATTTACGAGATGCTGATTTAAGAGGGGCTAATTTGGCAGAGTGTATATTTGTTACTCAAGCTCAGATTAATACAGCCAAGGGAGATGCTGATACTAAATTACCTTCATCACTAACGCATCCAGCGTATTGGAATAGATAATGATTAACACTTATATGTTTACAATTCAAAATTTAATTTGCAGAAAATTGATGAACATCAGTTGGACTTATTATTTCTTTTAGGTGCCCAAAATGAACTGCCACAAAATGATTTTTTAGTTATTTGGTGGCAGTTCATTTTTATATTTTCATAGAAGTTATTGAAAAAGCGCTGCAGATAATCGTAGAGTGAGAATTGATATGAAATTTATCTAACAAACAATATAAAAGTTTTAGTTAAAAAAGTAACAATTAATAATAACAAATAGGAATCATATTTCATAAAATATAATATACTTTAATGATGAAATTTGAAAATGATTAGTGTTATTTAAAAAAGTATATTAAAATGCAGTAGTTTTACATGAGTAATAGGATAATAAATATATGATTATGGTTAACTTAATGAAATGAAATAAAAATATTCAGAATTGTCAGAAAACTTATTGACAAAAATTAAACAAAGAATTAAAATGATATTGGTTAAGATTGATAAAAAAATAACTATATTTCATAAAGAGTTTGGAGTTGGTATTCATGGTGAAAATAATCAGTTCTACAGAAGTTGCAAGTTTATTAAAAGATAATGATGTATTAGCTACATCAGGTTTTGCATCATTAGGGGTTCCTGAGACACTTATGAAGAGTTTAGAAAAAAGGTTCTTAGAGGAAAGAAGCCCTCAAAATCTAACATTAATGTTTGCAGCGGCATCAGGAGATGGAGATAGTAAAGGTTTAAGTCATTTGGCTCATGAAGGTTTAGTGCGAAAAGTTATTGGCGGACATTTTAACTTAGCGCCAAAGCTAGGAGAATTAATTAGAAATAATAAAATATACGCATATAATTTACCACAAGGGATTATGTGCAATATATTCAGAGATATAGCAAGTAAAAAAGTAGCAACTATTAGTAAAGTTGGACTAAATACGTTTGTAGACCCTAGAGTAGAAGGTGGAAAAGTAAATGCAATTACAAAAGAAGATATAGTTGAGGTAGTAGAGATATTAGGTAAAGAAAATTTATTATATAAATGTCCAAGCATAGATGTAGCTTTTATAAGAGGGACATATGCTGATGAGAAAGGAAATATCTCAATGGAGCATGAAGCTACTTTTTCAGAAGCAACGTGTATAGCACAAGCAGTAAGAAATTGCGGTGGAATTGTTATAGTACAAGTTGAGAAAATTGTCAAAGCAGGAACTTTAGATCCAAGATCTATTAAGATACCAAGAATTTATGTTGACTATATAGTTGAAGCGAAAGATAAAGAAGATCAAGCTCAAGTATTAGGATATGATTATGATCCATCATTATCTGGAGATATTAGAATAACTGTAGATGATTTCGCACCACTGAAACTAGACGCCAGAAAGATAATAGGAAGAAGAGCAGCTATGGAACTTGTTGAAGGAAGTATTGTTAATATTGGAATAGGAGTTCCAGAGGCGGTGTCAAATGTAGCAAATGAAGAAGGAATAGGGGATTTTATTACTTTAACAGTTGAACCAGGACCAATAGGGGGGATACCACAAGGAGGAAAGAAATTTGGTTCATCAGTAAACCCAGAATGTATATTTGACCAACCAACACAATTTGATTTCTATGATGGAGGAGGTTTAGATATAGCATTCTTAGGACTTGCACAAGCAGACAAGCGTGGCAATATAAATGTAAGTAAGTTTGGGACAAGGGTTGCAGGATGTGGAGGATTTATTAATATAACACAAAATTCTAAAAAAGTAGTATTTTGTGGAACTTTAACGGCGAAAGGGCTAGATGTTAAGGTTGAGGATGGAGAATTGAGAATTATAAACGAAGGCAGCAGCAAGAAATTTATAGAGTCTGTTGATCAAATTACTTTTAGTGGTGAGTATGCTATTAAAATTAAACAATCTGTTATGTATATAACTGAAAGGGCTGTTTTTGAATTAAAAGATGATGGGTTACATTTAATGGAGATAGCACCAGGAGTTGATATTCAAAAAGATGTATTAGATTTGATGGATTTTAATCCAATAATAGATAAAGACCTTAAGCTTATGGATAAGAGTATATTTATTGATGAACCAATGGGGCTAAAAGATTGATTGAAATATTTGAAGGGGGAAGAAATATGTTAGAAAATTTAAAAATTAAACTTCTTAAGATAGTAAAGGATTCAGAGAGGTATAACCTATGTTCAGAAAATTCGGGAAGCTTCAGTATTAGAGATGAAAGTTCAGGATATGTAATTATAACGCCTTCAAAGATAAAGATAGAGAAGTTAGCAGAAGAACATCTTTGTATTTTAGATTTAGATGGAAACAAAATTAAAGTGATGGATGGAGTTGAACCAAGCAGTGATTTGCAAATGCATATCGAAATATATAAAGCGAGAAAAGATCTAAGAGCTATTATCCATGTGCATCCAAGTTATACAACATCATTTGCAGTGATAAATAAAGTAATTCCACCAGTAACTTATGATTCAGCAAGTTATGGAGGATATATTTATGTAGCTAATTATGATAATGCAAAAACTTCTGAAGCTGCAAAGGATTTAACAGAAAAATTAAAGACAAGTGATGCCTGTTTGCTAGAAAGTAATGGTGTTATTGTAGTGAGTAAAGACATAGAAGATGTATTATCTAAAGCAAGACATGTTGAAAAGGTAGCTCAAACTTATTACAAAGCACTAGTACTAAATAAGTTTAAGGAACCTAAAAGATACACAAGAGAGGAATTAGTATCATATCTTGCCAATCACTAAATCATTATTTTAAATCAATAAATCTATATTAAGAAGGTGAGTAACTCCATGCTAAAGTTGTTTTACTACACCTTCAGCTAATTTTATGTTACGTTATTGATACCTATATTCATTAGTAAGTTTTCTAAAGTAGTTAAAGCATTAGATAGAGCTTGAAGTAATTTAGTAATCAAATAAGATGAGATATCGTAGTTTGCACTATTTGTTTAACTATAGTATAATTTGGTTGATATTATCAATTAAATTGGGGTGTTATATATGAATAAAGAAGAAATAGTTAGGAAAGAACTGCGATTGATTATAAGAGAATTAGGCTTACTAAGTCATAATTGCTTAAATTCTGGATTGACTTTAGCGCAAGCTCATATATTAAGTTATCTTAAACAAAATGGAAATACTCCTTTTAATGAGTTGTTAGTTCAATTGGGAATTGATAAAGCTTCCCTAAGTAGAACTGTTAGTAACTTAGAGAGCAAAGGATTTATTAAAGTGGAAAAATCTAAAACTGACAAAAGAATGAAGGACATTGATATTCTATCATTAGGAAAGGAAAACATAATTAATGGAGATGGTGAAGTAAATAAAGTAATTAATGAGATTTTAGCGTATGGGGATGAGAAAACAGTAAGTAATATTGTAAAATCATTTAATGAATTTCGTATTCTCTCTTTAAAGAGTAACCTAATAAAAAATGAGTCTAGGATAAAAATAGAGAGAGTATCATTAAACTATATGGAAGATGCTATTAAGTTGGCAGTAGAAGTGTTTACTAAGGAACAAAGCATTCCGGCAAATTTAGTTCCTTTAAAGAAAGATTTGGAGCCAATTTGGTGGTGTGCAAGAGTTGGTGAAGATATTGTTGGTGTTACAGCAGGATGGATTGAGAATAATGAGTGGCATTGGGGAAGATATGCTGTTGATAAAAGATTACGTGGAATAGGTATAGGTAAGAAGTTAGCTATGTTTTCGTTAAATGATATATTTAACATTGGAGCTGAAGAAATATACAGCGAAGCAAGAGATATAACAGTAAAAATGTTAAGAAAATTAGGATGTGAAATAGTAGGAGAACCAGTAAATTTTTATGGTGATTCCGTTACTCCCATTATAATAAAAAAGTCTGATTTTATTCAAACTATAGATAAGAACCTTTAACAGCTCACTTTCAAATGTTTTCTCCATATTATGCCCCTGGTGGGTACAAAAATATTTATAATTTCTAGCTAGGATATCAACTTAAAGTTTTAACAAATTTGTAAATATGTTTATCTAATAAATTAAATATTTTATTTGGAGATAAAGGAAAGTGTGATTAGCCAAAATTTAATATCTAGTAAGCCCTTATGAATCAATGAATTGGACGTCTGGTTTTCCATATCTTAATATATAAAAAGGACTTTATCACATTGTCCTATGTAGGTAAACCAATTAAGACTTAAACTTATACTTTGAAAAATATCTCAACTAGAAATAAGTAACATACTTTTGTGGAATGTTTCATAGGGAATTTTGATGGATGTGGTTCTTAGGCTATAAGTTGTTCCAAATGTGCTAGTTCAAAGTTTGTTCTTTGAGGCTAGCATTTTGGGTACAACTTATAGCCTTAGAATCACCCATCAAAATTCTCTAGAAACTGGAACAAAAGTATGTTACTTATTTCGGTGAGTTATATCATAAGCCTAAGTTATAGTTTGGTTATCTACATTAAAATATACCGTTTAAAAACTATATTGCTATATTATAATAATTTATCTTTACATTGGTATTTTCAAAATGTATAATTGATTTGTATTTTGTAAATACTAGATAAAATATAAATATAGAAAATAGCAATGAGAAAGAAGAGTAAATAGATTTTTAATTCAAAGAGATTTAGGTAGGGTGTAATCCTAAAATTTAAGACTATTGAATGAAGCTTTTGAGCAATAAATAGAAAGCGTAAGGCATATCCCTTAAAGCGTAGTATATTTATGGGGTTATTCCCTTAGAGATAATTAAGAGGGTTAAATTAAGCTTGTTGAAAACAAAAGTTAATATGCTTAAATTAATCAATTTAGGTGGTAACGCGGAAGTCAGCCTTTCGTCCTAAGTATATTTTGGGACGAAGGGCTTTTTTGTATTTAACTTAGAAAGGACTATATATTGCA
>Ga0209281_1001530_pt1 | contig 12976 bp, 11 predicted proteins | sample MedtruBG_FD_187514 | JGI IMG/M metagenome (GOLD analysis project Ga0209281, IMG submission 187514) | Root nodule microbial communities of legume samples collected from California, USA - Medicago truncatula BG (SPAdes) (version 2) | ecosystem: Host-associated > Plants > Roots > Nodule | place... | reverse complement strand
CGCCCCCTAGGCGCACAAGCCGGCGGATTCTGGCGTAGCTGTAGGCAAAGGCGCAAGGATATGTAGCCTGGGAGCGTGACTGGAGATGTCTTTTTAAACATCGGTGTTTATCAAGGGCAACCATGCCAGCGTTGGGGACTGCAAATTACAACAGGGCTAAACAAAACCTGACTTCACAGCTATACCAAAGCAGATCATGACCAATAACAGACCAATCACGCTCCATTGCAGCACGGCGAGCTTTCGTTTCAGTGGAGCTGGAAAACGGGCTAAATCTTCAGAACTCAGCTCGCCCCTTTTCAAATAAAACCCAGGGAAGGTCACAATCCCTGAAATGCCACCGATCAGCAAAAGCTTCCCCCAAGGCCCACCATGCCTAAGGGGAGCGCGAGACATAATGGCTGAGCAATTTTTCAGATGCTCCAACATCAAATCCACCTTTGTATAAGCCAAGTGCAAACAAATGCCTATCCAAAGAATAAGCCCTGCTATATCAGCGACAGCAATGGACAGAAGTACCTTATCAACGAACGTCATACTCACTTCACTGCCTCATAGATCCTCTCACCAGCCCATTCGCTGGTAGCGCCTCCGAGGGCGCCACCAGCATATGAACCTGCTGCGACAACAATAATGCCGCATGCCAAAGTTGCCATGCCGCCTGTAGGTACACCCAAGCCGACACAGATAATTCCAGCCGTGGAGCCGGTCAAAAACGCACCGGCAGCAGCGCCGCCGGCTACTCCCCCGATGAAACTACCGCCCTCGGTATATTTGATCTTCTCGCATGCATCTACGTCGCCAGCCGCACAGACCTCCTGAACCTTCATGTAAGACGCCCCGCCGCCCACTGCTGTGCCGACCCAACCGCCGTACTTTACGACCTTGGCTGCTCTGGCGACACCCTCCGCGTGCGTGGCGTAACCGGGAATCTGTCCCGGCGCGCCAGCCAGACTCCAGTGATGAACCAGGCTTTTGCTCGATATGCCGAGGGCTGACTTCAGACTTGGATGATCAGGGAAGCCGATGCCTTTTCGGGTTAAGCCGTTGAGCTGTCTATCGAGCTTCGCAAACAGTCGCGCACGCTCAGCGAAAAACTCTGAGCTACGCAAGTGACCATCACGCTGAAAACTTTTCTGATGCAGAGCTTCGATTTCCGTCAGCGAGGTCTTCACGTCTTCCAGGTTCTTGGCAAAGATAGACTCACCAACGCCGATTGAGGTTGAGCCTTGCGAAAGGACGGATTCTATCTGGCTCCGATACTGAACCATGAAGCTGGCTTCTTCGTCGCTCATGGGTTTGAGTGCCGCGTCCACTTTCTGGGCGGCTTCCATGAGCAATGCTTCTTCACGAGTGCACTGCGGATTGTTCGGATCGCTCAGCACAATGAGCTGACCAGGCTTGGCGTAGCCGGTAACGTGGGGGTTGAGACGCGTGAATTTCTCAAGCGTTGCAATATCCGGCTTATCAAACAACGCCGCCTCTAACGCGGAGCGCGGCATGACTTGTTGGACGATATAAAATCCTGGCTCCGCTATCGCCTTAACAGCAGCCGGTTTTTCCGCTGGAGCCTCCGGGTATTCCGCCCAGTACTTGGCGTGCAGATCGACCGGTTCAACGCCACGGTAAATCTTTTTTCTTGGTGGGTTAGGCAGTGCAGGCCTTGGCACATTTCCATATTCACTCATGACTCATCCTTGTCCATTTGGGGAATCTCGACTTGAGAGTTCAACAGCCTGACGCTATCGAAACGGCCAAGTGCTGGCTGTAGGACAAAGCCTAAAACGCTGTGCCCAAACAGCTGATTCCTTTCATTCGCTGGGTGCGCAGGATAGCTGGTGGAGGGAGATGGTTGTATGGCAGCGAATGGCCATCGACGGCGTTACCTTCTGGTTTGGCTGTGTTGATTGGACCTCGCAGCCGCTAACGGCGGACGCTCTCGGCCGAAATTGTTAAGGCTGAGTCGGGCATTTAAAAGGGACTGTTTTATTCAAAAGCGACACAGTAACTGTGGGAGCGAGCCTGCTCGCGAAGGCGCCAGCACTAACGCTAAATCTACCCGCTGGCGCCCCGCACATCACATCACCCCGCCACCTCCAAATTATCCATCACCCGATTCACCGCCAGCTCCCCCAACATGATCAGTTGAGCAACCCCCAACAACGCCCGCCGCTGCTGTGCCGGCAGCAAACTGGAAATGTCCTGAGCAATCGTCTTCGCCGAAGCAAGCGTTTCACTCGCATCCGCCAGCAGTTCTTCATTCTTGGTATCCGCCGTCACCGCATACATCCCCCGCGCCTTACGCGGCGGAGGCAGGAGATTGTTTGGCGACAGGTAATGATCGAGCGCGCGGTCAGCGGCTTCGTGGAGCTTGTTTGAATCGAAGAATTCGTAGGGAGACGTGGGATCGGTTTCGGGCGGGTTGGGTGTTGGTTTGATCATGGTGAAGCTCCTTGATGACTGGAGCCGCCACCGTTCGCGGTCAAACAAACAGGGTGGCAGCTGTACGCGGGTTGACCGACCGGACATCAAGGAATCCGGCACACCCGAAGGTGTCCCACGCACAGCCACCGCAACAGAATTTCAGACAATGCCTGAACAGGTGCAGAACGCTGGCGCGCCTTGATATTGGGCGGACGGTCAAATCCGATCACTGATTCGTCAGCGACCGCACCACAATAGATCCCGCCCCCTAGGCGCACAAGCCGGCGGATTCTGGCGTAGCTGTAGGCAAAGGCGCAAGGATATGTAGCCTGGGAAAGTGACTGGAGATGTCTTTTTAAACGCTTGTGTTTATCGAGGGCTAGTCACGCCTCGTCCCCCTAACTCGACCCGCCCGCTTATGCGAATAGCCGAGATAAAATGGCGGGAGTGACCAGTCCGCTTTTTAGAGGGTGAGTCGTGTAAGGAATATCTACGATGAACCGCAAATCTCGATTACTCCACGGGCATCAAAATCCGAGCTTCGATTCCAATTTCCTGAAGAAGAAAAAGAAGTCCTCCGCCCTCAATCAATTCGATTGGCTTGTCTTTAGCGAACTCAAACGCATCTGGACCGTAGCCGCTGGTCGTGACCAAAATTCCTTTATTGGCGCCCTCGTTCATCATTGTCCCGTAGAGGTCCCGAACTGCAGAAACGCCGACGGTATGCTTATATCGTTTTGCCTGGATAACAACCTTGCCACCTAATATGGGACGAGGGTCGTAAGCAATGCAGTCGACTCCTCCATCACGTGAGGATCGGGTGAGCTTAGACTCTAACCCCATCTTCCCGAAGAGGTTCGCGACAAGAGCTTCAAATTCGTAGGGATTCAGATCCATAAGATTGGTGGCTGAACTGAGTTGCGATACCAGATCCTGCTGGTCTACGAAACGCTTGTCGACCATATTGAACTCAATTATTGGTCGAACCGGTTGCGCTTCGCTTGGCGCCCGGGAGACGTGTGCACCAAGATTTTTAAGACAGACGGCACGATCGACTCGCGCTAGATCGATTTCCATAAAGATTTCGCGCGTGGTGCGCACAGAAACGAGATGAGGTTGCACTGCCCGTCCCGTGGCAGGATCGATACTGTTTATGTAGCCATTGAAACAGCAGACCTCTATGAACTCTCCTTGATCTGCTTCGAAAAGCTCATGGAGACATCTAAGTGCAATACTTGCGACGAGATCAGAATACAGAAACTTCGTTTCCGCCGTTTTACGAAGCTTAGTGGTAATTTCGTCCTTGGATTTTATATAACGGTATTCTGCTACTTCAGGAATGATTTCCGGCGAAGGCAGTTCGTATTCAACCACTAGTTGTTTGGATTCAGGGACGAATGCCAGCGAAAAATTCTGCGGGAAGCCTTCTGGGTAATCAGATGTTTCTAGCACCATGCTGCAATATGCAACTATCGATTCGGGATCGCCCTCATAGTAGGAGTAACGGAACGCATCGACTTCGGAATCACGTAGTGCCTTTTTTTCGAGTAGCGCGGATACACCACTTTCATAGACTTCACGCGCACTTCTCAGCGCCTCCAAGCGCTGGGCATTCAGAGCCTTATGCTCCTCCTCGCTTGAGTTGAACTGTTCTGTGGCAATTCTTAATCGGTCGATGTGCCTGGCTTTGAAGCTTGGTATGAACGAAAGATACCAAGGCAAGGGAGGAACCTTCGACGTAAAGAACTCTAACGAAGGGCCCTCGACAACGGTGGTCAATGATTTCGCTGGAGCAAACGGAAGCGGATTGTCCAAAACACGAAGGGAATCAAATGTGACGGTATCGTCTACCATCAAAGACGCCGACAAGATGGACTCCAATCCTTCTATCCAAGACCGAATGGTTGCGTTTCCATCTCGGACTTCCTGCTCACGAAATTCCAAGTAGTTTTGCTTTGCCGCTCGCTCAGATTCGCGATCGTATCGTACCTGCTCACGCTCGCGAATCGCGCGAGCTTTAAGCTGCTGCCGTTCGGCACGATCAGCTGCGCGTACTGCCGCGCGACGCTCTGACTCATTCAACCGTTGCTGTTTTGCTGACTCCCGGGCAATTGCTCGGATTACCTTTTCGAATCCACTCCGCTTTGCCATATCGCCTCCCTGGTGGTGGCGCGATGGTATCAAAAGAAAAGCTTGGATGAATATGGGTTTGGTGGGTTTCGAACCTTCCCCAAGATCCGAAAGCTCATATATGCGCTGCTTCTGCGTCGATGATAGACATGCGCACAACCGCATTGGTCGAGACACAAGGATCTGTGGGACGACCAATCTCTTTTTTGCAAAACGCGCGAATTGAGATTCAGCCAGACGACCAAAACAAGGCTACCTTTAGGTAATGTCTCTGGGGACTGGCTTTGAGAACGTGGTTTGGGGACGGATTTGTTAACAGCTCCGCCCCTATCTAGTCACCAGTTCTCGTAATTTTTTTGAGGGTAAGAGCAGCAGAATGAAGGCGTCAGTCTTAGCCCGGCAATTCAAGATTATCCATCACCCGATTCACCGCCAGCTCCCCCAACATGATCAGTTGAGCGACCCCCAACAACGCCCGACGCTGCGGCGCTGGCAACAAACTGGAAATGTCCTGAGCAATCGTCTTCGCCGAAGCAAGCGTTTCACTCGCATCCGCCAGCAGTTCTTCATTCTTGGTATCCGCCGTCACCGCATACATCCCACGCGCCTTGCGCGGCGGGGGCAGGAGATTGTTTGGAGACAGGTAATGATCTAGCGCGCGGTCGGCGGCTTCGTGGAGCTTGTTTGAATCGAGGGACTCGTAGGGAGACGTGGGGTCGGTTTCGGGCGGGTTGGGGGTTGGTTTGATCATGAGTGAATCTCCAAATCATAGAAAAGGAGCCATCATCTTTTCGCTACCAAACGAAGGGGTGGTGGCCATACGAAGGTTGGTAGACCGGTGACTTGGAAAACCGGCGCGCCCGAAGACGCCCTGCGCATGGCCACCATAAAGCAACAGCCCCAAAAGGACTGTATCCGGTGACGCTATGCGCCAAGTCTAAGCCGGGCTACCAAACCCGATCGCTGATTCGTCAGCGACCCGACCACAATAGAACCCGCCCTCAAGGCGCACAAGCCGGCGGATTCTGGCGCAGCTGTAGGCAAAGGCGCAAGGATGTGTAGCCCAGGAGCGTGACTGGAGATTTCTTTTTAAACATTGGGTTTATCTGGACCTCATTCGTCTCCGACCCCGGGACATATCCGTCCCCTGCCTAAACAGACGAGAGAAAATGGCGGAGGTCTAGAGACAACGGCGAGGATCACTGCGATAAAAAACTTTTTTCATTCTTGCGGTATCGGTGGCGGAAAACGATTGGGCAATAGATCTGATGACGTAAACTAACTCCGCTCCTACTCCGGGGCAGTATTCAAAAAATGCAGATGAATTATTCAGATTTTATAAAAGCTCCCATTTGAGCTTTTTAACCAGTCTTTGCAAGCGGACAGGCATCGCAAGTCTGACAGCAACCCTTCCCACGCATGATCTCCCAGTAGTGGTTTTCTTCTCGTTCCCAATCTTGTAGCGCAAACACCAACTCGGCTGCTTGCGCACCGTGATTAGCACATTTTCGAAGCGACTTAAGACGTTGCTTGCCAGAACTGCTGCAAAAGCACCGCCTTCTCTGATTGACGACCTTTTTTGTTGCCTCCCACACACGGTATAAACAAGCACCCTGATAGATCAACTCCAAGACCGCACGGCCCTTTGAATGACGCCGTTTGACCGAAAGCTGGTGAGATGAAAGCGCGCTTACAACTCTATCCCCCAGTACGCTGGCCGCAGCCTGAGCTCGTAACTGATGGTGAGCTGCGCCACCATGTGCCCATGCCTTGTCGTTAGGCCATTTACGCTGCAACCTAGCACGCTCTTGGAGCTTCAGAAACTTGTAGAGAGTCTCCATCCATACGCGAGCGCTATCCTCGTCCTCAATCTTCAGTGACTGGACCGGTGAATAGCTTAGGCAGAAGGTACCGTCAGAATTAATGTGCCGCTCGGGACAAAATGCTGGTAGATGATCGGCAATTTTCTCGCGCACAGAAACTACTCCGTCATAGTCCCAGAGCTCTAAGCTGTAAGGAATCGTCCTCCCATCGACAAGTCGAATCGGCAGGCTTAAGTCGCCTACTTTATCCCTAGATTGAACACAAATGCCCCCGAAATCGGGAGCGATTTGTGTCAGTAAGATTAGAGCCTCGCTCAACGCGAGTCCCTTTCGCCAATAACAAGAGCCATATACGGTTCGATCACTCGCTCATCTGACTTGATGATTGATGGAGTTCCAGTATAAGCAGCAGCGCGTGCCTGCTTCGCCGAATCATCTCCGTCGTCAGCCAAAGCCTCAGTAGCCTCCACATAATTGAGATTTGCTACTTTCTTCCGAGCACCGAACAACTTCTGTACCGCCGCAGAAGCCGCGTCATATGCGGCTTGGCCGATGGCACTTTCATCCCCTTTACAGGCACACTGGCGGCTCTCAGACTCCACAACTTTCCGACCGATCGCACAACGGACACGATCCCCCTTGCGACCTAGGCGAGTCACAGCAATAGGACCCAAATCAAAACCAATTGCCAAGCCGAGACTGCCTGTTTCGTAACCCGACTCCTTCAGTCTTTCAATAGAAAGATTGAAACTGCTGCGCAGTGCGCCTGCGAGGCGAGTCGCATCCGAAACCGACTTTTCTTCGTCAGTATTTTGTGCCGTCCCATCGCAGGTGAGGGCTTGGATACAGTCGCCAATAAATCGCACTCGACGCCCTTTGAAATCAGAGGTGACTACCCGCTCCATTTCCGCACGAAGCACATGCAGCGTTCGAACCACATCTTCAGCGTTTTCGTCGATATTATCGGCAACGTAAGACGTGAAACCGTCGATATCCGCGTACAGGCTAATCATCTCCTGACGCTTAGAGTTGGCTGGCGTCAGGGCCAAGATATCCATGTCGCTAAGCGGCGGTGTCTGGCGAGAGAACTGAAAGTTACCGATGGGATTGTTACTCAGATCTTCACGCCACTCTTCGATGATTTCCTCCGTAGTCACATCGAGCTTCGCCGCGTCTTGGCAAACTTTCACCTCCTCTTTTGTGAGGGGCGACTTTTCGGGAAAATCCTTCTCATCGAGATCGATAGCTATTCGAGCAGCATTGGTGAGATAGATACCGCGAGTGGAATTGTTACTTGCTAGCTTAGCCGCATGATTCGCTGGATCTCCCAAGAACAATGGCTCACGGTAACCATTGCGGCCGTTATTGACAGCCAGAGCCAAGCCGCTATCGATACCAATGCGCACCTTCGCTGCCGGAATTTGCTGGTCATCGTCCCCAGTCTCAGCTAATACATCGACGATAAGTTGTGCGGTGGCCACCGCACGCTGCACCCGTTTTTGCTCGGCACTCGCCTCACTGTTATAGGGTTTTGTGAACAGTGCGTGCAGCCGCTGGCTGTGAAAGTCCACACGGCGACCATCAACACGATCCAATATACGTTTCACCGCACGGTAGTGCTGATCCAGAAAACGCAACGTGCGCTTATGGCAGTCTGTACCTTCGACTGCCGTGATGTTCAGCATGTCAGTTAAATTTTGGATATCTGCGTAAAGGTGAACACCATCAACCCGATATGCAACGTTCGTTGGGATAGACTCCAACGACATGTCGCGGATGTAGTTCTTGATGGTGACACTCTCAACGTCGTTCAGCTTCTTGTTGATGTGCTGAAGCGCCCGCTCATGATTCCAGTTTTTGCTCATAATCCTCTCCCGAACGGGGACGCAACAGGCGCCCCTCAATGCAAGCGGTGTAAGTAAGGTCCTTGGAAATCACTTCGGGCCTAGCTCATTGAAGATCTCACGCATCTGATTGCAAGCCGGGCCAAGGCGTGAACTGAGATCCTGTGCCTTCCGTGTTGAGTAGCCAATAGTGGTGATGCCTTTGAGGTCTGATGGAAGTCGGACCTCATCGCCCCGAGGCTCGACAAGGAAGGAACGACTGCGACCGAGCCTGCCTACAAACATGCCCAGCTCGAAAATGACGTTGTCACGCGGTGCAAACTGACTCTCGTCGCGGCTTTCAACCAGGTCATCAGGTGTGACGATCGCGATTGCGAAATCGCTTTCATCAAGCTGATCCTCAAGACTCTCGAGAGCATATTGAGATGCCCTGAACGTACCCTCTGTCCAAATTTTCACGAAGAACTTGTCGTGGGCAAAGTGGTTTTCAATCTCGCGCGCTACCGGAAGGGCTTCAGTCGAGCAAATGATGAACACGAGAGCTGCTTCATGAGAGGGGCGTACATGTTGGTTACGCTGAGTCAGCCGCTCAACGAGCTGTTTGGTCACATGGCGCCACACCGAAGGGTGATTATCTGCGACAGTTTTGAAATCAGTAGCTGTCACTTTCAATACTAGTGTGGGTTCAGTAGCGATTACCGTTGCAGAACGTGTCGCTGTAGGAACCAGTGCGGACATCTCCCCCACATGATCCTGCGGCCCACGTACCGCAATTGCCCGATCATGAACTCTCACCTCAACTGAGCCAGTGATGATGAAGTAGACCTCTGTATCGCGATCACCTTGCGTGATGAACTGAAAACCACTTTGAAACTCGACCAATTCACCGACCTCCGCAAGACGGGCGGCTAGATCTTCTTTACCCAAAATTAATCGTTGTTCCTGAAGCACTTCTACTAGCAGGGCACGACCATCCGCCCCCTTGAAGCGGTCAATCATTTGAGGAGCTGTCATTCTTTTTATCCTTATGAAAGTTAGCACTGCATCACCACAAGATAGATATGGGGATGGCAAATGGCCTTTCAAGAGGACAAGTCAAAAAAATGTCTTAATTAAAATATGGCGCCAATTATATGACGATTTGGCATCCATTGGCTTACGCTGCAATCGAGCTAAAAGCTCGCACGACAGAGTTTTCAGTCACTTTTTCAGTGACCCCAAAAGGTTCATAGACTGCTGAGATTTTAAAAGGAGCCGCTCCTTGGGGGCATCGTCTTCAAGAGAAACCGACCAACACATATATGGATCCAGCGGTTCTGGATTGTTTGAGATGGGCGTGGCTCAATTGGCCTGAAGAAAATGCAAATTCCTTGTCCGCTCTCTTTTTTGTCCGAAAGGACCAGAACCGATACACCAGCCCAGGCACGAACCGACTGAGACACAAAAAAAATGGAGACCTCCTCTTCAATTCACGGCCTCACCCACCTAGGCAATACCATCCCCTCCCCCAACCTCTCCACCCCGCTCAATCTTCATCCCATCCCCCTCAACCCCACCTACTTCACCCCAACCCCAACCTTCTCCCCCACCAAAAAACTCCTCGGCGCGCCATCGTTTAAACTCAATATCGCCACCGTCGCACTCCCGCCCGCGATCACCCCACTCATCTTGATATCCACCGGCGCAGTCTCATTGGAAAACCACTGCAACGCCGGGCTATCACTCATCGCCGCGAGCACTTTCGGGGCGGCTACGGGTGTGTGGGATTCCGCCGATATCAGCAGCACCGACGACCATGTCGCGACGCCAACCAGAGCGGCGAGCAGTGCCAGGGCCTGGACGGTATGCGCCGGGATAATCCGTGCGGTGAATTTCATGGGTTGTCGCTCGTTGTTGTCCCTGTTGCCAGCCTACGCGGAACTCTCTCCGTTTTATTTCACATGCCTTATATATTCGCCGGGCACGATGGGGTGGGACGCCAAAGAGCGCGCTGAATTAAATCAGTGCCCTTCCTGCTGCTTCTTCTGAGGCAAGATTTGGCATAATTAGTAATAGCATAATTAGGCCACGAGCAGACCAGTGCTACCAGGCCAAGTGGCCTGAACGTCTCAGAGTTCAGAAAAGCATTCGATAGGGCAATGGCGACTTATCAACTTTCGGAAACAAATCAGACCTGACATCTGCAGGGTCACTCCACCACACGCCTAACGAAAGCCAATAACGCACCGACTATTAATCCAAAAACTGCCATATTTTTAGCTGTAACCACTATTGCTTCTTTCGCTATGGCTCGCATTTCTTTTTCTCCAGGTAAACTCGGGTTTACACCGACCAAAACCATATTTTTGGTTAGAATCAACGCCCTATTCAGCACCCAAACGACTACAAACCGCTGAAAGCTCTCAATCAGACTTAGTCCAAAGTAACAAAACAGACCTAACCCTACAGCCATCGACGCTAATGTAGCTTCGTACCCTATCGCTTGGGCAGAAAACACGGCTTTCATTTTCAGTAATTTATCCGATGTATCAATGTGATAGGCAATAAAGAGAGGGAAAAATATAGAAAATGGCATTAAAGTTTTTTGGTTGACTTCCATACTTCGCTTTTTATCTTGAAGAGAATTACCGATCGATGCCAAAAAACCAAGCGCTAGAAACACAACCGGAGCTGCAAACGATAATAAATCTGAAAAGAAAAACTGGAGCAACAGCAAACACATAAACAGTAAATTTACAAATTTATAAACCCCACTTGATACGCCTGAAAGCCTAACACTCCTGACGCCGGGCCAAATCCTTTCTAGAAATCTATTAATTTTTATTTGAACAGCATAGTTCTTAAGGAACTCCTCATTTTCAGTAATTCCGGGCAGATTATCTAAGATTACACTCACCAGCTTTAACTGGTACGCCGCGTAGGCAATCACTCCCACTAGCGTGGTATATACCGTGGCTATTATCCAAAGCATTCGGCCATCCTAAACTCCTTATCTATAGGCAAAAAGCATCAATTCCTCCCACTTCAAGAAAGGGGGAAAGATTTACTGTGACTCCGACTTGCCAGCAACCTTTCTTATCAAGAACTTTTTACACTTGAAATTTTCGGCACTGAACCTTTTCGGCTGCGTCCGTATACAACATGAGTTTAATACACATGATGAATCGTGGATCCTTTACCGAGTAACCACCAGTGTGTTCATTTTTTATGATAAGGGGGCTTGATCCAGCAGTGAGGTCAGCCAAAATTGATCCTATGCCCATGTTGGTATTGGGCACAGTACGAGGGAAATTCTCTCTTACAAGTCTGTCAATGTCACTCGAGTCGAACTCGTGTCTTTTAACCTTCGCAATGCAGTAGATCACCTGATTGCGCCGTGCAACAGTAGTTTCTCGGCTGTTCAGATTCTTTTCTACAACAGAATAGGCATGCCGTAATCCAGCCGTCAGCCATGCAAGATCAGCTGCTTGCAGCGTCTTCGGGATATACGTCCACTTATTGTCTTGTATTGCATATGCGAGGTGCTCACAGAATTCATGAACGCGCTGCGCAATGCCCAGCGTTACATCCGATACATGCTCAGATATCTCAATTAACGAGGCCCCGGAGAGAGGTATTTGCAGATGCGCAAACCCCTTACTCACGATCTCACGAACTTGGCCTGAATCAAGGCCACCTACTTTTTGAATTTCCTGTAATCTATTAGCGACGGATTCAGCATTTTTTATTTCACGGAAGTACTGGAGAACCCCGTTAGGAACCCCAACAACAAGAAAGTTTATGTTGCACTCGGCATATCGACTGTCATCCAGAAGAATGATGATATTCGATAACTCATCCATCAATTCCTCGGAACTGAATATCGATTCAAGATTGTCCAGCACTATGATTTTTTTTGCATTGTTCGCAGATGCGTAAAGATTGAAGGCCTTGAGTAGCGGTTCTTCTTGGGTCACGTCGTAACGATCACTTTGTTTCAGACCGCCTTTTAAAAAAGCTGCTGAAAGCTCCGCCACTTTCTCTACGTTGTACCCCAAACTTACAGCCGTTCCTGGAGCTATGAGGCAGTTGCAGATTTCAGCGGTCAGCGATTTGATGCGTGCAGCATTCGCACAATTGACGGTCACGTACGTGATCCCGTCATCTTCAAGAACCTTTTTGTAAAGCCAAGACTTGCCGTTGCCACTTTCGCCAAAAATGAGCGTATGGGAATTTCGCTTGAATGCACGCGACAGCTCTAGCTCTAGCCTTGGCCGATGTACATACATATTCACGTTTACTTCGCTACGCCGAGGTGTGAACACCTCGGTTATCTCTTTCCTAAGCAAAATAGAAGTCCATTTGTGATGTGATGGGCAGCCCGGACTCTCCCAAGCCTCGTTACCGCATACTACTAGATATCCTACATGGCCATAATGGGTACGGACCAATGCGGCGCAAAATAAGAGCGGTTTCTTCACACAGAACGGACCGATTCCTGATTTTCTGATTCTGGTGCGAAAGCGACCACAAACATTTGTGCTTACTCGTACTTCTTTTTCTCAGACCCTTCTGAGCCAGTCGTCTTAGAGCTCTCCCGGCTAAAACAGCAAAACTATAATATCCCTCCCATTATTCAAGGCCTCACCAACCTCGGCATCTCCACCCCCTCCCCCAACCTCTCAACCCCCAACCTCACCCTCTCCCCACCCCGCTCAATCACCACCCCATCCCCCTCAACCCCCACCAACCTCACCCCAACCCCAACCTTCTCCC
>Ga0209281_1001528_pt1 | contig 12994 bp, 12 predicted proteins | sample MedtruBG_FD_187514 | JGI IMG/M metagenome (GOLD analysis project Ga0209281, IMG submission 187514) | Root nodule microbial communities of legume samples collected from California, USA - Medicago truncatula BG (SPAdes) (version 2) | ecosystem: Host-associated > Plants > Roots > Nodule | place... | reverse complement strand
ACATGGAAGAGCTGATCCGTCTGGTCGACGCGCTGCAATTCCACGAAGAGCACGGCGAAGTCTGCCCGGCCAACTGGAAGAAAGGCGACAAAGGCATGAACGCTTCGCCGGAAGGCGTTGCGGCTTACCTGACCGAGAACGCTGCGGCCCTGTAAGGCGCAACGTCGAGGTACAAAAAAACCGGCCCACGTGGCCGGTTTTTTCATGCGCGGGATTTGCTCGACGAGGATCAGTCGTCGAAGTCTTCCCAGCCGCCCATCTGCTTCCAGCGATTGACGATGCCGCAGAACAGCTCAGCGGTCTTTTCGGTGTCGTAACGCGCCGAGTGCGCTTCACGACCGTCGAAATCGATGCCGGCCGCCTGACAGGCTTTCGCCAGCACGGTCTGACCATACGCCAGACCCGCCAGGGTCGCGGTGTCGAAACTGGAGAACGGGTGGAACGGGTTGCGCTTCATGTCCAGGCGCGCAACTGCGGCGTTGAGGAAGCCCAGGTCGAAACTGCTGTTGTGCCCGACCAGAATTGCCCGCTTGCAGCCGTTGGCTTTCAGCGCCTTGCGGATCCCACGGAAGATGTCGGTCAGCGCGGTTTCTTCGCTGACGGCCATGCGCAGCGGATGATCGAGCTTGATCCCGGTGAACTCCAGCGCTGCCGCTTCAACGTTGGCGCCTTCGAATGGCTCGACGCGGAAGAAGTAGGTGTGATCCGGGTAGACGAAACCCTTTTCATCCATGGCGATGGTGGTCGCGGCAATCTCCAGCAAGGCATCGGTGGCTGCGTTGAAGCCACCGGTTTCTACGTCGACGACAACCGGCAGGTAGCCGCGAAAACGCGCTGCCATCGGATGACGGGAACCGCCGCCGCCACCTTGACCGTCCAGTTCATCGTCGAAATTGTCTTCACTCACGCGTGTTCCTCCAGCAGGCGCCAGCGCAGTTTTTCACCGGCGCGCAGCGGGATAACGGTCAGCTCGCCAAATGGCAGACTGGTCGGGGCGGTCCATTCTTCACGGACCAGGGTGATGCGATCGGTATTTGCCGGCAGGCCGTAGAAACGCGGGCCGTTGAGGCTGGCGAAGGCTTCGAGCTTGTCCAGCGCGTTACGCTGTTCGAACGCTTCGGCATACATCTCGATGGCGGCGTAAGCGGTGTAGCAACCGGCGCAACCGCAGGCGGCTTCCTTGGCGTGCTGGGCGTGGGGCGCCGAGTCGGTGCCGAGGAAGAACTTGGCGCTGCCGCTGGTGGCGGCGTCGAGCAAGGCTTCCTGATGGGTGTTGCGCTTGAGAATCGGCAAGCAGTAGAAGTGCGGCCGAATCCCGCCGACCAGCATGTGGTTGCGGTTGTACAGCAGGTGATGCGCGGTGATGGTCGCGCCGACGTTGGCCGAAGCCTCGTTGACGAACTGCACGGCGTCGCCGGTGGTGATGTGTTCGAACGCCACTTTCAGCGTCGGGAAACGCTCGACCACGCGGCGCATGTGCTCGTCGATGAAAATCTTTTCGCGGTCGAATACATCGACGTCGCCACGGGTGACTTCACCGTGGATCAAAAGCGGCATGCCGACTTCGGCCATGGCTTCCAGCGCCGGGAAGATCTTGTCGATGCTGGTCACGCCGGAATCGGAGTTGGTGGTCGCGCCGGCCGGGTACAACTTGGCGGCGTAGACGAAACCGCTGGCCTTGGCCTGACGAATTTCTTCCGGTTGGGTGCGGTCGGTGAGGTACAGCACCATCAACGGCTCGAACTGACTGCCGGCCGGGCGGGCAGCGAGAATGCGCTGACGATAGCCGTCGGCTTCAGCGGCGTTGCGCACCGGCGGTACCAGGTTCGGCATGATGATCGCGCGCCCGAAGGTGCGGGCCACATCGGCAACGGTATTGGTCAACACGGCACCATCGCGAAGATGAATGTGCCAGTCGTCGGGACGCAGCAGGGTCAGGCGGTCGGACATGAGGGGATTCCAGGCGGGTCAAACTGAGGCGAATGCTACCGGAAAAGACTCTTGCAGGCACCCGCTATCAAGTTTTGCCACACGCGTCCGATATCCCGAAGGTATGCCGTAAACATTGTGTGAATCGGTGTTTGTGTTTCACAAGCCAATGGAGCCTCCCGTGCGCCAGCGTTATTTAGCCCTGCTCAGTGTGTTTGCCAGCCTTCCCGCGATGGCGCTGACTTACCAGACCCGTCTGGAGAACATTGAGTGGACGGTCGCCGGCGACCAGTTCGAATGCCGCCTGACCCAGCCGATCACCGATTTCGGCTCGGGCGAGTTCGTGCGCAAGGCCGGTGAGCAGGCGATCTTCCGCCTGAATGCCTACAACGCCATGCTTGGTGGCGGCTCGGCGACCTTGCTCGCTGCCGCAGCACCTTGGCAGCCAGGGCGTGGCGACATCAATCTGGGCTCTGTGCGTCTGGGCAGCGGCAATGTGTTGTTCAACAGCTCGCAATCCCAGGCCGGGGGATTGATCAGCGGTCTGCTGGACGGTCGCAGCCCGGTGGTACGCCGTGCGTCTGGCGATGGCCGCGTCTCCGAAGTGCGTTTGTTGCCGGTGAAATTCAGCAAGGCGTTCAACGACTATCAAGGCTGTGTGGCGAAATTGCTGCCGCAGAATTTCGACCAGATCAAGCAGTCGCAGATCGGCTTCCCCGGCGAAGGCGTTGAGCTGGACCCGGCTGCCAAGGCCAAGCTGCAAGTGATGCTCGAATACATGAAGGCCGACCCGACGGTGAACCACATCGACCTCGACGGCCATTCCGACAACAGCGGCAATCGTCTGACCAACCGCGAATTGTCGCGCCGCCGCGCGCTGGCGGTGGTGGATTTCTTCAAGGCCAACGGCATTCAGGAATCGCAGATCACCGTGCGTTTCCACGGCGAGCAGTATCCGATCGTGCCCAACACCAGCAAGGCCAATCGTGCGAAGAACCGTCGGGTCAACGTGAAACTGTCGCGTGTGGCGCCGACCACAGCCCCTGCGCCGGCACCGCAAGCGGGTACGCCAGCCACCGCCGCAACGACTTCCTGACTCGCCGGTCATCGTCGCGCTCTCGACAGATTCTGTCGCTTTGTCGTCTTAAGCTGTCGCGCCTCTGTAAATTATCGCGTTTGAGCGGTAGACTCCCCGGCTTTCCGTAGAACCCCGTGGAGTGATGGCATGGCGGACGTAAACAAGGTCGTTCTGGCGTATTCCGGCGGCCTGGACACTTCGGTGATCCTCAAGTGGCTGCAGGATACTTATAACTGTGAAGTGGTGACCTTCACCGCTGATCTCGGTCAAGGCGAAGAGGTCGAGCCGGCCCGCGCCAAGGCTCAGGCCATGGGCGTCAAAGAAATCTACATCGACGACCTGCGCGAAGAATTCGTGCGTGATTTCGTGTTCCCGATGTTCCGCGCCAACACCGTTTACGAAGGCGAGTACCTGCTGGGTACTTCCATCGCCCGTCCGCTGATCGCCAAGCGCCTGATCGAAATCGCCAACGAAACCGGCGCCGACGCCATTTCCCATGGCGCCACCGGCAAGGGCAACGACCAGGTGCGTTTCGAACTGGGCGCCTACGCGCTCAAGCCAGGCGTGAAAGTCATTGCCCCTTGGCGCGAGTGGGACCTGCTGTCCCGCGAGAAGCTGATGGACTACGCCGAGAAGCACGCGATCCCGATCGAACGCCACGGCAAGAAAAAATCTCCGTACTCGATGGACGCCAACCTGCTGCACATCTCTTATGAAGGCGGCGTGCTGGAAGACACCTGGACCGAGCACGAAGAAGACATGTGGCGCTGGACCGTCTCCCCGGAGAAGGCTCCCGACACCCCGCAGTACCTGGAACTGACCTACCGCAACGGCGACATCGTCGCGCTGGACGGCGTCGAAATGACCCCGGCCACCGTACTGGCGACGCTGAACAAGATCGGCGGCGAGCACGGCATCGGTCGTCTCGACATCGTCGAAAACCGTTATGTCGGCATGAAGTCCCGTGGCTGCTACGAAACCCCGGGCGGCACCATCATGCTGCGCGCTCACCGCGCCATCGAATCGATCACTCTGGACCGCGAAGTCGCTCACCTCAAAGACGAGCTGATGCCCAAGTACGCCAGCCTGATCTACACCGGTTACTGGTGGAGCCCTGAGCGTCTGATGCTGCAACAGATGATCGATGCTTCGCAGGTCAACGTGAACGGCGTAGTGCGCCTGAAGCTGTACAAGGGCAACGTCATCGTCACCGGTCGCAAGTCCGACGATTCGCTGTTCGACGCCAACATCGCCACCTTCGAAGAAGATGGCGGCGCTTACAACCAGGCCGACGCGGCGGGCTTCATCAAGCTCAACGCGCTGCGCATGCGCATTGCTGCCAACAAGGGCCGCAAGTTGTTCTGAGTGGCTCAGACCCACGCGCAATAAAAAAGGCGGCCAGTTCAGGGCCGCCTTTTTTTTCGGAATTTTCATCGGGTTCATCAAGCCGTTTCTCTTGTCTGCCCGCTTGCGGGATGTGCCACGCCTGTCAGCTGGTTCGCCCCAGCAGGGTAACTGTCTGTGTACACAGGTTGTAAACGACACACAGTGTTGCACATGAGCTTTTCTTCGCCTGTTTGATCTGTTGCAGCGAAGTATGCGCCAGAGAGTCCGAAACATGATTCGACAGAAAAACCAGCACTCGCGGATTTTTTTTACCGGCGCTCCGAAGAGTGTCGAGAATCGCATCGAACTCCCTGGACGCATCAACGTCCCGGGCGTCGATGATGTTCAGTTCGCTTATCAGCGGTGACAGTTTGATCGTCTGCACCACGGGGTTCGCTTGGCCATCAATATCGGTTGGTGGGTCAGGCGCGTTGTGAATCCTGCATGGACGCTGGAATCCGCCGCTCCCCGTGTTGCTGGACACCACGCAGCTGGTTATCTCGAAAGCGCACGATCCATCGGTTTTTCGCAACGGTATTTTTCGTTCGCTGTCGCGTTCCGAATGTTCAGCCGCCTTCAGGAAATTTTTGTCCTTGCCGAAATCCGAGGGCGAGTAGAGCGAGCGGTGGTTGAAGTTGAGCGTGATAAAAAAAAGAAATAACAAGTAAAACGGAAAGCTGATCAGAAACCAGACATAAATCTCCCGGTCCTTGTTGTCGAGAAACGGCAGCGATACCGCCGCTGAAGTTTCCGAGATAATGGCGAATATCGCGATGACTGTCATTGGGTTAGTGATCTTGTTCGTTATCTTGAGCATGGTTAAAGTTCTATGCTGTTTGTTTGAGGTTGAATATTTCTATATATAGCAAAAGCCTTCATTGAAGTTTCAGGCTGTTGTTTCAAGTTTTATAGAAGGGCTGCTGGTGCGTCGAATATGCAGTAGCGGCGGTTCGTTACGTCATATGTCGAATCGGCAGCCGGCAAAAAGTAGTCCAGGAAATTTCAAATGGCTCGGTTGGAATTCGGAGCTGCGTAGGACGTGTGCGCAGTAAACGGAAATTCGCTGCGGTCTTGAAGGACGGGAAGCAGTTGCGATGGATGCGACGGGGCCTATTTGTGGGAATTATCCTCAATGCCTGTAGGGAATGTCTCTCGATGCAAATGCGTGTAAAAGTTGCCATGCCTTGAAGCAAGTGACTGGGATATCGTGCGTGTTCTAAAAATTCGAACAGCGAAAACTGGACTTGCCCATGAATAAAGTGCTGATCGTGGATGACCACCCCGTCATTCGACTTGCGGTACGTATGCTGATGGAACGGCATGGCTACGAAGTCATTGCAGAAACGGATAATGGCGTTGATGCACTACAAATTGCTCGTGAACAAATACCCGATCTTGTCATCCTGGATATTGGAATACCCAAACTCGACGGACTGGAAGTTATTGCGCGCCTGACCTCCACTGCCATGCCGGTGAAAGTGCTGGTGCTGACTTCCCAGGCTCCCGGGCATTTTTCAATGCGTTGCATGCAATCGGGTGCAGCGGGTTATGTGTGCAAGCAGCAGGATCTGACCGAACTGCTGAGTGCGATCAAGGCAGTTCTGTCCGGCTACAGCTATTTCCCCAATCAGGCCCTGCACACTGTGCGTACCAGTCTGGGCAATGCGAGTGAGGCGGACATGGTTGATCGTCTGTCCGGGCGGGAAATGATGGTGTTGCAGCAATTGGCGCGCGGCAAGACCAACAAGGAAATCGCCGACGGCATGTTTTTGAGCAACAAGACTGTAAGCACTTACAAGACTCGCCTGTTGCTGAAACTCAATGCGCGGTCTCTGGTTGATCTGATCGAGTTGGCGCAGCGCAACGGCCTGGTATGAACGATTCGACAGCTGAGACCGTCATGGGCCGATCAAGCTCGGTTGTCGCAGAAATGAAAAGCCTCCGCTTCGGGAGGCCTTCAGGTATCACAGATCAAAATCGTAATCGGCCAATTGCCTTTGCAGTCGGCGCTCCTCAAGCAGGTTGTCGATTGTGCGACGCTTGCTGAGGTTGGTCTTCGCCACCTCGACCACCGGTTCGACCTCATCGGCCTCGACGGCGATAAAATCTTCTTCTACATCCAGTTGCTCTTTGTCGGTACTCATGAAGTCAACTCCCGGCTAAGACTGCCTTTGGCGCTCCTTATATCGACATTACTGCGGCGGGTAAAAAAGATTTTTTCAATCGATGGATACGAAAAACCGATGACGGCTCAATCGTCAGAAGTTTTATGTTTGTATTCGCACAAATCTTCGATGCGGCAGCTGCCACAGCGCGGTTTACGCGCCAGGCAAACATAGCGGCCATGCAAAATCAGCCAGTGATGGGAGTCGAGCAGGAATTCTTTCGGTACAAACTTCATCAGCTTCATTTCAACTTCCACCACATTTTTCCCCGGCGCGATGCCGGTGCGATTGCTGACGCGGAAAATGTGCGTGTCGACCGCCATGGTCAATTGACGGAAAGCGGTGTTGAGCACCACGTTGGCGGTCTTGCGCCCGACGCCGGGCAGGGCTTCCAGTTCTTCTCGGGTTTGCGGAACTTCGCCGCCGTGGCGTTCAACCAGCAAACGGCAGGTTTCAATGACGTTCTTCGCTTTGCTGTTGTACAGGCCGATGGTCTTGATGTACTCGGACAGCCCCTCGACACCCAGCGCATGAATCGCGGCGGGTGTATTGGCGACGGGAAAGAGTTTGGCGGTCGCCTTGTTGACGCCGACATCGGTGGACTGCGCCGAAAGAATCACCGCAATCAGCAGCTCGAACGGCGAAGAGTAGGCCAGTTCGGTTTTCGGCTCGGGATTGTCTTCGTGCAGTCGGCGAAATATCTCAAGACGTTTTGCAGCATTCATGGGCGATGCGTTTCCTTGATGACAGAGTTGCGGCGTGTCCACGCCTGACGTACGGCGAGAAGCAGGCCCAGTAAAACGAAAGCGCCGGGGACCAGCGTAAACAGATGCAGCCCCTCGGGGAACAAAACCAGACCTTGCCAATGCTCCGAAAGACCTCGGCCAAGGCTGCCATAACCGATGATCTCGCGCAGCCCGCCGACCACCAGCATGAGCGCGCCGAACAAGGCGCAGCGTTTGAAGCTGACAGCGACGGGCTCGCGGAAGGCACCGTGGTATTCAAGCACGACGCAGTGCAAGGCGATCAGCCCTATGTAGAGCTCAGACGTCTGCTGCCATGACAAAAGCCAGCGTTGCGCCATGATGTTTGCGCAACTGGTCAGCGTCGCGGCAAGTATCAGGCTGGCTAGCAACGCACGGGTGCCCGTCAGGCGTTCGCGCAGCGGCGACATGCAAACGGCAAAAACGCCAAGTACCGCGCCGAGCATCAAGGTTATCCCCAGTGCAGCGCTGAGTGTTTGTGTGGCGCCCAATAGCGGCACCAGCATCAATAAACTCGCCGTGCGTTTCATGAGCCAGCCCCTAACAGCAGCGCCTGATGCTCATCGAAATAACGCAGTGCGTCATGAATCGCGTTGATGGCGGCACGGGAGGTAATGGTCGCGCCAGCGATTTGATCGAACTGCCCCTGATCCTTTTTCAGCGCCCAACCGGCGTCCGTCGGCTCAGTGCGGGATTTGCCGAGAAAGGTCTGAAGCCAGGCATTCGGCCATTCACCGATGTAACCACCCAATCCTGGCGTTTCGCGCTGCTCAAGGGTTTTCACGCCTAGAACTCTGCCGTTTGCATCGATGGCTATCAGCAGTTCCAGAGTGCCTGCGTAACCTTCGCTGCGACTGCGCAACAGCACCGCAACTGTCTGTCCGGAGCGGGTCGCTCGATAGCCGCCTGACAGCGTGCTATGGCGCAAAACAGGCTCGGCGAGCGTCAGCGGTTGCTCCAGCGGCTGATTGTCGTAGAGCGCTGCAGGCATGACATCGAGCAGTTGGCGGCTATCGAGCAAGCGCTGCTCGCTGGCAATCTGCGGTGCACTGCTGCGCTGCAACACGTATGTCGCGCTCGCGCCAATGAGTGCCAGCAGCACCAGGGTCGCGACACTTGCTGAGCGGTTCATGTGCTCACCGGCAGATGGCGGCTGGCGGCGAAGCGCTCCAGCGTCGGCACCAGCAGATTCATCAGCAACACCGCAAACGCGACGCCGTCCGGGTAACCGCCCCAAGTGCGAATCAGATAGGTGAGCAAGCCGACGCCAATGCCGAACAGCAGGCGGGCGAGGGCGCTTTTCGCGCCGGACACAGGTTCTGTCACGATAAAAAATGCACCGAGCATGGTTGCGCCGCTGAGCAGATGAAACAGCGGCGAACCATGGGAATCGGACCCCGATCCGTTCCAGCACAACAGGCTGATGAGGAACAGGCTGGCGAGCATCCCCACCGGTGCGTGCCAGGAAAAGATCCGCCGCTGCAACAGCCACAGGCCGCCGAGCAGAAACGCCAGATTTACCCATTCCACACCGCGCCCGCCGAAACGGCCGAAGGCCGGGTTGCTGGCGAACAGCTCATCGATGGTCAGGCTTTTATTGATGCGCAGACTGTCCAGTGCCGTGGCCTGCGCCCAAGCGTCCGGTGCTGGAGCCGGGTTGAAAACCTGTTGCAACGCCGAGGGGAAATCGAGGCCATGACCGGGCCAGTGGGTCATCGCTTGCGGAAACAGCACCATGCTCAGGGCAAAGCCAAGCATCGCCGGGTTGAACGGATTTCTGCCCACGCCGCCGTACAGGTGCTTGCCGAACAACAAGCCTGAAACGGTCGCCGTGACAGTCAGCCACCAAGGGCAATAAGCCGGCAGCGCAACGGCCAGCAACATTGCACTGACCAGCGCGCTGCCATCACGCAGCGCCGGTTGCACGGCTTGTCGACGCAGGTTGGCGACGGCAGCTTCGACGAGCAACGCGCTGATGACCGCCAACAGCAGATTGATCAACACGCCCCAGCCATACAGCCAGAACAAAGCGAGCAGCCCCGGCAGCGCTGCGAGCAGCACGGTGTTCATCGCCTGTTGCAGGCGATCGTCCGCTGCCTCAAGGGGTGGCATGGTCTTGCACCTGGCGCTCGGCGTCAGTCACGGCTTGCTCCAGTGCTGCGATCTGCTCCGGCGCAGCCTCCGCTGCCTGGGCTTTTTTCAGTTCGGCACGGCGCATGGCCAACTGAATCTTGGCTCGCTTCAGTTCGGCGTCGTTGCTCGGAGCAGGGACGGCGGGAATCACCGGTTGGCTGCTTTCCAGATTCGCCAGCGCGTGCTCGGCGGCTTCGAATTGTTGCTGCAGGACGATCAATTGCGACTGCTGTTCGAATGTCGGCGGATGACCGAAGGCTTTCAGCGATTTATGCAACTGAGCCCGACTCATCGCCACATCGACCTTGGCCTTCTTCAGCGCCGCATCGGCGTTCGCGGCTTTTTGCGCACGCACCCGCTCCAGCGCAGCCTGCACCGGATCGGCGGTCGAGACTTGCGGTTGTGCCGCACGCGCGGCTCGCGCTTCACGTTCGGCCTGCTTTTGCTGTTCTTCACGCAGCAGGCGCTGGTTGCGGCGCTCGAAACGCTGGCGCGCATGGTCACGTTTGATCGCGCGGGCGCGCTGTTCTTCAAGATCAAATGCGAGACCGCCAACCACTGGGATCGTGTTCGCAGGCAAAGGGTGCATTTCGATGCAGTCGACCGGGCACGGCGCAACGCACAGATCACAACCGGTGCACTCGTCGATCAGCACCGTGTGCATGAGTTTTGCCGCGCCGACGATGGCGTCGACCGGGCAGGCCTGAATGCACTTGGTGCAGCCGATGCATTCGGCCTCGCGGATGAAGGCGACTTGCGGCGGTGCCGGGCCACGGCTGATGTCCAGTTCCAGGACCGGTATTTTCAACAGCTCGGCCAGGGCGGCGATAGTCTCCTCGCCGCCCGGCGGGCACTTGTTGATCGGCTCACCGTCAACAATGCCTTGCGCATAGGGTTTGCATCCGGGATGGCCGCATTTGCCGCATTGGGTCTGCGGCAGCAGGGCATCGATGCGTTGAAGCAGACTCATGTTTTGATCAATCCACTGAATCCGAGAAAAATCACTGCGACCAGTCCGGCGCTGATTAGATCGATCGGCAGGCCGCGAAAGGGCAGGGGAATATCGTTGTCGGCCGTGCGCTCGCGCAGGTCGCAGAACACGCTCAACACCAGCCAGAAACCCAGCCCGGCGCCGAGACTTAATGCTGTCGCGTGCAGCAGGCCTTGATCATTTTGCGCATTGATCAACGCCAGCCCGAGTACGCCGGCATTGCCGAGCAGCAGCGGCCACAATCCGTCGAACGGCCAATCCGGCAGCCCGCGCGCCAGCAGTTTCAGCAGCGGCGCGATCAACAACACACTCAGCGGCAGAAACACGAACAGGCGCAGCGCTTCAAGCTGCAACGGCAGCAGTATCCACTGCCAGATCGCCTGACCGATAACGCCGACCACCACCATCAGGCACAACGTCGCCAATCCCAGCGCATGCACTTGGCGACGGCTGCCCGCCAGCAGCGGAGCGACGCCCAGCGGCCAGTGCAACACGAAGTTGTTGAGCAGCGCAGCACTGATCAGCGTTAACACGAGTTCGGTCATGGTTCTGCCAGCGAAACGGGCGGGTGTCTCTTAAGGGTAGGCACTATCGGGCCAGATATGAAAAATCCCACCGGCATGCAGAGCACGTCGGTGGGATCGTTTTATCGCAACGTCTTACTTGATGCGCTGACCCGGCTTGGCGCCGCTGTCAGGGCTCAGCAGGTAGATCTCTTCACCGCCGGGACCGGCTGCCATCACCATGCCTTCGGAAATACCGAACTTCATTTTCCGTGGCTTGAGGTTGGCGATCATCATGGTCAGGCGACCGTCGAGTTTGGACGGGTCCGGATACGCGCTCTTGATCCCGGAGAACACGTTGCGTTGCTCGTCACCGATGTCGAGGGTCAGGCGCAACAGCTTGTCCGCGCCTTCGACGTGTTCGGCCTTGACGATCAAAGCGACGCGCAAATCGATGGCGGCAAAGGCGTCGAAATCGATTTCCGGCGACAGCGGATCCTTGGCCAGTTCGCCGTTGCCCGCAGGGGCGGCTGCGCCAGTGTCGGTCTGGCTGGCGGTCAGGTCTTCCTTGGAGGCGTCGGTCATGGCTTGCACTTTTACCGGGTCGATGCGGGTCATCAACGGTTTGAATTCGTTGAGCTGGTGATTGGCCAGCAGGGTGGTGTGGTCATTCCAGGTCAGCGGCGCGACGTTGAGGAACGCCTCGGCATCAGCGGCCAGCAGCGGCAGTACCGGTTTGAGGAAGATCACCAACTGGCGGAACAGGTTGATGCCGGTGGCGCAGATCGCCTGGACTTCATCCTGCTTGCCTTCCTGCTTGTTCAACGACCACGGCGCCTTGTCGGCGATCCACGCGTTGGCGCGGTCAGCCAGGGCCATGATTTCACGCATGGCGCGGGCGAAGTCGCGGGCCTCGTAGGCGTCGGCAATGCTCGGCGCGGCGGCGAGGAAGGCCTCGGTCAGCTCCGGCGCGGCATTGTTGTCGACCAGCAGACCGCCGTTACCTTTGTGGATAAATCCGGCGCAACGGCTGGCGATGTTGACCACTTTGCCGACCAGGTCGGAGTTGACCTTCTGCACGAAGTCCTCGAGGTTCAGATCGAGGTCATCGACGCCACGGCCCAGCTTGGCTGCGTAGTAATAGCGCAGGTATTCCGGCGACAGATGATCGAGATAAGTGCGGGCCTTGATGAAGGTGCCGCGCGACTTGGACATTTTCTGACCATTGACGGTCAGGTAGCCGTGCACATTGATGCCGGTCGGCTTGCGGTAGCCGGCGCCTTCGAGCATGGCTGGCCAGAACAGCGCGTGGAAATTGACGATGTCCTTGCCGATGAAGTGGTACAGCTCGGCAGTCGAATCCTTGCCCCAGAACGCGTCGAAGTCCAGCTCTGGCGTGCGGTTGCAGAGGTTCTTGAAGCTGGCCATGTAACCGATCGGCGCATCCAGCCAGACGTAGAAATACTTGCCCGGTTCGCCCGGAATCTCGAAACCGAAGTACGGCGCATCGCGGGAAATGTCCCACTGCTGCAGGCCGGCATCCAGCCATTCGGCGATCTTGTTGGCCACGGCGTCCTGCAGGGTGCCGCTGCGGGTCCAGGTCTGCAGCATTTCCTGGAAATCCGGCAGCTTGAAGAAGAAGTGCTGGGAATCCTTGAGCACCGGGGTGGCGCCGGAGATCGCCGACTTCGGATCCTTCAGGTCGGTCGGTGCGTAGGTCGCGCCACATTTTTCGCAGTTGTCGCCGTACTGGTCTTCGGTGCCGCATTTCGGGCAGGTGCCCTTGATGAAGCGGTCGGCCAGGAACATTTTCTTTTCCGGGTCGAAATACTGGGTGATCGAACGCTGGGCGATGTGCCCGGCGTCACGCAGCTTGAGGTAGATCTGGCTCGACAGCTCACGGTTTTCTTCGGCGTGAGTGGAGTGGAAATTGTCGAAATCGACGAGGAAGTCGGCAAAGTCGGCGCTGTGTTCAGCCTGCACGTTGGCGATCAGTTGTTCCGGGGTGATGCCTTCCTTTTCCGCGCGCAGCATGATCGCCGAAC
>Ga0209281_1001527_pt1 | contig 12998 bp, 14 predicted proteins | sample MedtruBG_FD_187514 | JGI IMG/M metagenome (GOLD analysis project Ga0209281, IMG submission 187514) | Root nodule microbial communities of legume samples collected from California, USA - Medicago truncatula BG (SPAdes) (version 2) | ecosystem: Host-associated > Plants > Roots > Nodule | place... | reverse complement strand
GCCCAAACATTCCCCTGAACCATTGCATTAACCGACGTCCTCGGCATCGCAACAGCCTGATCCGAGCTGCATTTCCCACCCCCGTCAGAGGCTGACTCCAATACAGTCAGACTTTCCGATTCTGACTAGCAGTCAATGAAAACAACTGCCTGCCATTCCGGCCGCAGCCTTCTGATCGTTTACCGTCTACGAGAACCTGGCACGCCGTGCTTCTTGATGTCGGTACCGCAGGCGGTCCCCGCGCGGTCGACTGCGTTCCTTGCTCGACGCAAGGTCAGCGCTACGCTGATCTAAGGGCCAATCGGAGCCTCTCGATCGTCCTTTGCGGAGTCGCGACCGAAGCGAGCCACGTAATGCTAGTCGCACGAGGGGAGTGCGAGCGAGCGCTTGACGGCCGTGATCAGAGGTTCCGCTGGAAACGGTTTTCGCAGATACGCGATACATCCGGCAGCGACCGCCTCGCGCTCGAGCGCTTCATCTTCGATCGCAGTCATGAAGACTACTGGAATGTCGGTACCAGCCTGTTTTAGGTGGTGCCATAACTCGATGCCAGACATGCCGCCAAGATGGACGTCAAGAACAATGCAACGGATCGAACCTGCCTGGACCTCGTTGAGAAAGCTCTCGGCTGTCGGATACCCTTCTGTCATGATGCCGTGCGCGTTCAACAGCCTTTCGACGCTTCTGCGCATACTTGGATCATCATCGACCACAGCCACGGTGCCAAGTAAATTTTTCAAAGCGCGCCTTTCGGGGCCAAACCGATGGCGGATCCGACCCAAATCTGCGACGATCCTATGGCAAGCCCAGAGCGGCCGCTATTGTCCTTTGGTGAAACCTCAGGGGCGGGAATGATCGCCGATCGCCTCGACAAGTCCCAATCTCTCAGCGATGGAAACCGTTTCGGCCAGCGACCTTGCGCCGATCTTCTCCATGAGATTGTGCCTATGGGCCTTAATGGTCCTCTCCGATGTCCCGAGGGCATGTGCGATCTGCTTGTTGAGCTTTCCGCAGACGATCAGGCGCAGGACTTCGAACTCGCGCGGTGTGAGGCTTGCCAAACGCGCTCGGGCAGCATTGGTCCGCGCGAATTCGGCTTGCCGGATCACGGCGCGACGCAATGATCTGGAGATCGTCTCGAGCAGGATCTCGCTTGTCGTAGGTTTCTCCAGGAAATCATCCGCGCCTGCCTTCATTGCCTGGACACCAGCCTTGATGTCGCCGCGGCCGGTCAAAAAGACGACGGGCAGCAGCGGGGCTATCTCTGACAATTTTTCCTGCAAAGCCAGTCCGCTCAGGCCTGGCATGTCGAGATCAAGCAGGACGCATCCGAGCGCGTTGCCTGGCAACTGTGCGAGCAGCTCCTCTCCCGAAGCATAGAGAGCGATGCCGTACCCCGAGGCCGACAGCAGCCGTCCCACAGCCGTCCGAAAGGACCGGTCGTCGTCCACAATGTGAATGGTCGGGCTCATGGAAGCTCCGTCCGTGCCAGGGGCAGTATCACACGAAACACCGCGCCGCCGCCACGCCTGTTGGATGCCAGTATCCTGCCGCCGTACGTTTCCACGATCGTGCGGGCGATCGAGAGGCCGAGGCCAGTTCCTGCGGCCTTCGTCGTAAAGAAAGGCTCGAAAATCATTCCGAACTTGTCTTCAGGAATACCATTGCCGGAATCGGAGATGGACAGCTCAGCCTTTGCGTCGTTCGTCAGCCGCGTCTTAAGCGTCAGCTTCTTGTCCGTGCCAGGCTTCCCTGACATTGCATCCATCGCGTTGATCGCAATGTTGAGAATGACTTGTTGAATATGAACCATGTCCGCCCGGATGGGAAGTGTCCCCTCTACGCGGCTAGAACTGACCACAACCCCCCTGCGCACCGCCTCTCCCTGCAGGATCTTGATGGCCGTCGCCGTCACTTCGTTCAGGTCGAATTCCTGCCAGTCGATTTCGCCTCTCTTTTTAAGAAGCCCCCTCATACGGGAAATGATGTCGTGCGCGCGCTGATCATCATCCTGTATGTCGACGAGGATCTGCTCGATCAGCTTCAAATCCGGGCACGCGGACTTCAAGATGATCGATGCAGCCTCGGCGTTGCTGCGGATGGCTCCGAGCGGCTGGTTTAGTTCGTGGGCTATCGAGGCCGAAAGAGCGCCGGCTGTGGCTGACTGGTTCAAGTGAACCACCTCGAGGAGTCGATGTCGGGACTGTATCTCCGCCACGCGACGTCGGCGGCGTTCCAGCAACAGTATGGCGATAACCAGGCTCTGCAGGGCTACGACAGCCGAGGTGACGAGTGCGGCGAGCCAATACCGTTCCAGAAAGCCTGGTTCCCGGAACATTTGAACCGTGCCGGGCGGCAGGTTCCTCTCAGAGAGTCCCCACCGCTTCATCTGCCGAGCATCGACGACGTCGAAGTGCGGGGCCTGGACGTGCGTGATCGGCTTTCCTTGAATAGCGTCTAGGGTGAGATCGGCAACGGCAGTCCCCAGTGACTCGAACGTCACGACGTTTCCGCCGACGCTTCCGTTCTCGATAAAGGTTGAATATGGGCCGTAGATCGGCGCCGTCGCGCTCGCTGCGATCTGTTTGACAGCCTCTCTTGGAATGAAGTTCCGACCGCTGCGGTCCTTTAAGATCGACAACGCGAGGACGATGCTGTCGCGAGGAAACCTGCTCGCCCGAGAAACAAACTCCTCAATCGTCAGGTCCTCCAGGTACGTCGTCTGATAGGCCTTCGAGAAAGTCGCAAGATCGGTCCGCGCTGTTTCCAACCACCACCGATCGAATTCCGATGAGCCGCCAATGATGAAGAGATGACGGGCCTCGGGCTGGAGGCGTCGAGCCATTTCCGCGGTCTTGAGAATTTTGAATTCGGTGAAAACTCCGATCACATCGGCCGGAAGCTTGATTCTGCGGGCGGTCGATCTGTTAAACCCTGCCGCAAGGATCTTGGCGTTTCTCGCAATCAACGCTCGATGCGTGACGATGAATTTTGCAGATAGTTCTCCCAGCGCGATGACAACGTCGAGTTGACGATCCGCATACTTTACCGCCAGGAACTGCGCCATGCGCTCGATATAATGGTCCTCGGGAAAGCGGGAAAGATCGAGGAATTCGGAGAAAAGATCGATCTTTCCATCTGTCGCCTGGATGAGCCGCGCTCGGATCGCTTCCCCGGCGACTGTGGTTGCCGCGATCCGTTCGTCATAGGGATAAAGAACGAGGACGCGTGGAATACGGTTCTCAATCGTGGTCTGGCCGCCTGCCGCGGAGGCAAGCGTCAGCAAAAGAAGCAGACATAGGCTTCCTGTCCTAATCGGCCACTGCGGTGGCCGGATCCATTCATGTAGAAAGGCCATCGCTTTTACCTAGAAAAGGTGATGCAACTTATCAGTGAGGGACCGCAGATACAACCACGACTTTAAAACTTGCGCAGTTCAAAAATACGACGTTGCCCAAGGGAAGATATCCCTGCTGGCTGGTTACAATAGACTTGTCGACGGTCTGAGCTTTGCATGCGCGGCAACGCCTATCATTAGAACTGGACACCTGGTGGTCACCACAAAGAGCATCGACGGTCATCGCCAATCTTCGTTATCCAAAATAAGGCAGTGGCTTGTTGGGTTTCGGCTCCTCATCTCCGCCGGCGGTGAAACGGCACGACAGCCGCGTTATCGAGCGCCGTCTCGATCTCGTTCCGAAGGCTATCTAAAAGTTCCACGCACTCGGCGTGACGCTCGTCCCTCTCCGGGCCGGAGGCTGTCTCCCATGTCAGTCTCACCTCCTCCGCGGTGGCGAAGTCGTAACAGAGATCGCGGAAGCTTCCGTCACGGGCAGCGAGCTCGTCGATCAGACTGGCTCGGGCGGGAAAGCATCGTTTCGCGAAAGCGACGTCGTATCCCATGTATATGGCTCCCATGCCTGGCCGCGCGACGGTGGCCTGACACCCGTCGGCAGCGCATCATGCCCCAACGTTCCCGTTTTGGGGTGTAAGTTACAGTAACAGCGAGATAACGGCTTTCGCCGCGACGGCTTTTCCCGATGCGAGGCACGCCGCCCCAACCTGCGTCACTCAGAGCCTACGAGATGTTACGGGTGTCCGACGCCTGGCGCGCGTAGGCTCCGGAAGTCATGTCAAACTGCCGGACCTTCGCGGTCAACCGATGGAGCTTCCTTTGAAACGCATCCTCTTCATTGCCGCCACGCTCTCGCTCGCCACCACCGTCGCCCATGCCGGGGACCCAATCGTCGGCAACTGGAAGACGGAGCTTGGCGACACCGCCGCGATCGCTCCATGCGGCGGCGGTTACTGCATCACGTTGGAATCTGGCAAGCACGCGGGCAAGCAGATCGGCACTTTCAGCGGCAAGGACGGCAGCTATTCAGGCAAGATCACCGATCCCGAGGCCAACAAGACGTACGAGGGCTCGCTGACGGTCTCCGGCGGCGCTTTGAAGATGAAGGGCTGCGTCCTCAAGGTCATCTGTGAATCGCAGACCTGGCCCCGCCTCTAGGGGCATCAGCTGCAGCGTCCGGCGCGGGGTGATCACCGCCCCAGCCAGGCTACCGCTGGTACTATACGAACAGTGCCCGCACGGCAGGTTTCTGGGATGTCTGCCCGAACTGACCCAAAGGTCTCCGCTGCCGAAACCGGGATATGACGAGAGGTCCGCACGGCACGCGCGGACCTCTCATTTCTGTTTGAGGGAACCACGTGCGTCTCTACGAGACCCGTTTCACACCGGACGGCTGCCATGTCCCTTCGCCCGCTGGCAGGATCGAAGGTGGCGTAGGCTTCGGCCAATATAGGCGCATTACGAGATAGATTGTGTCATCCGGAGCCGGAAGCCAATTTGCTTCCTTGTCCGCACCGGGGCTGTCCTTTTGGATGTACAGCGTCAGCGAACCGTCCGCATCCTTTTTCATCCCCGGCAACATCGGAGAGTTGATGAGGTAGCGATTGATCGGGTTTTTGACCAGGAACTGGCTCTTGCCGTCGTACATCGTAACGGACCAGAACGCATTCACCGGCGGCAATTGGCCGAGTGCGAAGGTGAGTGTGTATTTGTGCTTGCTGCCGTCGAGCGGCTCACCGGTCGCGTCCGTCCGGGTATAGGGGTACATGGCTTCCACGGCATCGTTGCCATAGAGACCGCCCTTGGCAGCCCCGGCCCGCATCGGCCAATCGCCGTTGAAGAAGGCCTCGTCGCCGAAGAACGAGCCGACGTTCCAGCCGTTGATGTTTTTGTTTCCGTTGGCCAGCCATTTGTCGACCTTGTCGTCACCCTGCTTCATGCCCACCAGGAGTTCGGCTTTGTGTTCGAGCGGCAAATCCTTGAACTCGAAGGTCTTGCCCGGGCCGATGCCAATCCTGGCGAGTTTCGCACGGACCGCCTTGTCCCTTGGCGTCTCGGGCACGTATTGCAGGGCCGCGTCGAGATATTGGAAGAAGTTGTCCTTGATCCCGGCAGTGGTGGCTGGAAGGAACTCGATCGTCGGCGAGGCGGGTGGAGCGGGTTGCTTGAGGAAGGCGGAAAGCGGCTGCGCCTTGTAGCCGGCCTGAATTTTCTCGACGTTCGGCATGTCGTCGGGGTTGAAGAGCTGCGTGCGGATAGCCGTAAACGTGAACGGCGTCGTCGAGCGGAAGACCTGCTTGATTCCGGTCGGCGTTTCGCCTTTCCAGTCGGGGCCGACCACCAGGTAGTCGCCCGGCTCGGTACCCGTGGCGCGCGAGCCGATGTAGCCGAAATTGTAGGTGTTGCCGTCAATGAGTTGGACCGAATAGTAGCGATCCTTTTCGACCGCCGGCACGGAGATTACCATCGGTTCCGCGCGCAAATCCAGCCAGACGAACGAGTAAGGCGTGTCGCTGTTCGGCGTGATGATTGCCGTATCATCAGGGGTGGCGACATGGTGCATGTTGTAAATTTCGTTGAACGGTGCCTTGAACTGCCCCGAGTTCCTGTCAACGGCATACTCCTGCATGACCGCATAATTCATCACGAGCGGCAGGCCGTAGATGAAGCCTTCCTCGGCGATGTTCTTGGCCTCCAGCAGGCTGGGCCATTCGGCATTGTCCTGCGCATTCGCCGGAGTGGACTTCGCCGCCGTGGCGACGAGCGCGGCCACCGCAACAGAGCGAAGCAGATCTCGTTTCGTAAGCATTTTAGACTTCCTTTCGGTTCGCAGTGTGCGGTCAAGGACGCATGGGTAGCGGAAGACGGTTTCAGTCACTCCAAAGGCCGCTGAAAGGCGGGATGGTGAACCTGAAGGACCAGAAAACAAGTATGTAACGGTAACCTACATGCCTCGAAACCGTACCCACCACTGCGGCAGTGAATCGAATCAACTCAACAATAACGTTCATAAAGGCTTGCTATGTTTCTGGACGGGGCCGTCGTGGTGGCGTAGGTTCGCAATTGAAATTTGTGATTGCTGCGCCTCCGGGCATGAGGGGAGCGAGTGATGGACACCTCTGTGATGCACGGGTCCGGGGACGCGGAACCGTCACGATGTCCGTCGCCGGGACCGGAGGAGATTCGCGCGCAGCTCGCACGCATCATTTCCAGCCCTGAGTTTCCGAAAGCCGGACGTGGCGCGGCGTTTCTCACCTTCGTCGTCGAGGAGGCACTGGCTGGCCGCGCACAGCGCCTGAAAGGCTACACCGTCGCAGTCGAGGTGTTCAAGCGCAGCGACGGCTTCACCCAGGACGATCCTGTGGTGCGCATCGAAGCGGGGCGGCTGAGACGCACGCTCGAGCGCTACTATCTCGTCGCCGGACAGCACGATCCAATCAGGATAGACATCCCGAAAGGCGGCTATGCTCCGTCTTGCGTCTGGAACGATGCGGCGGTCGCGGATCTCAAGGAAGCCGCGGTCGAGAACCCTGGCAAGCGCCCCGGCCAAGGCTGGCTGCGAACCCGGTGGCTAATTCTTGCCGGTCTCGTCAGTATCGTCTGCACCGCGGCACTGACGTATTGGGCTACCGAACGTTTCGTCGCCGGCGAGAAGCCGTCCAACTTTACCGAGGTGCCTGACGAGCCGACCTTGGTGGTTGCCCCCTTCGCCAATCTGGGTGATGGCCCGGAGGACGAGCTTTATACCGTCGGACTGACCGAGGAGCTGCTGACGGCACTGCCTCGGTTCAAGGAGATCAAAGTATTCGGACGCGAGACGTCGAAATCGCTTCCACCGGAGGTGCAGGCGTCGGAAGTGCGTGGCGGGCTCGGCGCTCGCTACTTGCTGGCCGGCGGCGTCAGAGTGTCGGGCCCGCGGGTTCGGGTGACGGCGCGGCTTGTCGACACATCGGACGGTGCGATCCTCTGGTCGCAGAACTACGATGACGATCTGACCACGCGGGAGCTGTTCACCATCCAATCCGACGTCGCAAGCAAGGTGGCCACGGCCGTCGCCCAGCCGTACGGCATCATTGCGCAGGCCGTGACGGCCAACCCTCCCCCGGACGATCTTGGCGTCTACGACTGCACCCTTCGTTTCTACGCCTACCGCGCCGATCTCAGTCCGGAAACGCATCTGACCGCACGTGCCTGCCTGGAAAGCGCCGTCGCGCGCTATCCGACCTATGCGACGGCATGGGCCATGTTGTCCATCGCCTACCTTGATGAAGACCGCTTCCGGTACAACCTGAAGCCGGGCCAGCCCGCGCCGATGGAACGGGCGCTGAGCGCGGCACGTCGCGCTATCGATCTCGAACCGGGGAACACGCGCGCGCTTCAATCCCTGATGACTGCGTTGTTCTTCAACCAGCAACTGACGGAAGCGCTCGAAGTCGGCGAAGAGGCACTGGCGACCAATCCCAACGACACGGAACTGCTGGCAGAGTTCGGAACGCGGGTCGCAATATCTGGGCAATGGAAGCGGGGCGCGGATTTGCTTGACAGGGCGATCGCACTGAATCCTGGCGGTGCGGGCTACTATCACGGGACACGCGCGCTTGCCGCCTACATGCTTGACGATCATGAAAAGGCGGTGGGCCTGATCCGAAAAGCCGACCTGCAGAAGTTCCCTCTGTTCCATGTCGTCGCGGCCGCAATCTATGCCGAGGCTGGATTCATCGACGATGCCAGGCGCGAGGGAAAGGTCTTCACGGCGATGCGCCCTGAATACATCCGCGACATCATCGACGAGAACAGGAAGCGCAACATCCGGCCGAAAGACAGCATCCGCATGATCGCGTCGCTTCGCAAGGCAGGCCTGCCCGTGCCGGACGCGGCCGAGGTCGAAGCTGAACTCCTGGTCTCCCCTGCGATCGCCCGTCCCTGAACCCTTCGGCAGCCCCGCCGCGTGGACGGATTCCACGGCCGCTGCGACAGAGCCTACGAGATGTTACGGGCGTTTCGCTCCATCCGCACGTAGGGTTTCGCCGATGCCAGTCGCCAGTCGGCGATTGCCGCACGCCACGCAACGGGAGGCATAAGCCGATGATCAGGATGCTCATGAGAACCACGCTTTCAAACGCGGCGTTCGCGCTTGTGCTGGGTCTGCTGCCGCCAGCGGATGCCCGGGCCGGAGAGGAGGAGGCCAAGAGCCTGCTCAAGGCGATGTCCGACTATCTCGCCTCGCAGCAGGCGATTTCGTTTGCCTACGACACCAATCTCGAAGTCGTAACCGAGGATCAGCAGAAGCTGCTGCTGGCCAGTTCCGGCAAGATTGAGTTGGGACGGCCGGATAAGTTGCGTGCGACGCGAATGGGCGGCTTCGCCAATGTCGAGATGGTCTTCGACGGCAAGACCGTCACGCTGTTCGGCAAGGACGCCAATCTCTACGCGCAGGTCGAGGTCCCCGGCACGGTCGATCACCTGGTCGAGGAAATGAGGGACAGGCTGGGCAGGCCGGTCCCTGGCGCGGACCTGCTCCTTCCGGACGTCTACGGAGAGCTGATGAAAGACGTCGTCGACGTGAAGGACCTCGGCAGCGGCGTGATCGGCGGCGTCGAATGCGACCACCTCGCCTTCCGCACGAAGGAGGTCGACTGGCAGGTTTGGATCGCGCAGGGCGATCATCCGCGCCCCTGCCGCTACGTGATCACCGCAAACAAGGTCGATCAGGGACCGCAATACAGCATCCAGATTTCCGAGTGGAAGACGGGCGTCGATGTCGCGGCGGAGGACTACAGCTTCGCCAACAAGACCGATGCGAAAAAGGTCGACCTGAAGGACCTTACAGACATCGACGAGCTGCCCGATCACCTCGCCATGGGAGACAGCAAATGAGCGGACAGGGAAAATTGAAAGCCGTTCTTCTAATCGCCGCGCTCGTGCTTCCTGCGCTCGATGCGGCGGAGCAAGTGTCGATCCTCGGGATTTATGGCCTTTCGCGGCCCGCCGAGGCCAGGGTCGGCCGTCCGCTAACGCCTGTCAGCGTCGCGGGCGTGGCGCGGCGGACCGTGCGACGCTGCGCCGTCGGAGTCTATTACTGCTAGGCCTATTTTCCGGAGATCGGGGGACGTGTTGACCAATCAAAGCAGCCGCGACGTTCGTATCGCCTCATCATTTCCTTCCAATCGTCTTCAGCGGGCGGCCCTCTGCCTGGCATTCGTCGTGCTTTCCGGATGCGGCGGGCATCCCAAAGGCGTGCTGACGCCTGTCGCCGAGGGCACGCCTGCGACGAGCCGGGTTGACATGCTGATCACTACCACCCGTGGCCGTTCAAAAGTGCCCGGGGAGATGTTCACGGGCGAGCGGGCACGCGCGCCAGCCTTCGCGAATATCACGGTTTCGATCCCGCCTGTCCGCAAGGTCGGCGAGGTTGCCTGGCCGAAGAAACTGCCGTCCAATCCAGCCACTGATTTCGCGACGTTGAAGGCGGACGACCTGACCAGGGATGGAGCCAAGACCTGGCTCAATACTACGGTCAGCAAAAGCCCGGACCGCAGCGTGCTCGTTTTCATCCACGGCTTCAACAACCGCTTCGAGGACTCCGTCTACCGCTTCGCGCAGATCGTGCATGACTCGGGAATCAAGAGTGCGCCTGTCCTGGTGACATGGCCGTCGCGGGGCAGCCTGCTAGCCTATGGCTATGACCGAGAAAGCACCAACTACACCCGCAACGCGCTGGAATCGCTCTTCCAGTACCTCGCCGCCGATAAAGAGGTGAAGGAGGTGTCGATCCTCGCGCATTCGATGGGGAACTGGCTCACGCTCGAGGCTCTTCGCCAGATGGCGATCCGCAATGACGGGTTGCCGGCCAAATTCAAGAACGTGATGCTTGCGGCTCCGGATGTCGATGTCGACGTCTTCCGCTCGCAAATCGAGGATATGGGCAGTCAGCACCCCCGGTTCACCCTGTTCGTATCCCGTGACGACCGGGCTCTTGCCTTCTCGCGCAGGGTCTGGGGCGACATTCCCCGGCTCGGTTCGATCGACCCCGAGGCCGATCCCTACAAGCAGGAATTGGCGAACAACGAGATCACCGTCATCGATCTGACCAAGATCAAGGCAGGCGACGGCATGCATCACGGCAAGTTCGCCGAGTCCCCGGAAGTCGTCCGGCTCATTGGGGCTCGCATCTCCGAAGGTCAGCCACTGACCGACAGTCGGATGGGCCTCGGAGACCATCTCATTGCAGGCACGACGGGAGCCGCCGCAGCAGCCGGCAGCGCTGCCGGCCTGATCCTCGCTGCTCCGGTCGCCGTCATCGATCCGCATACCCGAGACAACTACGCCAACCACGTCGGCGCGGCGATGGGACAGTTGGATGGCAAGCAGAAGATCGCCGTGACAGACTGCGCTTCGAGACCGTCGGCTGAACGCGATCCGGCGTGCCGCGTGCCGCAGAACTAACGGGGAAATCGAGATGACCAGGTATCGCAAACCCGGACTGGCGGCAGTGCAAGCGGCGTTGATCACCAATGCTGCGGTCGCGGCTGATGTCTCGCCACTGCTCATCGGGGAGCCTCGGCCCGCCGAGGCCGAAGGGGGATGGACCTTCTCGGTCGCTCCCTATTTCTGGATAGCGGGTCTGTCGGGCGACACGGCGCAGTTCGGGATGCCGACCGTTCACATCGATTCCAGTTTCAGCGACATCCTCGGCAATCTCGATTTCGCATTCATGGCGGCAGGCGAAGCCCGTTATGACCGTTTCAGCGTCATCGGCGATGTGATCTACACGAAACTTTCGGCCGACGCGGAAACGCCACTCGGTATCCTGGCATCGGACGTCGACGTGACGTCGGAAAGCTTTTCCGGCCTGCTTGGTCTGGGATATGCGGTCCTCGACGGCCCGGATGGGCATCTCGACGTCGTCGGCGGCATTAAGCTGTGGTCGGTCGAGACAACGATCTCGCTCAGCGGCGGCCTGCTTGGCCGCCGAGAGGCAAGCGACAGCGCCACCTAGGTCGACGGCGTGGTCGGTCTGCGCGGCAAATATTCCTTCACCCCCGAAATCTACCTGACCGGCTGGGGACTGGTCGGCGGCGGCGGAGCCGATATCGACTGGGATGTCGCGCTGGGCATCGGCTACGACTTCAACGACCGGGTTTCGGCCATCGCCGGCTACCGCGCGCTGGGGGTCGACTATAGCGACGATGGATTCCTGTTCGACACCGTCCAGTAAGGCCCGATCCTCGGCGTGGCGATAAAGTTCTGATGCAGAAGCAACACGGAGAATCAACAATGGCAATCGTGGGATTCAGACCTTTCATTTACCCGCTGGCGTTCCTTTCGGCGGCATCTCCGCTTCGTGCCCAGGATTCCAGCGCCGACCTCGCCAAGAAGCTCTCGAATCCGATCGCGTCGCTGATCAGCGTACCGTTTCAGTTCAACTATGATCATGGCTACGGTGCCCTCGACGGGGACAAAACGACGCTCAACATCCAGCCCGTCATACCGATTTCGCTGAACGAAAACTGGAATCTCATCTCGCGCACAATCCTGCCGGTGACCTGGCAGGACGACATCGCCGGGCCTTCCGGGTCGCAGTTCGGCCTCGGCGACGTCGTTCAGAGTCTCTTCCTCTCTCCCGCAAAACCGACCGAAAGCGGCATAATCTGGGGGGCGGGTCCGGTTTTCCTCATTCCGACGGCGACCGACGATCTGCTGGGAGGTGAGAAATGGGGGGCTGGACCGACGGCCGTGGCGTTGAAGCAGGACGGCCCCTGGACCTATGGCGTGCTCGCCAACCACATCTGGTCGTTGGCGGGAAACGACGACCGCAACGACATCAGCAACACCTTCCTGCAGCCGTTCCTCTCCTATACGACGCCTGATGCCTGGACATTCGCGCTGAATACCGAGTCCACCTATGACTGGAAAGCGGAGGAGTGGTCGGTTCCGATCAACTTCACGGTTTCCAAACTGGTGAAGATCGAGGAGCAGCCGATCAGCCTGACGGCTGGCCTGCGTTACTGGGCGACTGCACCGGACAATGGCCCGGAGGGTCTTGGGATACGGTTGGCGGTGACGTTTCTGTTTCCCAAATGATGTGATGGGTCAGCGTAGGGAGCGTCGCAGCGGCATCGTGGGGCAAAGATCCGCTGTCGTCGGACATTGACACCGGAACCGTCGTTGCGTGAGGGCGCGAAGATCGGCGTGGTTTCGCGCCGATGTTGACTCGGAGGCTTCGGCCCTGGAGCTGTGGCATTGGCTACATCCCGCCAGCCTGGAACACGAGCTGACCGATGTTGGCCGCTCCCCTGATCACGCCTCTGAGGCGTGCACGCCAGTTGGTCGTTGGAGAATGAGGCAGAGCGCCGCAAGAGGTATTCGGGCGGATTTGACGTCGGCGAACCCTTGACGATCCCACAACGTGGCATCCAGCTGATCCTGAATTGCAATGACCGACCCAGAAGGAAGCTTACCGGCCGGCGCACGGTTCCAAGCGATACATTATGCAACTTCAGAGGTCTAAAACAGGAACCCGTACTCCCGTCGAATGGACACATTGAATGCCGGCATACTGCGGGTGTTGGACGCCGAGCGGCTCACGCCGACGTCTCCCAAGGATTGATCACGGAGGCGTCTGTGTCTTCGAAATCCTTGA
>Ga0209281_1001525_pt1 | contig 13023 bp, 10 predicted proteins | sample MedtruBG_FD_187514 | JGI IMG/M metagenome (GOLD analysis project Ga0209281, IMG submission 187514) | Root nodule microbial communities of legume samples collected from California, USA - Medicago truncatula BG (SPAdes) (version 2) | ecosystem: Host-associated > Plants > Roots > Nodule | place... | reverse complement strand
CTTGCCTCGCGCACTGCGCAACACCGCCCGCAGCCGACCTTGCGGCGTGAGGAAATCGACCAGTGCGCTGGTTTCGCGATAGGCGCGCGAATGCAGGACGTAGGCGGGTTGGGCGGGAGGCGGGTTTGAGGACATGGAACTCTCATGGATAAAACGCGGTTTTATATTCACCCCACAAACACTGTGGGAGCGAGCTTGCTCGCGAACTCGGTGTGACAGTCAACATCAATGCTGAATGTTCCATCGTCTTCGCGAGCAAGCTCGCTCCCACAGATTTCTTGGGTGTTGCGACAACCGCGTATTTACAGGTCGCCATAACCCAGCGAACGCAGCGCGCGCTCGTCATCGGACCAGCCGCCCTTCACCTTTACCCACAGGTTGAGCATGATCTTGGAGTCGAACAGCAGCTCCATGTCCTTGCGCGCTTCGGTGCCGATGCGCTTGATGCGCTCGCCCTTGTCGCCAATGATGATTTTCTTCTGGCCGTCACGCTCGACGAGAATCAGCGCGTGGATGTGCAAGGTCTTGCCCTGCTGCTTGAATTCTTCGATTTCAACCGTGATCTGGTACGGCAGCTCGGCGCCCATCTGGCGCATGATTTTCTCGCGCACCAGTTCGGCGGCAAGGAAACGGCTGCTGCGGTCAGTGATCTGGTCTTCCGGGAAGAAGTGATCATTCTCCGGCAGGTGATCGGCGATGACCTTCTCCAGCGCTTCGAGGTTGTGCCCGTGCTGCGCGGAAATCGGAATGATCTGGGCGTTTGGCAGCTGTTCCTGCAACCAGCTCAGGTGCGGCATCAGCTCGGCTTTGTCTTCGATGCGATCGGTCTTGTTCAGCGCGACGATCAGCGGGCCGGTCACGTATTGCACACGCTCGAGCACCATCTGGTCTTCGTCGGTCCACTTGGTGCGGTCGACGACGAAGATCACCACGTCGACGTCTTTCAACGCCGCCGAAGCGGTTTTGTTCATGTAACGGTTCAGGGCCTTTTCGCCACCCTTGTGCATGCCCGGGGTGTCGACGTAGATCGCCTGGACGTCGCCCTCGGTCTTGATCCCGAGCATGTTGTGGCGGGTAGTCTGCGGCTTGCGCGAGGTGATCGCGAGCTTCTGCCCGAGGATGTGGTTGAGCAGCGTCGACTTGCCGACGTTGGGACGGCCGACGATGGCAACGTAGCCACAGCGAGTTGCGTTTGTATCAGTCATTGCCATTCTCCACGCCCAGGGCAATCAGTGCTGCGGCGGCCGCTACCTGTTCGGCAATACGACGGCTCACACCCTGACCTCGGCTTTTTTCATTCAGTAAGACCACTTCGCATTCGACGAAGAAGGTTCGGCAGTGCGGTTCGCCCTGGATATCCACCACTTCGTAGCGTGGCAGTTCGCAACCGCGCGATTGCAGGTGTTCCTGCAAGCGGGTTTTCGGATCCTTGTTGGTGTCGACCAGCGTCAGGCCTTCGAATTCGCCGGCCAGCCAGGCCAGCACGCGCTCGCGGGCGACGTCCATGCCGGCATCGAGGTAGATCGCGCCAATCAACGCTTCGAGGGCATCGGCCAGAATGGATTCACGGCGGAAACCACCGCTCTTCAGTTCACCCGAACCCAGGCGCAGATAATCGCCGAGGTCGAAACCGCGAGCGAGTACGGCCAGCGTCTCACCTTTTACCAGCCGTGCGCGCAAACGTGACAACTGGCCTTCGCGGGCCAGCGGGAAGCGATCGAACAGCGCCTCGCCAGCGACGAAGTTGAGGATGGCATCACCGAGGAATTCCAGACGCTCGTTGTTGCGCCCGGCAAAACTGCGGTGCGTGAGGGCCAGCAGCATCAGCTCCTGATCCTTGAAGGTGTAACCGAGCTGGCGCTCGAGACGGCTAAGAGAAACGCTCACGGTTTACCCACGCTGAGTTCGTGGCTGGTTTCCACTGCCATCGCCGGGGTACGGCGCAGGCCTGGGACAATTAACGCTGTGTTCAAAAAATAAATCCTGGCGATTGCGAAGCCGATTGTGCCGGCTCCAGAAATGCATTCGGCGCTGTGGTCAACAGCGCCGTGTTTGATTACTTGATCAGGCCAACCCGCGAGAAATTCGGCAGGTGGCTGAGTTTCGGCTCTGGCCAGCTCATCCAGACCGCGAAGGCCTTGCCGACAATATTCTTGTCGGGAACCATGCCCAGCAGATCCTTGGGAATGTTCGGATCATCCCAGTAGCGGCTGTCATTCGAATTGTCGCGGTTGTCGCCCATCATGAAGTAGTGCCCGGCAGGCACTGTCCACGAACGGTCCGGGGTGGCGCGGTAGCGGCTCATTTCCTTACGGATCAGGTGTTCGGCTGCGCCGAGTTTTTCCTGATAGAGCTCCGCGCTGCCCAGCGAACCCGCCTCGGCGCCAACCATCTTCTCGGCAATCGATTCGCCGTTGACGAACAGACGCTTGTCGGCGGTGTAACGCACCGTGTCACCCGGCAGGCCGACCACACGCTTGATGTAGTTGACGTTCGGGTCGCTCGGGTAGCGGAACACCATCACATCACCGCGCTGCGGGTCACCGACTTCGATGATCTTCTTGTCGATCACCGGCAGACGGATGCCGTAGGAAAACTTGTTCACCAGAATGAAGTCGCCGACATCCAGGGTCGGTTTCATCGAGCCGGACGGGATCTGGAACGGCTCCACCAGGAACGAACGCAGCACCAGCACGATGAACAGCACCGGAAAGAACGACTTGCCGTATTCGACCAGCAGCGGCTCTTTGTTCAGCTTCTCGACCACCACAGGCTCGGGCTGGCTGACACTGCCTTGATAAGAGGCAATGGCAGCACGCCGACGCGGTGCCAGGAACAGCAGATCAAGCAACGCCAACAGGCCGCAGACGAACACGGCGATGACCAGCAACAGCGGGAAATTTAGCGACATAGGACCTGATTATTCCAACCTGAGCACGGCGAGGAAGGCTTCCTGTGGAATTTCCACGTTGCCGACCTGTTTCATGCGTTTCTTACCGGCCTTCTGCTTCTCGAGCAGTTTCTTCTTACGACTGACGTCACCGCCGTAGCATTTGGCCAATACGTTCTTTCTGAGCGCCTTGACGGTTGTCCGCGCCACGATCTGACCACCGATGGCGGCCTGGATCGCCACGTCGAACATCTGACGAGGAATCAGTTCTTTCATCTTCTCGGTCAACTGGCGACCTTTGAAGTGCGAATTGTCACGGTGCACGATCAATGCCAGGGCATCGACCTTGTCGCCGTTGATCAGCACGTCCAGTTTCACCAGATTAGCCGATTGGTAACGATCGAAATGGTAGTCCAGCGAAGCATAGCCGCGGCTGGTGGATTTGAGACGGTCGAAGAAGTCCAGGACCACTTCGTTCATCGGCAGGTCGTAGGTCACTTGCACCTGATTGCCGAGGAACAGCATGTCGACCTGAACGCCGCGTTTCTCGATGCACAGGGTGATCACGTTGCCCAGGTGTTCCTGCGGTACGAGGATATTGGCGCGCACGATTGGCTCGCGCATGTCCTCGATCGCCGACACGTCCGGAAGCTTCGACGGGTTGTCGACGTAAATCGTTTCACCGGTTTTCAGCACCAGCTCGAAAATTACCGTCGGCGCAGTGGTGATCAGGTCCAGGTCGTATTCGCGCTCGAGGCGCTCCTGGATGATTTCCATGTGCAGCATGCCGAGGAAGCCGCAACGGAAGCCGAAGCCCAGGGCGTCGGAGCTTTCCGGGGTGTACTGCAGCGACGAGTCGTTCAGGGTCAGCTTCTGCAGCGCTTCGCGGAAATCCTCGAAGTCGTCGGAGCTGACCGGGAACAGACCGGCGTAAACCTGTGGCTGAATGCGTTTGAAGCCCGGCAGCACCGGCACGTCCGGCGTGGAGCTCAAGGTCAGGGTGTCACCGACCGGCGCACCGTGAATGTCCTTGATGCTGGCGATGATGAAGCCCACTTCGCCGGCCTTCAGATCAACGGTGGCGGTGTGTTTCGGGTTGAACACACCGACGCTGTCGACCAGGTGCACCTTGCCGGTGGACTTGACCAGAATCTTGTCGCCCTTCTTCACACGGCCGTGGCGCACGCGTACCAGGGAAACAACGCCCAGGTAGTTGTCGAACCAGGAGTCGATGATCAACGCTTGCAGCGGATCTTCGATGTTGCCGGTGGGTGCAGGAATGGTGTGCACCAGACGCTCGAGCACTTCGTCGACACCCAGGCCGGTCTTGGCGCTGCAGGTGACGGCGTCGGTAGCGTCGATGCCGATGATCTTCTCGATCTCGTCCTTGACGCGATCCGGCTCGGCCTGGGGCAGGTCGATCTTGTTCAGGACCGGCATGACCTCAAGGCCCTGCTCGATGGCGGTGTAGCAGTTGGCCACGGACTGGGCTTCTACGCCCTGCCCCGCATCGACCACCAGCAACGCACCTTCGCACGCGGCCAGGGAACGGCTGACTTCGTAGGTGAAGTCGACGTGTCCCGGGGTGTCAATGAAGTTCAGCTGGTAGGTGATGCCGTCTTTGGCTTTGTAATAGAGGGTAACGCTATGGGCCTTGATGGTGATCCCGCGTTCACGCTCAAGATCCATGGAATCCAGTACCTGGGCTTCCATTTCACGCTCGGCCAGGCCGCCGCACATCTGGATGAAACGGTCAGCCAGCGTCGACTTGCCATGGTCAATGTGGGCGATGATGGAGAAATTGCGGATATGACTCAAATCACTCACGGATCAACACTCAAAAAGGCTGCAGGCTTGGCCCGCCGAAAAATAGCCGGGAATTGTACCTGATACACGGCGCAAGCGTCACGTTCGCCTGTCACCCGGATCGCATGCAAAAACGCCCCGGTCTGGCGACCGAGGCGTTTTCAGGGTTCAAGCGCTCAATGAAAGCTTGTTCATCAGCCCGCGCGTCTGAGCAGCCAGACGCCTGCCAGCGCACACACGCCGGCCGGCACCAGCACCGCAAACAGCGGCGAGAAACCGAACACCAGACTCGATGGCCCCAGCAGATCCTGGACGATGCGGAAGGTGAAGCCCACCAGCACGCCGGTGAACACACGCTGGCCAAGAGTCACCGAACGCAGTGGACCGAAGATGAACGAGATCGCCATCAGCACCAGCGCGGCAGTCACCAGCGGCTGCAACACCTTGACCCAAAATGCCAGCCAGTAACGGCCGTTGCTCAGGCCCTGCTCGGCCAGATAGTGGATGTAGCCCCACAGACCGCTGATCGACAGCGATTCCGGCGCCATGACCACGGTGCTGAGCAGTTGCGGGCTCAACGCCACGTCCCACTCCTCGCTCGGGGCATTGACGACCTCGGTGCTGCGCTCGTGGAACAGCGTGGTGGCAACGTCGGTGAGCTGCCACTTGCTGCCGTCAAACTCGGCCTTTTTGGCGAAGCTGGAGCTGAGCAGATGGCGTTCCTTGTCGAAGTGATAGCGCGTCACGCCGTACAACAGACCGTTCGGTTGAACGGCGTTGATGTGGATGAATTCCTCACCCTGACGGTGCCACATACCGTGTTTGGCGCTTTGCGCATCGCCGCTGCCCTGGGCCAGCGAGCGATTGGCCTGTGCCATGCTTTCGGTGGCCGGGGCGACGTATTCGCCGATCAGCACGCCGGCGAGCATCAGCACCAGCATCGGTTTCATGACGGCCCAGACGATACGGCCGATCGACACGCCAGCAGCGCGCATGACCGTCAGCTCACTGCTGCTGGCCAGACTGCCGAGACCGATCAGGCAGCCGATCAATGCGGCCATCGGCAGCATTTCATAGAGCCGGCGCGGTGCGGTGAGCAATACAAAACCGAGCACGTCGACCAGGGTGTAGGTGTCGCTGACGTCGCCCATTTCATCGATGAAGGCGAAAAGCGTTGCCAGGCCGAGGATGATCGCAAGCACGGCGATGATCGCCATGAATACGCTGCTGCCGATGTAGCGGTCGAGTTTAACCACGGGCCACCTCCAGCGCAGCACTGCGACGGCTGGCCAGCTTCAGGCGCAGCGGCTCCCAATAAAGCAGGCCGAGGCCGATCACCAGGAAGATCGCGTGTACCCACCACAGGCCGAGGGCTGGCGGAATCTTGCCTTTTTCAAGGGCGCCGCGAGCGGCAATCAGAATGGTCAGGTAAGCCATATAAAGAAGAATCGCCGGCAGCAGCTTGAGAAAACGCCCCTGACGCGGATTCACCCGCGACAGCGGCACCGCCATCAGGGTCACGATGAACACCAGCAATGGCAGCGACATGCGCCATTGCAGCTCGGTTTTTGAACGGATGTCATCACTGCCCCACAGGGACGAGGTCGGCATCGCATCGCGATCGGTGACTTCTTCGCTGACGTCCGGCTTGGGCAGCAGCACGCCGTAGGTTTCGTAATGAATGGCGCGGTAATCGGCCTGCCCGGGGCTGCCGTCATAGCGGTAACCGTTGTCGAGAATCAGGTAACGATTGCCGTCGGGGCGGATTTCCTGACGGCCCGACTCGGCCACCAGTACGGAAATCCCGCGATCCTTCTTATCGGCGCCGAGGTTCTTCTGCGAAATGAACACGCTACCGAGATTGACGCGGTCGTCGCTCAGGGTTTCGGTGTAAGTCACTCGAGTACCGTCACGCAAGGCCTGGAAGCGGCCCGGTTCGAGGGTATCGAACTCGGTCAGCGCGTCCTGCTTGTTCAGCAGCAGCTGAAACTGGTTGGCGCCCTGCGGAGCAAGGCCGAGGCTCAGCCACGCCACCACCAGTGCCACCAGCGTTGCCGGAAACAGGGTCATGCGAAACAGCTTCTGCTGGCTCATGCCGGTGGCCGAGAGCACGGTCATTTCGCTTTCGAGGTACAGCCGACCGTAGGCCAGCAGGATCCCGAGGAACAGGCCCAGCGGCAGAATCAGTTGCAGGAAACCCGGCAGACGAAAGCCCATGATCAGGAACAGCGAGCCCGGATCGAGCTGACCGGCCGCAGCCTGCGCCAGGTATTTGATGAAGCGACCGCTCATGATGATGACCAGCAGCACGGCACTTACGGCGCTGAGGGTCAACAGGACTTCGCGGGACAGATAACGGAAGACGATCAAACCAGACACTCCAGGGTTGTCAGGCTAAGGCGGCCAAACAAGCAAACACATCGACCGGCCCGCCATGCAGAGCGGTCGAAAAAAGATGCGGCATTATCCTGTGATTGGGTGCGCCTGTCACTGCGCACACTCATCCATCGCTGTAATCCTTTGCTGAGGGTTGTCAGGCGCGGGGAGCGAGGTTCAAACTGCGGCCCTTGTCGCAGGCTTTGGCCTGCGCCTCTTCTATCTATAAGCAGGCGACTGCGGACAACGTCGAGCGCCTGCGTGTTGACCATTCATTCAGGGATCCGGACATGGAACTGGTTGTAAAAAGCGTTAGCCCAGAAACGTTGAAAACCGCCACCCTGGTGGTTGCCGTCGGCGAAGGCCGCAAACTCGGTGTCGCCGCCAGACTGGTCGACGAGTCGAGCGGTGGCGCGATCAGCGCCGTGCTCAAGCGTGGCGACCTGGCCGGCAAGGTCGGTCAGAGCCTGCTGCTGCACAGCCTGCCGAACCTGAAAGCCGAGCGCGTGTTGCTGGTCGGTGTGGGCAAGGACGAAGAATTGGGCGACCGTCCGTTCCGCAAAATCGTTGCCGGCATCCTCAACACCCTCAAAGGCCTGGGCGGCGGTGACGCCGTGCTGGCGCTGGATGAAGTCATCGTCAAAGGTCGCGACAGCTACGGCAAGACTCGCCTGCTGGCAGAAACCCTGGTCGACGGCGGCTACACCTTCGACCAGTTCAAGAGCCAGAAAGCCGAACCGCGCGCCCTGAAGAAAATCACTCTGCTGACCATCAAGGCTGCGCAGGCCGAAGTGCAGCGCGCCGTGAATCACGCCACCGCGATTGCCAATGGCATGGCCTTCACCCGCGATCTGGGCAACCTGCCACCGAACATCTGCCACCCGACCTTCATGGGCGAACAGGCCAAGAACCTGGGCAAAGAGTTCAAGGATCTGAAAGTCGAAGTACTCGACGAGAAGAAGATCAAATCCCTCGGCATGGGCTCGTTCTACGCCGTGGGCCAGGGCAGCGCCCAGCCGCCGCGCCTGATCGTCATGCAATACAACGGCGGCAAGAAATCCGAGAAGCCATACGCGCTGGTCGGCAAGGGCATCACCTTCGACACCGGCGGCATCAGCCTGAAGCCGGGCGCCGGCATGGACGAGATGAAATACGACATGGGCGGCGCTGCCTCCGTGTTCGGTACCTTGCGTGCTGTGCTTGAGCTGAAACTGCCGATCAATCTGGTGTGCATCCTCGCCTGCGCCGAAAACATGCCGAGCGGCAATGCTTCGCGGCCGGGCGATATCGTCACTACCATGAGCGGCCAGACCGTGGAAATCCTCAACACCGACGCTGAAGGCCGTCTGGTGCTGTGCGATGCGCTGACCTACGCCGAGCGCTTCAAGCCACAAGCGGTGATCGACATCGCCACCCTGACCGGTGCTTGCGTAGTTGCCTTGGGCGCGCACACGTCCGGCCTGCTGGGCAACAACGACGAGCTGATCGACCAACTGCTCAGCGCCGGCAAGGCTGCCGACGACCGCGCCTGGCAACTGCCGCTGTTCGATGAGTATCAAGAGCAACTGGACAGCCCGTTCGCCGACATCGCCAACATTGGCGGGCCGAAGGCCGGCACCATCACTGCCGCCTGCTTCCTGTCGCGCTTCACCAAGAACCTCAACTGGGCGCACCTGGACATCGCCGGCACGGCATGGACCAGCGGCGGCAAGGACAAAGGCGCCACTGGCCGTCCGGTTCCACTGCTGACCCAGTACCTGCTGGATCGCGCCAAGGCCTGAAACCGCTGAAAGGTGGCGTCACTCTCGGGTGACGCCGCTTGCCGCTCTGGAACCGCAATGACCAAAGTCGACTTCTATATCCTGCCCAGCGCCGATCCATCAGCGCGCCTGGATTTCGCCTGCAAGCTCACCGAGAAAGCCTGGCGCATGGGCCACCGCATCTACCTGCATTGCAGCGATGCGGCCCAGCGCGACGATCTCGATGCGCGGCTGTGGGCATTCAAGGGCGAAAGTTTCGTGCCTCACGGCCCTGCCGACAGCGAACCGGACGGTTTGATCGTGCTGGGGCTGGGCGAAGACTGCGGTGAACATCAGGATCTGCTGGTCAATCTCGACCTGAAAGTCCCGGCCTTCGCCAGCAAATTCGCCCGCGTAGCGGAAGTGGTGGTGGAAGATCCGACCATCCGCGCAGCGGCGCGGGAGAGTTTCCGTTTCTACCGCGAACAGGGCTATTCTCTGCAAGACCACCGTTTACAGCGACTCTGAGCACTCCAATGGACACTCCGAAACCGCAACAGAAGTCCGCACATCTGCTGGACGATCTCGAATCGATCCGCCAGTTGCTCGGCGATGACAACCTGCAACCGCCGCTCTTGACCGATACGGTCGATGACGGCGAACAGGAACAGATTCCGATGCTGTTCGATTCCGTCGGCAATCCGCCGGCGGCCGTCGAGCCGCCACCAGCGCCGCCGGCTGCCCCGGCTGCCGCACCGGTCGATAGAGGCCCGGACGCCTTGCTGCACCTGGACAGCGAACTGCGCGCCGCCGCGCAACTGATCATGCAAGACGTGATCGACGACTTCGCCCCGCACATCGAAACCGAAATCAAACGCCGCCTCGATGCGCGGATGGAGCGGCTGCTCGCCGCAGCTGCAAGCGGCAAGCTTTAAGCTGCAAGCCAAAGCCAAAGCAAATCCGCCGCGCTCCTCTTGAAGCTTGCAGCTTGTGGCTTGTGGCTGTCCCCACGGCTATACTTCCCGGCTTTTCCTGAATAAATGCCAATAGGGTCCCGCCGCGCATGGATAAGACCTACCAGCCGCACGCCATTGAAACTTCCTGGTACAAGACCTGGGAGTCCGAGAACTACTTCGCCCCGCAAGGCGCGGGCGAGTCCTACACCATCATGATCCCGCCGCCGAACGTCACCGGCAGCCTGCACATGGGTCACGGCTTCAACAACGCGATCATGGACGCGTTGATCCGTTTCCGCCGCATGCAGGGTCGCGACACCCTGTGGCAGCCGGGCACCGACCACGCCGGTATCGCCACGCAGATGCTGGTGGAGCGTCAGCTCGAAGCCCAAGGCCAGAATCGTCACGATCTGGGCCGGGAAAAATTCCTCGAGAAAGTCTGGGAGTGGAAAGATCAGTCCGGCGGCAACATCAGCCGGCAGATCCGTCGTCTCGGCTCGTCCGTCGACTGGAGCCGCGAGCGCTTCACCATGGACGACGGCCTCTCGGAAGCGGTCAAGGAAGCCTTCGTGCGTCTGCATGAAGACGGCCTGATCTACCGCGGCAAGCGCCTGGTCAACTGGGACACCAAACTGCACACGGCGATTTCCGACCTCGAAGTGGAAAACCACGAAGAGAAAGGTTTCCTGTGGAACCTGAAATACCCATTGGCCGATGGTGTGAAAACCGCCGAGGGCAATGACTTCCTGATCGTTGCCACCACCCGTCCGGAAACCATGCTCGGCGACTCCGCCGTCGCGGTTAACCCGAACGACGAACGCTACAAAGCACTGATCGGCAAATTCGTCGAGCTGCCACTGGTTGGCCGGCGCATCCCGATCATCGCCGACGATTACTGCGATCCTGAATTCGGCACCGGCTGCGTGAAAATCACCCCGGCCCACGATTTCAACGACTACGAAGTCGGCAAGCGCCACAACCTGCCGCTGCTGAACATCTTCGACAAGAACGCCAACGTGCTGCCTGCCGCCCAGGTGTTCAACCTCGACGGCACGCTGAACGAGAGCATCGACGGCAAGATTCCGGCCGAGTTCGCCGGGCTGGAACGTTTCGAAGCGCGCAAGCAGATCGTTGCCGCGTTCGACGCTGCCGGCCTGCTGGTGAGTGTCAACGATCACAACCTGAAAACGCCGAAAGGCGATCGCTCCGGCACGGTCATCGAGCCGTGGCTGACCGACCAGTGGTACGTATCGACCAAGCCTCTGGCCGAGCCGGCGATTGCTGCCGTTGAAGACGGTCGCATCCAGTTCGTGCCCAAGCAGTACGAAAACATGTACTTCTCGTGGATGCGCGACATCCAGGACTGGTGCATCAGCCGTCAGCTGTGGTGGGGCCACCGGATTCCGGCCTGGTACGACGAGTCGGGCAAAGTCTACGTCGGTCGCGACGAAGCCGAAGTGCGTGCCAAGCACAACCTCGGCCCGGACGTTGCGCTGCAACAGGACAACGACGTACTCGACACCTGGTTCAGTTCCGGCCTGTGGACCTTCTCGACCCTGGGCTGGCCTGAGCAGACCGAGTTCCTGAAGAAATTCCACTCCACCGACGTGCTGGTCACCGGTTTCGACATCATTTTCTTCTGGGTTGCCCGGATGATCATGATGACCATGCACCTGATGAAGAACGAAGACGGCACGCCGCAGGTTCCGTTCAAGACCGTGTACGTACACGGTCTGGTGCGCGACGGCCAGGGCCAGAAGATGTCCAAGTCCAAGGGCAACGTCCTTGACCCGCTGGACATCATCGACGGCATCGACCTGGAAACCCTGGTGCAGAAGCGCACTTCGGGCCTGATGCAACCGAAACTGGCGAAGAAGATCGAGAAAGCCACCCGCGAAGAATTCGCCAATGGCATCGAAAGCTACGGCACCGACGCCCTGCGCTTTACCTTCTGCTCGCTGGCCTCGACCGGTCGCGACATCAAGTTCGACATGGGTCGCGTCGAAGGCTATCGCAACTTCTGCAACAAGATCTGGAACGCCGCGCGTTACGTTCTGGACAAAGGCGAAGACTGCGGCCAGAACGGCGAAGCCTACGAGCTGTCGTTGGCTGATCGCTGGATCATTTCGCAGTTGCAACGCACCGAAGCCGAAGTGACCCGCCAACTGGATCAGTTCCGTTTCGACCTCGCCGCGCAAGCGCTGTACGAGTTCATCTGGAACCAGTACTGCGACTGGTATCTGGAACTGTCCAAGCCTGTGTTGTGGGACGAGAACGCGCCGGTCGAACGTCAGCGCGGCACTCGCCGTACGCTGGTGCGCGTGCTGGAAGTGGCGCTGCGTCTGGCGCATCCGTTCATGCCGTTCATCACTGAAGAAATCTGGCAGCGCATCGCGCCGCTGGCCGGTATTCAGGGCAAAACGATCATGCTGCAGCCTTGGCCGGTGGCCAACGAAGAGCGCATCGATCCGGCGGCGGAAAACGACATCGAATGGCTCAAGGAACTGATGCTCGGCACGCGCAACATTCGTGGCGAGATGAACATCGGCCCGGGCAAGCCACTGCCGATCTTCCTGAAGAACGTCAGCGCTGAAGACCAGCGCCGCCTGAGCGAGAACGAAGCGCTGCTGAAGAAGCTGGCGCGTCTGGAATCGATCACCGTGCTCGCCGCTGGCGAAGAAGCACCGCTGTCCGCTACCGCACTGGTGGGCGAGATGGAAGTGCTGGTACCAATGGCCGGTCTGATCGACAAGGGCGCGGAACTGGCGCGTCTGGACAAGGAAATCCTGCGTCTGCAGGGCGAAGTCCAACGCGTTGGCGGCAAGCTGTCCAACGCAGGATTCGTCGACAAGGCCCCGGCCGAAGTCATCGAGAAGGAACGCGCCAAACTGGCCGAGGCCGAACAGGCCTTGGGCAAACTGGCCGAGCAGCACGCGCGGATTGCCAGTCTGTAACGGCAAACCGCAGTGAAAAAGGGAGGCCCAAGTGGCCTCCCTTTTTTTATTCCCACCACATTTCCCCTGTAGGAGCTGCCGAAGGCTGCGATCTTTTGATCTTGCTTCTAAAAATCAACATCAAAAGATCGCAGCCTTCGGCAGCTCCTACATGGGTTCGGCGCATGGCCCATCAATGTGGGACAATGCCCGCCACTTTCAGCCATACCCGAATCGACCACGCCCATGACCGCCCCCCGCACACCCAAACCTGCGCGCAAGAAGCCTGACGCCGCGTCCCCGAGCAAAGCCGTCGAGCCGCG
>Ga0209281_1001523_pt1 | contig 13078 bp, 9 predicted proteins | sample MedtruBG_FD_187514 | JGI IMG/M metagenome (GOLD analysis project Ga0209281, IMG submission 187514) | Root nodule microbial communities of legume samples collected from California, USA - Medicago truncatula BG (SPAdes) (version 2) | ecosystem: Host-associated > Plants > Roots > Nodule | place... | reverse complement strand
ATTTTTAGAAGGTTATAATTGTGGAAATTATAGAATAAGTTGATTAAGTTATGTAACTTTAATAAGAAATATATATGTAAAAAGGAGAAATAGAAATGAACAAAATAAAAAATGAAATTATGCTTATAACTTATGCAGATAGTTTAGGAAATAATCTAAAAGATTTAAAAGAGGTATTAGATGAATATTATTCTGATGCTATAGGAGGCGTTCATATACTTCCTTTCTTTCCATCATCAGGAGACAGAGGCTTTGCACCAATGAGGTACGATGTAGTGGATGAAGCTTTTGGAACTATGGAGGATGTTAAAGAAATAAGTGATGATAAATATTTAATGTATGATTTCATGGTAAATCATATTTCAAGACAATCTGAATTCTTTAAAGACTTTCAAGAAAAGAAAGATGATTCAAAGTACAAAGATTTCTTTATAAGATATAAAGATTTTTGGGAAAATGGTGAACCGACAGAAGAGCAGGTAGATGCTATCTATAAGAGAAAGCCAAGAGCTCCTTATTATGAAGTTGAATTCAAAGATGGAAGCAAAGAAAAAGTTTGGTGTACTTTTGCAGAAGAGCAAATTGATTTAAGCATGGATTCAAAAGTTGCAAGACAATTTATTAAAGATACATTGGTATCAATGTGTGAAAATGGAGCATCAATAATACGTTTAGATGCTTTTGCATATGCTATAAAGAAGGCGGGGACAAGTTGTTTCTTCATAGAGCCAGAAATGTGGGAACTGCTTTATGAAATTCAAGATATAGTTAAGGAATATGGGGTAGATATATTACCTGAAATTCACGAACATTATACAATACAACATAAGATTGCAGAAAAAGGTTTTTGGATTTATGACTTCGCTCTGCCAGTACTAGTTTTACATGCATTATATTCAGGAAAAGGTGAAAACTTAAAGAGATGGCTTGATATGAGTCCAATGAAGCAATTCACTACATTAGACACTCATGATGGTATTGGTATAGTTGATGTAAAAGACCTAATGACTGATGAAGAAATAGACGAAACTAAGGAAGCTATGTTTACAAAAGGTGCAAATGTTAAAAAGATTTATAATACAGCAGCTTATAACAATTTAGACATTTATCAAGTTAACTGTACTTATTATTCAGCACTAGGAAATAATGATAAAGCATATTTATTAGCTCGTGCAATTCAATTCTTTGCACCAGGTATACCTCAAGTTTATTATGTAGGAATGCTTGCAGGTGAAAATGATATTGAGTTAATGGAATCAACTAAAAATGGAAGAGATATAAATCGTCACTACTATACAAAGGAAGAAATCAGAGAAAACTTTAAAAATAGAAAGATAGTAAATTATATTAGAGATTTAATGAAGTTCCGTAACAGTGATCCAGCCTTTGGATTAGATGGGGAATGTATCACAGAAGTTAAAGGAAGTAAAATAACAATAACTAGAAAGTGTGGCGAATATACTGCTGTATTAAAAGCAGATTTAAAAACTCACGATTTTACTATTGAAGCACAATCTAAAAAATATGTATTTAGTTAGATTTGATTAATTGTAAAAACAAAGGGAGTGTGAAAAGCTATTAGTTACATGTAGCTTTATATATGGAGGATAAAATGAAGAAGAATATTTTTTGTATAGGAGAGCTTTTAATTGACATGGTATGTGTTGATAATAAAGGCTTAAAAAATGGTGAGAAATTTGAGAAAAAGGCAGGTGGAGCACCTGCAAATGTAGCAGCTTGTATTTCTAAATTAGGAGGAAATGCTTATTTTTTAGGTCAAGTTGGTAATGATTTCTTCGGGAAACATCTAATTGAGTTATTAAAAAGTTTAAATATAAATACTGAAATGACTGTAGAAGAAGGTAGTACAACAATTGCATTAGTTGGAATTGATGCAAATGGGGAACGTAATTTTGATTTTCTAAGAGGAAGTGACGGAGATTACTCATTTGATAATATTGATCTGCTAAAAATAAATAAATCAGATATTATTCACTTTGGATCAGCGACAGGATTTTTAGATGGAGAATTAAGAAAGACATACTTCAAATTATTAGAATATGCAAAGGCTAATAATATTTATGTATCCTTTGACCCCAATTATCGTGATGCTTTAATAACTTCAGATAAACTAGGCTTGTTTATTGAAAATTGTTTTAAATTTATAAGGGAAAGTGACTTTATAAAATTAAGCGATGTAGAATTATTTTTATTGACCAAAGAAAATGATATAGAAGTAGGGGTCAATAAATTACATGAATTTGGTGCTAAAGTTGTAACTATTACTCTAGGAGCTAAAGGAACATATATAAGCGTTAATGGAAATGGTAAAACAATCAAAACTGTTAAAATTAAACAAGTAGATTCAACAGGAGCGGGAGATGCATTTGTCGGGGCCGTATTAAATCAATTAGCTGATATTGAAAATAAACGAAATATCAGCTTTGAGGAATGGGATAGTATAATTGAATTTTCAAATAAAGTTGGAGCAATTACTTGCACAAGCTACGGGGCAATAGCATCAATACCTACATTGAGTGAAATCAGAGATCTAAAGTCATAATATTAGAGATTTGATAAAACTCTGCAACATTATTTCAGTATTTGAATTAGATAAGGGGAGAATTTATATGAAAAAAGAATGGTGGAAAGAGAGTGTAGTTTATCAGGTATATCCAAGAAGTTTTAAGGATTCTAATGGAGATGGAATTGGGGATTTAAGAGGAATTATTGAAAAGTTAGACTACCTGAATGAATTGGGGATAGATGTAATATGGCTATCTCCAGTATATAAATCACCAAATGATGATAATGGTTATGATATAAGTGATTATGAAGATATAATGGATGAATTTGGCACAATGGAAGATATGGATGAGCTTATTAAAGAAGGTAATAAGAGAGGGATAAAAATTCTCATGGATTTAGTAGTTAACCATACTTCCGACGAACATAAGTGGTTCATCGAGGCCAATAAATCAAAAAATAACCATTATCGAGAATATTATATCTGGAGAGATCCTGTAAATGAATCAGAACCTAATGATTTAACTTCTGCATTTGGCGGTAGTGCATGGGAATATGATCAAGAGTCTGGGCAATATTATTTACACTTTTTTAGTAAAAAGCAGCCAGATTTAAATTGGGAAAATGAAGAAGTACGTAACAAAGTTTATGATATGATGAATTTCTGGATAGATAAAGGCATTGGCGGGTTCAGAATGGACGTTATTGATCTTATAGGAAAGATTCCTGATAAAAAGATAAAAGAAAATGGCCCAAAGCTTCATGAATATATTAAAGAAATGAATAAGAAAACCTTTGAAAATAAGGAATTGTTAACGGTTGGAGAAACGTGGGGATGCACTCCAGAAATAGCTAAACAATATTCAAATCCAGATGGCAGTGAGCTTAGTATGATATTTCAATTCGATCACATCTTATTAGATCAACAGCCAGATAAAGAAAAGTGGGATTTGAAACCATTAGAATTACTTGATTTAAAGAAAGCATTATCAAGATGGCAAGTGGAATTAGATGATACAGGATGGAACAGTTTATTTTGGAATAATCATGACCTACCAAGAATAGTTTCAAGGTGGGGAAATGATAAAGAATACAGAGTAGAAAGTGCAAAAATGTTAGCTACATTACTTCATGGAATGAAGGGAACGCCTTATATATATCAAGGCGAAGAGCTAGGGATGACAAATGTAAGGTTTGAAGAACTTGAAGATTATAAGGATATAGAATCTCTTAGTATGTACAAAGAAAGAAAAGAAAAAGGCTATAGCCATGAAGAAATAATGGAGTCTATTTATACAAAGGGAAGAGATAATGCACGTACTCCAATGCAGTGGAATGATAGTGAAAATGCAGGTTTTACAAGCGGAAAACCATGGATGAAGGTAAATTCTAATTACAAAGAAATAAATGCAAAATCACAACTAAATGATGAAAACTCTATATTTAATTATTATAAGAAACTAATTAAAATTAGAAAAGTAAATCCAGTTGTAGTGTATGGAAAATATGATTTGATGTTAGAGGATAACAAAGATATATTTGCATATATGAGGACTTTGAAAAATGAACAGTTATTAATTATGTGTAACTTTACAGCAGGAAAAACATTATTTAAATGCGAAGAGTTAATTGAGTTTACGCATAAAGAACTTTTGCTGTCAAACTATGATGTCGATGGAAATAAATCAATAAGTAACATAGAACTTAGACCATATGAGTGTAGATATTATAGGCTTCTAATATAATATTTATGATTAAGTATGTTTATAATTAAATATTAACTAATTTATAAGGCTATTAAATTTCATAAAAAAAATACCCTAAAATATTAGCAAATGTTTTAGGATATTTTTTGCAGGTCTAAGTTTCGTTAGGTTTGTTCGTTGTTGAAATATCTATATCTCTATAATTTTTTGGACTATTTCCATTAATCTTTTTAAAGATTTTAGAAAAAGTTAATGGATCAGGGTATCCAACAGATTTTGCTATGGCTTTAATAGGTAAGTCTGTATTTTTTAATAGGACGCAAGCTTTGTCTATTTTATAATTAACTAAGAATTCTTGTGGTGACATATTAATATTCTTTTTAAAAATATGTGTGAGATAGCTTCTATTTATTCCAATATAATCTGCAATATCATTAATTTTCACATTATTTGAATAGTTATTTTCTATGAATTCTACAGCTTTTTCTAAATATATTTCGGTACTTTTATAGGCTTTTTTATTAAATGTATCTTTTCTTGCTTCAGCTAATTTTGACATAAAAAAGTATAGGTAACCTTCAAGCTTCAATTCATTAGAATAGTCTCTTTCTTTTAATTTTAGCATTTCAGAAATATAATTTTTCAAGGAGTCATCTTTAGAATACTCGAATATCAGATTTTCTTCATTAAGATTTGCATAATTTAAGTAGGATTCTGCCTTAACACCATTAAAACCAACCCACATATAAGTCCAAGGGTTATTTTTATCGGCTTCGTAGTAAGTTAAAATGTTTGGGCGGATTAAAAATCCTTGATTCTTTTTTAACTTATATGTTGTGTTATTAACCGTATAAGAACCTTCGCCATCAATTATATAGTGAATTAAGTACTGAGATCTTACTGCTGGACCGTATGAATAACTAGGAGTACAATTTTCTATACCGCAGTAACATAAAAATAAATCTACTGATTGCTTTTTTTGCGGCTCAAGATACTTTGATTTACTACTCTCTTCATATTTAATTTCCATGACAATTACTCACTCCTTTAAGTTGTATAGTTATAAGACATAACATTTTTACATGAGCAATATACATAACACCATGTAATTAGATAGTTTGTACAATTATAATGAACATAAAGATAAGTCTAGTTTTATAAAATCTATGGAAAAATGATAACATTATCAGAATTATTTATCAACTACTTTACTAAGGTGAATACCTGCTGAAAGTAATTATACTAAAAATTACGTATCAAATGGAGGAATTAATATGGCAATAATTTATGAAAAAAATACTAGAGTTTTTCATTTAAAAACAAAAAGTACAAGTTATATTATAAAGGTATTAGATAGTGGGCACTTAAGTCATTTATATTGGGGAAAGAAGATAAAGACAAACACCCTAGAATATCTTGTAGAAAAAAACCTGTGGGGCAGTTTTCTTTCCAATACAGATAATATACCGACATTTCAATTAGAAGCTACGCCTCAAGAATACCCAGGTTACGGGAGCACTGATTTAAGATCACCAGCTATTGAGTTGCAATTTAAGGATGGGACAACTGTTACTGATCTGAGATATGAGGGATCTAATATTTATAAGGGAAAACAGCCTTTAAATGGATTACCATCAACATATATTGAACGTGAAGAGGAAGCGGAAACATTGGAAATTTATCTAGTTGATAAATTGAAAAATATAAAGGTAACACTAACTTATAGTGTTTTTAATGACTTTGATGCTATAACAAGATCTGTAAAGATATTAAATCAAAGCGAAGAAAACGTAAATATATTAAGGGTTTTAAGTTCAAATATAGATTTTAAAGAAGATGATTTTGATTTTATTCATTTATCAGGCGCTTGGGCAAGAGAAAGACATATTGTTAGAACAGGCCTTAGATCTGGAATGCAGTCAATAGAGAGTAGAAGAGGTGCAAGCAGTCATGCCCAAAATCCTTTTATGGCATTAGCAAGAAAAGGTGCAAGTGAACAAAATGGAGATGTTTATGGATTTAGCTTAGTTTATAGTGGAAATTTTTTAGCTGCTGTCGAAGTTGATATGTATAATAAAGCTAGGGCCCAAATTGGGATAAATCCTTTTGATTTCAATTGGATATTAGAAAAAAACGAGGAATTTCAAGCTCCAGAAGTAGTATTAGTATATTCTCCTAACGGATTAACAGGTATGTCTCATATATATAATAATTTATACGGTAAACGCTTATGCGGGGGCAAATATAGAGATAAAGTAAGACCAATTCTTATAAACAACTGGGAAGCTACTTACTTTGATTTTAATGAAACTAGCATAAAGGAAATTGCTAGCGAAGCAAGTAATTTGGGAATAGAACTTCTTGTTCTCGATGATGGCTGGTTCGGAAAGAGAGATGATGATACTACATCTCTAGGTGATTGGTTTGTTAATGAGGAAAAAATAAAAGGTGGCCTTGGAAAGCTTTCTAAAGAAATAAATGAAATGGGATTGCAATTTGGGTTATGGTTTGAACCTGAAATGGTATCACCTAAGAGTGAATTATATAGTAAGCATCCAGATTGGTGTATACATATACCAGGTAGAAATAAGTCAACTGCAAGAGAACAGCTTATATTAGATTTGTCTAGAGAAGAAGTATGCGATTATATAATTGAATCAGTTAGCAGTGTATTAGAAAATGCATCTATTTCATATGTAAAATGGGATATGAACAGAAATATGAGTGAAATAGGTTCATTAGGTCTGCCACCTGAAAGACAAAAGGAAGTAGCACATAGATATATGTTAGGCCTTTACAGAATACTAGAAGAAATAACAACAAGATTTCCCAATATATTATTTGAAAGCTGCTCTGGTGGTGGTGGGAGGTTTGATCCAGGAATGCTTTACTATATGCCACAAACTTGGACAAGTGATGATACAGATGCTATAGAAAGACTTAAGATACAATTTGGAACATCTTTAGTTTACCCAAGTGCTTCTATGGGCTGCCACGTATCAGCAGTGCCAAATCATCAGGTAGGAAGGATTACTTCTATTGAAACAAGAGGAATTGTTGCTATGGCAGGAAACTTCGGCTATGAGCTGGATATTACTAAGTTGACAGAAGAGGAAAAAGAAATAATAAAAGATCAAGTTAAGTTATATAAAGAAATAAGAGAAACAGTTCAATTTGGAGACACTTACAGGTTACTAAGTCCATTTGAAAGCAACGAGGTTGCATGGATGAATATCTCAAAAGATAAAAAGGAAATTGTTGTGAGTTACATTAAACGATATGCTGAACCAAATAAATGGAATAAACCGCTAAAACTCGTAGCCTTAGAAGACGATGCAAAATATCAAATAATTGATGAAGAGATGATTTTAGGCGGAGATGAATTAATGAATATTGGATTAGTTATACCAGAACTTAAAGGTGATTATGCTGCTAAGCAGTGGATACTGAGAAAGATATAAGATTTTGTTGAGTATAAATAATTAATTATAGATCTTTATAATCATAAAAATATGAATACAAATCATTCTTTTTAAATATACATCAAGAACAAAAAAATGCATGTATATTTATAGAAAATGTATGTGAAAATGAGTTGAGCAGAACGCTTGATGGCAGGTTGGTTCACTTTTTCTTGTACTAATGAAATTAGTAGCAAGCAGAAGTAGATAGCCTGCCATTTAGCGTTTACTATTGAAATTTCTGCTAGTTCTACAGAATAAACATGTATCCAGTTTAAGTTGAAATGTGGATATCTATAATTTATATAAGGATTTATAGAAAATGTTTTCACTTGTACACATTTAACCATCAAACGATTACATTAAACCATTTGAAATAGGATTACAATATAATATTATTTATGTATGGTAGTTGAATTAATAACATCACTGAGAACTAGGTTATCTATTCAAACATAATTAAAAACAGGGGGTCAAATAATGAAAAAGAGTATTAAGAAATTTATAAGCATTATTGCAGCAACTGTAGCTGTAAGTACTTTAGTTGTTGGGTGTAGTGGAACCAGTTCCGCTACTAGGGGCGCAAAAGGAGATGTTACCTTAACTTATGCAATCTGGGATAAAAACCAAGAGCCAGGAATGAGAGCTATGGCTGATGCATTTGAAAAGAAAAATTCAGGAATAAAAATCGATATTCAATCTACAGACTGGGGTGCATATTGGACTAAGTTAGAAGCAGCAGCTTCAGGTGGAAGTTTACCAGATGTATTTTGGATGCATGCAACTCAAGCACGTAAATATGATACAAATGGAGTTTTAATGGATTTGACAGATAAAATCAAGGGCAGCAGTTTAGTTAGTTTAGATAAATTCCCAAAAGATTTGGTTGAACTTTATGAAAATGATGGAAAAAATTATGCTATACCTAAGGATTTTGATACAATAGGCCTTTGGTACAATAAAAAATTATTTGATGAAGCAGGAGTAGCTTATCCAAATGAAAATTGGACTTGGGATGATTTGGCATCAGCAGCTAAAAAATTAACTAATCCTGATAAAGGTGTTTACGGTTTTGGTGCTCCAATGGATATGCAGCAAGGATTTGATAATTTTATATTCCAAAACGGTGGAAAGGTTTTATCAGATGATAAAACTAAATCAGGTTTAGATACACCAGCAACAAAAGAAGCATTACAATGGTATATTGATTTAAGCGTGAAGGAAAAAGTATCTCCAAATCAAAAAATGTTTGCAGAAAATTCGTATACAGCATTATTTGAATCAGGAAAAACAGCTATGGGATTATTTGGTTCATGGATGCTTTCAGAATTTGGAGCTAATGAATATGTTGCAAAAAATTGTGATGTAACTGTCTTACCAAAAGGCAAAGAAAGAGCTACAATATACAATGGCCTTGGTAACGCTGTTGCTGCAAATACTCCTCATAAAGAAGAAGCATGGAAATTTGTTGAGTTCTTAGGTTCGGAAGAAGCAAATGAAATTCAAGCTGAATCAGGTGTTGCTATTCCAGCATATCAAAGTACAGCAGATGCATGGACTAAAACTCAAACAAAGTTTAATTCAAAAGTATATGTAGATATGTTATCTTATGCTAAGATTTATCCTCATTCTAAAGAAACAGCTAAATGGCAAGATGCTGAAAATCAAGCTTTACTTAAAGCATTTACAGGAGAAGTTTCAGTAAGTGATGCTTGCGATGAAGCAGCAAAGAAAGTTAATGAAATTCTTGCAACAGAAAAATAAAATTTAAATTTGTGGCACTTCTTTTGGAGGTGCCACAAGCTAGATAAAGGAGTGATTAATTTGATTTCGAAGAATGAGAATTCAGTAGAAATTTCAATGGAGAAAAATATAAAGGTCAAAAAGAAGATTAGCAAAAGCATGTTAAATGAGTGGAAATGGGGATATATAATGATACTGCCAACATTTATTGGCTTAATGGCATTAAATATAATTCCTGCAATACAAACACTAATTTTAAGTTTTGAGAAAGCTGGATCTTTTGGAAAAAGTACTTGGGTAGGATTAGATAATTATAAAAAACTTTTTCAAGATCCTGCAATAATACAAGCAACGTATAATACTTTTAAATATACAATTTTATCTGTTCCATGTATAGTAGTTCTGTCTTTAATAGTAGCGGTCTTATTAAATCAAAAAATTAAAGGAACATCAGTATATAGAACAATTTTCTTTTTACCAATGGTTGCAGCGCCAGCTGCTATAGCAATGATATGGAAATGGCTATTCAATTCTGAGTATGGATTAATAAATTATTTCTTAGCAATGATAGGGATAGCTGGTCCTAATTGGCTTAGTGATCCAAATGTAGCATTGATATCAGTAGTTATTGTTGGTGTTTGGAGTGCTGTTGGTTATAATATGGTATTGTTCTTAGCAGGGTTACAAGAAATACCAAAGGATTATTATGAAGCAGCAAATATTGATGGGGCAACTCCTTTAAGACAATTTTTTTCAATAACTATTCCTTTAGTTTCACCAACAATGTTTTTTGTAGTTGTAACAAATTTTATAGGTTCTTTCCAAGTATTCGATACTATATTTATGTTGACAGATCCAAATAATCCAGCATTTAAAAATACTCAATCATTAGTATACCTATTTTACAGATCTTCATTTGTATTAAACGATAGGGGATATGGTTCAGCTATTGTTATGTTCCTATTAGCAATTATAATGGTAATTACAGCAATACAATTGAAGTGTCAAAAGAAATGGGTAAATTATTAAAAAGGGGGGAGTACGAATATGAAAAAGTTAAATAATAGTAGAAGAAATTTATTAATACATGTTGTTTTAATAATGGGAGCAGCAATAATGATACTTCCATTTGTATGGATGTTACTAACATCTGTAAAAACATTAGGAGAATCAGTACAAGTTCCACCTAAAATATTTCCAGACATATTTCAATGGGGGAATTATCCAGCTGTAATGAAAGTACTTCCGTTTGCATCTTTTTATGTAAATACTATATTAATGATGGCAGGAAGAGTTATAGGATCAGTATTATTTAGTGCGATGGCAGCTTATGCATGTGCAAGATTGAATTTTCCAGGTAAAAATATATTTTTTGGATTAGTATTATTTCAAATGATGATACCAGGGCAAATATTTATAATTCCACAGTTTTTAATTGTACAAAAATTAGGATTGCTAAATACAGTTTCAGCTTTAATAGTACCCGGTGTAGTTAGCGCATTTGGAACATTTCTACTTAGACAATTCTTTATGGGATTACCTAAAGATTTAGAAGAAGCGGCAAAGCTAGATGGGTGTACTATATGGCAGACTTTTTATAAAATTATGTTACCATTATCACGTTCTGGATTAATTGCATTAGGAATATTTACAGCATTATTTGCATTTAAAGACCTTATGTGGCCATTAATTGTTAATATGTCTATTGATAAGATGACACTTTCATCTGGACTTGCATCTCTTCAAGGACAATTTTCAACTAACTATCCTCAACTTATGGCAGGATCATTACTTGGAATTTGGCCAATGTTACTAATATTTATAATATTCCAAAAGAGATTTATAAGCGGTATTGCTACATCTGGCGGAAAGTTATAATGTAAAGGTGACAATGGATGGTAAAACATATGAATTTTAATGTACGAAGGTATCTAGTATTTCTACTTGGTATATTGGTTATGAACTTGGGTGTATCACTAACAGTTAAATCAGAAATTGGTGCTGGGGCATATGATTCCATAAATTTTGGATTGGCTAACTTGTTAAGTATTAATGTTTCAATAGCAATATGGATAACATCTTTTATTGTTGTTGTTATTTCAGCAATAATAAGAAAAAGGTTTTTAAAATTGACTACATTTTTAACTTCATTAATAGTAGGAATCTCCACAGATATGTGGGTAATGATAACTAAAAATATAGTAATTAACACAAACTATGAAAAAGTAGTTATATATTTTATTGGAATATTCCTAATTGCAATTGGAATAGCAATATATATTATTCCAAGGATACCCGTAAATCCAACAGATGATTTGATGGTAGCACTTACAGAAGAAAAGGGTGTAAGTATAATGAAAGCAAAGCTAGCAATAGATACAACCTGTATAATAATTGCATTTTTCTTAAAAGGACCAGTAGGAGTTGGAACCTTAGTTGCAACAGTTCTAGTAGGACCATTAGTAGATATAATAAATAAGTTTATATTAAAGAGATTCCCACAATATACATCTCAATGTGTTAAGTAAAATAATAGGTTGTCTATGAATGTAATATTTATAGACAACCTATTATTTTGATTTATATCCCAATATATGGTTTGAATGAATGCATATTAATTAATTTATGTGAATCACTATACCAGAAATAAGTAACATATTGTGTGGAGTGTTTCATTGGAATTTTGATGGTAATGATTCTTGACTAGAAGTTGTTCCAAAATACCTGTTCAAAGCTTGGCTTTGAGGCAAGTATTTTGGGTACAACTTCTAGTCTTAGAATCATCAATCAAAATTCCTAGAAACCGGAACACAATATGTTACTTATTTCGGTTAATTATATTCACAATTTTAGTTAAAGTCCCTCATATAATCTCCGTGTGCTTCTATCATTTCATCGCACATTTTTACAATATCATCAATAGATAATTCAGCAGCTGTATGTGGATCCATCATGGCAGCTTGATATATTTTACGTCTGTCTTTTGTTACTGCTGCTTCAATTGCTAATAGTTGAGCGTTTATATTGCTCATATTCATGGCAGCAAGCTGAGTTGGGAGCTTGCCGACATGAGTTGGATGAATCCCCATAGCATCAACCATACAAGGAACTTCTACACATGCATCAGCTGGTAGATTATCAATAAGGCCAGTATTAATTACATTTCCGCCGATTTTATAAGGAGTATTTGTCACAATTGCTTCCATAATATAAGAAGCATATTCTTTAGAACGTTCATGTGTAACTTTGCCATTTTGTAAAATCTCATTTTTTTCTTTTTGCCAGCCTTCAATTTGATTTATACATCTTCTTGGATATTCATCTAGTGGGATATTAAATTTATCAATTAATTCTGGATATTTTAATTTAATGAAGAATGGATTATATTCAGCATTATGTTCACTAGATTCAGTACAGTAATATCCAAGATGCTTAATATATTCATAACGAACCATATCATTATGTTTTTCACTGCCTGAATTCTTTGCTTCAGCTCTTTTCTTTATTTCTGGATATAGATTGTTTCCATCCTTATCGTAGATTTCTAATAGCCAACCCATGTGATTAATACCAGCAATCAGCTCTTTTCTATCTTCTAGTTTGTCTTCCATACCTAGATTCTTTAATAAATTTTCAGAGCAT
>Ga0209281_1001522_pt1 | contig 13098 bp, 15 predicted proteins | sample MedtruBG_FD_187514 | JGI IMG/M metagenome (GOLD analysis project Ga0209281, IMG submission 187514) | Root nodule microbial communities of legume samples collected from California, USA - Medicago truncatula BG (SPAdes) (version 2) | ecosystem: Host-associated > Plants > Roots > Nodule | place... | reverse complement strand
TTCATACCGATCCGGAAAATCAATTTTCAACGATCATGCAGGTAAAACAGACTATTTTCCCGCATCCCCCTTACCCAAACTGGACCGCCGTGGGCGTGACCTGGCTTGCAGGGTTTGATTTCGAAATCAAAGTGATTGCCCGAATTCCGGCTCATTAACATTCGTCTTTTTACTGCTGCCGGAAAACAAGATTCCTGATTTGAATGCGTAGAAGGGAGCGGTTTTCCGGCATCCTGTGTCTGTATTCCCGATAGCGTCCAGACGCTATTCGTCATTACCCCCAGTTGGCCAGTGGACTTCCCGTTCTCCACCAGAAGCCTGACAACTACGCTGGAAACGCCCTCCGCTATGTAGCCGCCATCGCACTGCCTGAAATTTTGGAAAACCAATTTACGCCCTGCCAGTTTTGAATGGATGCGATGGCCGTATCGGCGGCGTCCATGTCTTCCACGGTTGAACAATCAGCAGCCTAAGCGCCACCAGATAAGCGCAGGAGCGCCATGAGGGCTGAATTTACAGGAATAGCGCCGTAAGTATGTTGTGATCCATAAGTCATTATTTCCGTCTCATACTAATGACTGCCACCAACCATACCAGCAAAAACGTTATTACAGCGCTGCCAAAAATAACAATATTGCTAATAATGGTATCCCATTCAGCACCAGGTACCGGGCCTGCTATTGAATTATAAAATTCGAATAGAGAACCCTGAGGCACAAAGGTATACATCAGGATTAAGATTACGGAATATGCTGCAAATGAGATCACCCACAGCAGAGCAATGTAAATAGGTTTCATTAGTACACCTGGATTGTGCCGTATGCCGTTAAAGAAGCTGTTACCGCCACCGTTGGTGTTTTTAATAATGCTTCTCGCAGAATAGCAAAATGAGATGGGCTGGGTAACGTAATGCACCCGTTACTTACTCCCATGTATCCTGCCGGATGAAGCCTGAAATTACCCCCTTCCACGTCATCAATAAACGTCCAGTCATCTATTCTGGCATCCTCTCGATAAAGAGCGAACCAGACGGAACGATCTGAACCTGAATATTTTGTCGCTGCCCAATCTTCAACCATCGTTCTAAGGCCTCCAGACGGTCGGCTAACAATATAATATTTCCCAGGGGGGAGTGGCCCAACGCTCTTAACTTTCACTGAGTCAGGGTTGTTTCGGTTAGGTCCCTCATTGCCAGAATAAGCCGGAAAGAAACCTAACCCCGGGCAGCTCAGATTTGATAGCGCATTCCCGTTCAGTCTAAAAGTGCAGTGGATCATCGTTCGTTCCATGCATCAGTGAACATAATATTGCCGTCGCAGTGCTTCCAGGTGATTTTCTCATAGCGCATCGACACGGCCTCAAGATGATTATGCTTTTCGGTGCCGGCATTTTTGCAGTTATGCATCAGCGGGCAGATCGAAACGACTTTTACACCTTCCAGCAGCATATTGAAGTATTCAACCTCCTGCCCAGCATCGTTAATCCTTTACCACTTGAATTCGGCGCTTTGCAGCGTTTGGCCTTTTGCCACTGCCTTGTAAAGATAGGGACTAGAGGAATCAAACTCTTTCTCAAACGTTAATGCGCTATGAAGACGCGTACCTGTAATTTTCCCCGTCATATTGTCCGTTGGCAGATGCAGGCCATGAGCGAAGCTATGGATCTCAATACTTCCCTCCCGATCTCGAACATCGGAAGATCCTTTAATCAGCGCTCCACCATCATCCTTTAAAAATAAATAAGCTGGGATAGCCATGTCAGTTAACTCCATGTAGTTGAGAAATTAACCAGACATTACTGCGCATTTATTTTACAAAATGTAATTTTTTATTTTCCCGTTGTTACTTCTATTTGTTTATCTGATTAATCAGCGGGGGGGGAAATAGTTATTATGAATAATTCGTAAATTAATGGAGACTGGAACTATTTTCCTGCGCTACCAGAAAGTAACAAACGCCCATGCAGGTTTTTATGTGCGCATGCTCCGCGAATTAACCGAAAGATTGCCTAAATTCGATCTCCGAATTCGCAAAACATCTATTAAAATTTATTAATTTTTAAAGCTGCAAATGCGCAAAAGGGGGCAGTGTGGCATTACCGTCCAATCCGTTGTGAAGGTAACAACGTTGAGCGGTTTTTTTATAATGTTGCCTGGCCGGTTTCTACCACTCTCATAAATAATCAATAGATAGGGAAAGTTGTCCATAAATGGAAATATCAGCGTAACTCCCTATTTTCGCTCTGTTTGCAGTTTTGATTGTAAAAATTCGAGTTCTCACCAGAGTCATTAATTACGTATTTTTCCACCCTTTTTAATCCCACAGCTGAAACGCTGTTGGGTTGCGGCCTGTGAGTGTTTTTCTCAGAATTATTCCGCAGCGGAAATACGCCTTTCTTTGAAAACTGAGCGATTCAATAGCCGGTAAGCGTATGGCTATCGCGGGTGATATGTATACTCATGCGTACCACCACCCGCTTTAAACGGCCAAAGGGAATGAGAAAGGAAACATGTCTTTGCAATCTGGACCGGTTGCGGGATCTGGAGTATGGCCGGGGGATTGAAGTGCTAAAGCACCTATATTGAGGGGTAGGGGGTAATGAACCAACAATTTATCTGACTGAACCAACCTCATTTTACTGTTTGTTGGTTTGCAAAAATCCATGGCTAGCGTGGCTTAGAGACTCGTGAACCAACTGAACGAACGTTTTTTCTGCGTCTATATGCATTTTTATTGTGATGAGATGATATAAACGGTCATAAATCAACCCTGAGTCCCTATGGCTTCCGTTTCAACATATCCCCGAGAAAAGCAAAAGGGCCGGAGATTTCTCTCCAGCCCTTGCTGTATCTGGTGGCCCCTGCTGGACTTGAACCAGCGACCAAGCGATTATGAGTCCTTTTTTAAAGTAAGCTAAATCAGTAACTTACTGATTTTTATGTTTACTCCAAGTCGAATAGTAATGAAAAGTGGCGCATAGTGTTGTGCTCTGCTGCCACTTTGCTGCCACATTACTTAATATTAAACCAAAGATTTATTCCCGTTATTATTTCGCAAGGTTATTTATTGTTTTGCTGGTGCCTCTTTTTTTATCTCAAATTTCCCACCCTTAAACATAATATTTGAGTCCTTAATTCCATATAACAGCATTTCATAAGGGTGGCTAATTTTTTGCTCTTTAGTTGCTACACTTGAATTAATTATCTGCAATAAGGCTACATGGTGTTCATTTGTGCCAGTCTCTATCATCTTATCTGCCATTTGAATTATTTTTTCTCGTTTTATAAAATCTTCTCTTAACGAAAGCAGTGTTAAGCTACGTGCATTACAAAATTTAATCATATAAACAACAAAAGCACCTAAGCCAATGTAAGAAAATGAAAGTGCTATATAGAGGGTGGATGATGTTACTAGGGAGAGCCCTAATACTAAGAAGTAAAGTAAACCAAAAAAGTAAATGATATTAACAATGATGAATATATTACTCATCAGGGCTTTAGTGCTTCTGGTTGCATCGTATTCTTTTTCTAAATGTTCTAGAAATGAGGATAATTTTATTAAGTTTATTCTGTCTAAGGTTTCTTTCTCTAAAATAGCAAAGTGCGCATTTTCTCTAACCAATTCCTTTGCTTTTTTATCAATTGTGTTTCTTATTGATTCTGTTATTGTGTTTTCAATATTATTATCTGAAATAGCTTCAGAGATAACATTGTTTGTCAATTTCTCTTGTTTGAGCTCAATAGCCTTCTCTACTTCATCCTTAAAGTTATCAAAATACTCTTTTCCACTTTCTCGTAAAATTAATTCATGAAGTTGTTTTTCTAATTCATCAATGCTTTCTTTGGATGTTCCATTTTTCTTTTGTTGAGCAATTTCATTATTCTCATTATTTGCGCTATATCGATCTTTTCCTGAGTCTAATAGATTTTTAACAAAGAAATTTGCTAGAGGAGTTAAAAAGTATCTGCCCCCTACATAAAGAAGTAAAAGGTAAGGTAAAATATCCATAAAGGAGCGAGTTAAATATAAAAACATATCTTTCATGTTTATTCCTTAAAACTAAATGTGAAACGTATGTTCACCAGAGAAATAAGCCATCTAATAAGGCTTAGTGAAAGTTCAAAATTAAAATCATAGCGTGGAAATGATTTCTTTATAATCATGGTTCCATCCGATTTAGAGGGTTTAAAAACTTAGCCTCTGATAAATGATCTGGTGCAAAGTGAGCATACCGCATAGTCACCTTAATGTCCGTATGCCCCAATATCCTTTGAAGCACAAGGATGTTGCCGCCGTTCATCATGAAATGAGAAGCGAAGGTATGGCGCAAAACGTGCGTCAGCTGCCCAGAAGGTGTCTCAATACCGGCACGCTGCATTGCCTTTCTAAATGCCGAATAACATGCCGTAAAGAGTGGTTGTACCTTCCTGTTCAACGGCAGCTCAGCCTGTAACTTTTCAGTTATCGGCACCGCTCGGTTTTTCTTGCCTTTAGTTTTAACGTATATGATCTGACCTGTTCGGATTTGGTTTCCCTTCAAACCTTCGGCTTCACTCCATCGTGCACCTGTTGCCAGACAGATTTTCACAATAGTTGTGAGATCTTTAGATCTGCTGTTCTCACATTCTGCGAGTAGGGTTCTGATTTCCTCAATGGTGAGATAAGCCATCTCGGATTCACTGATCTTAAACTCACGTACGTTCTCTAACGGGTTCGGTGCTTTCCAGTCATCAAGCCTTTTTAGCTCGTTAAACATGGCCCGAAAATAAGCCAGTTCAAGATTAACTGTGCGTGGGGTAACGGACTTAACGCGATCTGAGCGGGTGATTTTTCCACTTAGCCTCTGTTCGCGGTAGGTTGCAAATAGCTTAGCGTTGAACTCGCTTGCTAACGGGTTGCCCATCGCCAAGCAGGCAAACTCCATCGCCCCCTTGCGTTTCACTCCATCAGATAGAGTGACGCCATGTGCGTTGAACCAAGTTTCAACGAGATCAGTGACTCGACGTCTGTCTAACTTCTCACCCAGCCAGGGCTTATCTTGCGTCTGTTCTTTCAAGTGACGCTCAAAGGCCTGGGCCTCTCCTTTGGTGGCAAACTGGCGGCGCACTCGCCGCCCGTCCCGACCATTGGGGAACACCTGAGCTTGCCATTTTCCTGAGGGGAGTTTGTTTACAGTCATTATTGCTTGCTCACGTTATCTCGATATTCTTTAATTTTCCCGACTGCAAGTAAGCAAACTACTACGGAAAAGATGTGCTGAACTGTCGGTGAGAGATATATTGCAAATAGCATCAGAGTGAGCAGGAGCGAGGGGCCGACGCAAAGATATATAAAGCTGGCAAAGGCCCCTTTTTGTTTTTCTTTGGATGTGAGGTAAGCCAGTGTGAGGCCAGAAATAAGAACTAGCGCTAATTCAATAAACGTCAACATAGTCACTCCGTGAAAGTTGTTTTGCCTACAATCTTCCCTAAGACCAAAATCCCAGACGCCTCGCACTCGAAAGAGGCAGGCCCATTCTCAACGCGCAGCCGTGAGCCAGGTAATCTGTAGATTCGTCTAATGCTGGAAAAACCATCAATTTCTATAAACCATACTCCGTCGTTTACTTCCCCTTTGTATTCTTCTACCAGATATATATCCCCTTCAAATTTCACTAAAGAGAGGTTTGCTGTGTTCTTAGGGATTAGCAGCGAATCGTAATGAACCACTGTCGGGCTTGATGTAATCCCGTTTGTGATTTCTTTGTATTGCAAACGCAATCCATTTTCAGGGGCGTTCTCCACTCCAGAGTTGCCTTGACCAGTTGTTAACCACAATAGCGATGCACCTGTATCAAGATGGCAGGCAATTAGCCAGTCGTGGGGGAACGTGTCACGCATCCAGCGGTTTGCCATCGTACTTTGAGACACTCCAAGATGCTCACAAAGAGCCTGTCGTGTGGAAAATCCGTATGCCTGCATTACGCGGGTTATGGCGTCTTTCCCTCCACTTTGAGATGGAAAGTTAAATGGAGAGATCGCCATTGGGGTTTCTTTTGTATTTGACATATTTAAAATGCGATCCTATTATCGGTTTTGTGGTGTTCGGAATAAGTGCGAATACATCCGAATAGTGAAGTTTTAAACACAAACTGAGGAATAGTGCATCATGAAAAGCAATTTTTCAATGCGTCCTAGTATCAATCTTGTGGTGTCTGAGCCTTACATCACACTGGATGAGTTCTGCCGCCGTACTGGCTATAAGCCAAGCTATGTCCGCCAGATGATCCGCGAGAATCGCTTGCCAATCAGAAAGAAAGCGGGCGTTAACAGTCTCATCGAAATCAACATGTTTGCTTTGACGATGGAAGCAGCCCAGGGCTGTGAAGTCGTCATGCAAGCCTGATAGTTCCATTTTGGGATAGAAAAGGACTTACAGCATGTTTGATTATCGAGTTTCCAAACAACCTCACTTTGATGAAGCCTGCCGCGCTTTCGCGCTGCGTCATAATATGGCGAAGCTGGCAGATAGCGCAGGAATGAAGGTCCAGACACTGCGCAACAAGCTTAACCCTGAGCAGCCCCATCAGCTCACGGCGCCGGAAATCTGGCTGCTGACGGATATCACTGAGGACTCCACGCTGGTTGATGGGTTCCTGGCTCAAATTCATTGCCTGCCGTGCGTACCCACGAACGAAGTGGCAAAAGAAAAACTCCCGCATTACGTAATGAGCGCGACAGCTGAAATTGGTCGTGTGGCTGCAGGTGCTGTGTCCGGTGATGTCGGGACTACAGCTGGGCGTCGTGATGTGATCAGCAGCATCAATTCCGTCACCCGCCTTATGGCGTTGGCTGCGATATCCATGCAGGCGCGTCTGCAGGCTAACCCAGCCATGGCAAGCACTATTGATACGGTTACAGGTATCAGTGCGACTTTCGGGTTTATGTGAGGTGGTCATGCTGAAAAACGAACCTTCTTTCGCCTCGCTCCTGGTGAAGCAAAGCCCAGCAATGCACTACGGCCACGGCTGGATTGCAGGAGATAACGGCAAGCGCTGGCACCCGTGCTGCGATCAGTCCGAATTATTAAACGGGCTGATAACAAAAACGACTAAGCCGTCAGCTTTTTTAATTATTCGCATTGCTCACTTGATTATTAAAGGAGTGAAACATGTCTCGTAATGAGTTGAGAATTATTTTGGGCGTGATAATCCCAAATATGGTGGAAGGTTTTGAAATTAAAACTCGTGATGGTGCAGTTTTGCGTGTCGATCCTGAATGGGAGTGCTGTAAAGAGTTTAAAGAAGGTTTGCAAGCTGAAATTATTAACCAAATTAAAAACAAGCCTATTCCGGTTTCCGGTTATATCTAAGTAATTACCCCATTTTTTATGGCGTAAACCCGCCGGGCATTTTTTTGCCCGAATTCTGAGGAAATGAATATGAAAAATTTGAAAACCCGCTCAACAAAAATAGGTCCAGACGATGCTGGCCTGTTCGCTTTGTTAAATGAAACGCGCATGGATGAGCGCCGTTGCCGCGCTGATGCAATGGCGGCACGTCTGGATAGTCTGGCCTTGCTCATCGTTTCCCGTCGGTTGAGCCATATCGAGGCGGCAGAGCTGCTTCGTGTTGAAGCGGTACGAATCCAGAACGAAGCGCAGGAGCTGCACTAATGGCTGATTCAATGGACCTCGCTCAGCTACGCGAACAGGAAGATCGTGAGCGCCATATCAACAATGCCCGCGCCAAAGTGCCGGGCGTTTCCCGTGTTCTCTGTGCGGAGTGCGATGCTCCGATCCCGCCAGCTCGCCGCCGCGCTATACCCGGTGTGCAGTGTTGCGTTACCTGTCAGGAAATCGCTGAGCTTAAAGGCAAGCACTACAACGGGGGCGTTGTATGAGCACTATTCTGAAATGGGCGGGAAACAAAACCGCCATTATGGCAGAACTGAAAAAACACCTTCCTGCTGGCCCGCGTCTGGTTGAACCTTTCGCGGGTTCCTGCGCAGTGATGATGGCAACAGACTATCCTCATTATCTTGTCGCAGATATCAATCCAGATTTAATTAATCTGTATCGTACTATTGCAGAAGATGCAGAAAACTTTATTAATCTTGCTAAGGCGGTATTTGAAAGTTTTATTTTCGCTGAAAATTATTATCGTGTGCGTGAAGCGTTTAACCACGATCCGCAATTAGACAGACTGCACCGTGCCGTATATTTTCTTTATCTAAACCGCCATTGTTATCGTGGATTATGCCGCTACAACCTAAGCGGTGTATTCAACGTCCCTTTTGGTAATTATAAAAAGCCATATTTTCCTGAAACTGAAATCCGCTCATTTGCTGAGAAAGCGAAGCGAGCCACCTTTGTTTGCGCTAACTACGAAGAAACGTTGGCTTTGTTGCAGACGGGCGATGTGATTTATTGCGACCCTCCTTATGACGGGACTTTTAGTAATTACCACACTGCCGGTTTTACAGAGAACGATCAGTATCGTCTGGCATCTATCCTTGAGCGCCGCTCATTAGAGGGCCATCCGGTCATTGTTTCAAACAGCGATACCTCGCTTACACGCTCCCTTTACCGAAACTTCATTCATCACCGCCTTACAGCAAATCGCAGTATGGGTGTTGCGGCCGGTGATGGTAAGTCCGCAGTGGAAATCATCGCTACTTCAAAATCTTGTCACTGGCTTGGATTTGATCCTGCAACCGGTCCTGACTGCAGCGTGAAGTATGAGGTGCAGGCGTGAGGGCGTGGGCTTATTACAACGAAATAGACCCATTTGCAGCGCAGTGGCTGCGTAACCTGATCGCTGGCGGTCATATCGCACCTGGCGAAGTTGATGAAAGGAGTATTGAAGATGTCACACCTGACGAACTGCGAGATTTCACGCAGTGCCACTTCTTCGCTGGGATCGGTGTCTGGTCTCATTCCCTGCGCCTCGCCAATTGGCCTGACGACAAGCCAGTCTGGACAGGTTCCTGCCCGTGCCAACCTTTCAGCGCGGCAGGCAAAGGCAATGGGTTTGCTGACGAGCGGCACCTTTGGCCCCACTTCTTCCACCTCATCAGCGAGTGCAAACCTAAGCATGTCTTTGGCGAACAGGTTGCAGCTGGTAACGCAAATGGTTGGTTCGACCTTGTTCAATCAGACTTGGAAGGAATGGGCTACGCCTTCGGGCTTACGCCGTTCACGTCAGCGAGCGTCGGCGCGCCGCACATCAGAGAGCGTGCTTACTGGGTGGCCGAGTCCTCTGGCGAGCAATGTCAAAAATTGCTACCAGGACTGGATAAAGGTAATGGCGAGAAAGGAAGCCGGTCGGCAGCCAAATCTTCAGGATTTTGCGGTGCTGGCAGCATGGACAACTCCGAGTCATTCAGATGGAACTCGCGGCGGGACGGGAATCACGCCGGGAATGAGCGGAAGCAGTCTAACGCAGCAAGTGAAACTCTCGGGATGGCCGACGCCAACAACCAGCAACACACGCTCTCCATCAACCAATTCAGCAATGAACATGTATCGCCAGGACGGGAGCAAGACTCAGCAGCGCCTTCAAGATTTTGCGGGGATATGCGGCCCCTTGAGGTTAACGGTTTCTGGCGAGATGCGGATTGGCTCTTATGTCGAGATGGCAAATGGCGTCCAGTTGAACCCGGCTCATTCCCGCTGGTTGATGGGGCTACCGCGCGCGTGGGACGAGTCGAGTCCGGGGTGGCGAGAGTGGCAAGCAGCAACCGTGTCGGCAGAATCAAAGGCTACGGCAATGCCATAAACGCTGAGGCAGCTACTGCCTTTATTAAGGCTTACATGATGGGGTGTCAGGATGTCTGACACTGAATTCCCTTACTCATGGAATGCTCCGCGTCCAGCTATCGGAGGTTATGAGCATACCGATAGCGCACGCGGCATCATGTATCTGACGCCGGACGGCAATCGCAAGCTTTTGACGATTGCCGAACTGGCTGAAACAGATGAGGCACCAGACCGGAGCCGGGCGGTTCGTCGTCGCTTGGCTTCGCTGCCTCATTTTGTTCGTCGTATGTATGTTCAAAAACTTGAGCAGGTGGACCGCAAAGGGAAAAAAGCGGCAGATGCCTGGCTGATAAATACTTTTGAGCGATTCGTTCTGAGTCGTATAGACCAGGTCAATGAGCAGTATCTGCCGCAGGAGGTTATGCCAGCGGCTTTACTGCCTTTGCGCGAGCAATTCTGGCGCCTGCTTTGGGCTGGTAAAAAAGAGCTGAAAAGACTGGCGCATAACCTTGCTGATCTGTTGGGTAGCGAGTTTAACCGCGAGTTTGATTTCCAGATGGCCCGCACGTCCGATCCCCATTTCGCCACTTTGTCAGGTTATGGCCGGATGGGGTTTCTTGCTAATCACCTTAAAACACCGGTCCCGTGCTGGACAGCATACTGCAAAGAAGAGCTGGAAGCGGAAGATGCCCTGAAAGCAGTGGCCCGATTACAGTCTCCGCAGTGGTGGCTTAATCGTCTACGCCGTATGCATTCCCGTTGGCGTGAGCATCTGATGGTCGCGGCTGGATATGTACACAAAAAATCCGCACCTTATTGCAGCGATCCATGTTTGCAGGAGTGGACGGCTCAAAAGAAAGCCAATCGCGAATTTCTGAAAGCGATGGAGCTAGAAGATGAGGACACCGGCGAACGTGTGTCCCTGATTGATAAAGTGGCCGGCAGCGTTGCCAATCCAGCCAACCGACGCCGTGAACTGATGGCGCGCATGCGTGGGTTTGAAGATTTAGCAAATGAGGCCGGGCTGGCTGGGGCGTTCTTTACCCTTACCGCTCCATCCAAATATCACTCAATGCAGTATGACGGCCGCCGAAACAACAAATACAGCGGTATCTCACCGCGTGAAACACAGAAATATCTTTGCAAAGTATGGGCGCGCACGCGTGCGGCCTGGCTTCGCAATGGCATTCGCGTGTTTGGTTTCCGCGTTGTTGAACCTCACCACGATGAAACCCCGCACTGGCACCTCCTGCTTTTCATGCACCAGGAGCATATCGAACCGGCAACAGCAATCTTTCGTGAGCACGCAATGCGTGAGGATGGAAATGAGCCAGGCGCTGCTGAGAATCGCTTCGAAATGAAACCCATTGAGAAAGAGAAGGGCAGCGCAACAGGCTATATCGCTAAATACATTTCTAAAAATATCGATGGCTATCAGCTTGATGACGATCTGGATGATGAAACCGGCAAGCCTCTGAAAGAGATGGCACGCCGCGTGAGTGCTTGGGCGTCTCGCTGGGCGATCCGCCAGTTCCAGCAAATAGGTGGCGCACCGGTAACAGTGTGGCGTGAATTACGTCGCCTCGGTGATCGTGAGCTGGTCCTGCACCCCGAAATTGAGCCAGTGCGTCAGGCCGCCGACAGCAGCGCGTGGGATCTATACGTGAGTGCTCAGGGTGGACCGCTGGTTTCCCGTGAACTCCTGCGCGTGCGTCTCAGCTATGAAGTCACCGAAAACGGCAACCTTTACGGGGATGACATTTCCAAAATTTCCGGCGTTTACTCCCCGATCTGTGGGAGGGAATCGCTGATTCATACGCGCACTACCAAATACAAAATTGTGCCGAAACGTCAGGACGACGGCGTTTCGGGTTTTGAACTTGATTTTTCAGGCGGCCCCGCCGCCCCTCGGAGTTCTGTCAATAACTGTACGCGGGAGCCGCGGGAGGTTGAAAAATGCGCCGATCAGGACAACACGGGCAAAAGTGACGGTGACAGCTGGAAGGATTTCGACTGTTTATCCCGAAAGGATAAGCGGGTAATAGCACAGCGGTTAAGCGAAGCGGTAAGGGCTAGTAAAAAGCGCGTAAAAGTAAGACCAAAAGCCAGCCCTTTGACGGAACAGGAAAAGAAAATTTGTGAGTTGTTGAATCTGCGCGGTGTGGATGCCAGTAACGCCATGTCAAAGGGCGCTGACATTATCGACGTGCTGCAGCGTATGGGGGGCGTGGCGGACCGTCTGGATTATCGCAAGGCCGCCGCGCTCGGCTCCACGTTCCTGTCACTGGGCGCTGCGCCTGAAATTGCCGCCAGCGCGTCGAACGCCATGGTGCGCGAGCTGTCGATTGCCTCCATGCAGAGCAATCGATTCATGGACGGTATGGATCTCCTGAAGCTGAAACCAGCAGAGCTTGAAAAGCAGATGACAAAGGACGCTATGGGGACCATTCAGCGCGTGCTGGAGAAGGTCAACCATCTGCCGCAGGACAAGCGCCTGTCTGCCATGACGATGCTGTTTGGCAAAGAATTTGGCGACGATGCGGCGAAGCTCGCGAACAACCTGCCGGAGCTGCAGCGCCAGCTCAGACTCACGGCCGGCGGTGACGCGAATGGCTCCATGCAGAAAGAATCCGATATCAACAAGGATTCTCTTTCCGCGCAGTGGTTGCTGGTCAAAACGGGGGCGCAGAACGCGTTCAGCAGTCTGGGCGAAACGCTGCGCGAGCCGCTGCTGTCCATCATGAACACGGTGAAAGAAGTCACCGGCACGTTCCGGCGCTGGGTGGAAGAAAACCCGCGACTGGCGGGCGGTCTGCTGAAAGTGGGGGCGGCATTCGCCGCGCTCGCCGTGGTGCTCGGAACGGTCATGCTGGCGGTGGCTGCGTTGCTCGGTCCGCTGGCACTGATGCGCCTGCAGTTTTCTATTCTCGGTATCAAAGGCGGCGGCGCGTTCGGCCTGATTAGCAGCGCGATTAGCGGTGCCGGTAAAAGTGTGGTGTGGCTGGGCCGCCTGATGATGGCGAACCCGATTCTGGCGGCGGTCAGCCTGATTGCCATGGGGGCGATTTACATCTGGCAGCACTGGGAGACGCTGGGGCCGAAATTCAGGGCGCTGTGGGAGGCTATCAGTAATGGCGTGTCGGCAGCATGGGCGATTGTCAGGCAGACCATCAGCCAGAAATGGACGGAAATCATCAGCGATATTGCCGCGCTGCCGGAGAAATTCAAAGCCATGGGCAGCGCGATTATCGACAGTGTGCTCGACGGCATCAATGAAAAGTGGGAAGCGCTGAAAAGTAAACTGGCGTCAGTTACAGATTACTTGCCTGACTGGATGACCGGCAACACCACAACGACACCG
>Ga0209281_1001521_pt1 | contig 13115 bp, 22 predicted proteins | sample MedtruBG_FD_187514 | JGI IMG/M metagenome (GOLD analysis project Ga0209281, IMG submission 187514) | Root nodule microbial communities of legume samples collected from California, USA - Medicago truncatula BG (SPAdes) (version 2) | ecosystem: Host-associated > Plants > Roots > Nodule | place... | reverse complement strand
CAAATTGATGGAGCGCCGCGCCGAGCTCGAGGTCGACAAAGAGAAGCTGCGCACCGAGCTCACCGCGGAGTACATGCGCCAGGTCGTTGAAGAGACCCGCTTCATGGCGGACTTCAACAAGGCGAAATTCTCCTTCCCGTGGTTCTGGATGTTCGCCGCGCTTTTCGTCCTGCCGCTTGGCTTCTGGTGGGCGGCGGTGATTTTGGATTCGGTGTTCGGCTTTCGTGGAACGTGGCTGACCTGCCGACGCGCGAAATGAAGGACGCAGCCCAGCAGATGATCCAATGGCTGTTCTACGTCGGCGGCGGCGTTGCTGGCGTCAAGGCGGTGCTGCGTTGACCGGCGCCGAGATAATGTATGCGGTAGGCTTCTTCGTCGGCCTGTTTGGGGCGATCTTCGGCGTGTGGAAGTATGTCGACGGCAAGATCGGCGCGGTGCGGGATGACCTTGCCAGTCACAAACTTCATATCGCCGAACATTACGTTTCCAAGCAGGGGCTGCGCGAGACCACCGAGCAGATTATGGCGGCAATCGGCGGCGTGAAGGATGCGGTCGACAACATGACGCTGCGCGTCGATCGCATCGTTGAGAATCAGCCGCAGAGGCGGACGACCAGGGCGGGGTAGGTCACCTTGCTGCGCGTTCGAGTTACGCCTGCCGTTGAGCCGCCTTACTGAGTGTCCCAATTGACGAAAGATCGATGTGCAAGTTGAAATGGCGGTCGTATGGATCCGTTTCACTGGTTTGCAAAAGACCTAAGCCGCTAAAGAGACCGTGCGTTTTGAAGTATTGCGCTTCAATAGAAACGAGGCGGCTGCTGCCATAGCGTTCGCCATATATGGTCAGCCTCCCCGGGTGACTAGCGACATACTGAATTACCCAGCGCAAGGGGACACGCCCACGCGCTACTCGTGCCACCTGCACCAAAGCTGGCGTGCCAATAAATCTCCAAAGGCTCCAAGCTATGCAGAGCAAAGCCGCGGTGAATATCCATCGTGAATTGGCGGGTGGGAATAGCGCGAATACAAGGCCCAATAGACCTATGATGACGCTGAGCCGGTCCATGGAGATCACCACCAAGTGCCTATTCTTCACTCAGTGAGGATACGCTAGATATGGGCGCATGTGTAGGATTGCGCCAGGCCTATGGGTACGGGGCTGTGACGATCTCGTTTAGACGGGCGCCGAGATGCTCTTCCACATCTTGCCGCAACCCGGAAAAAACGACTGGATCAATGTTGATCTGAATGCATGTTGCCTGAATTGTGTTAGTACAGGGTCTAAATAGCTCCATCCAGCTCCCAATCCCATTCGATAGTGACATAGCCGTATAAGCGTACTGAATTGGGCCGGGCTTTATTGCTGCAGACATCCCGAAGCAATTGTTGCGGCTGCTCTTCCAAAAACGATCGCCAACGGAAGAGGCTTCCGATCCAACTGACTGTATTGTGCTTGAGACATAGGCGAGTGGCTCTCCCAATGTCCCAAGCCACAATTCTAACAATTGCGCCGCACTTCGTTCTTTGCATTCTCCAGAGAATCTCTGAGGGGACGAGCCCATCACTGATGTCCACGGCGTATTGTCCCCGATAGAAGCCATCAGAGCAGCGATGTATTCATCGCTTTGCTGCATCGCAGGATCGTATATCTTGTCATCGCTCCAGCCATGCCGTGCAAGCGTCGCGCGCAATACGCTTTGAATCCAAAGGTCTGTCATTGTCACGCATTCGACATCATCCTTAGAAAGACCCGCCATCAGAAGCAGGTGATTGCCGGATGCGCCAATTTGATCGACGTTCGTCATATGATTTCCTCGGTCGCCACCACTCCGGAACGAAGCGAAAGGTGGTACTGGGCACGATGATGCGTGATAACCGCCCTCATCCACGAGGGTGCCGGTCGTGTTCGCCAGGGGAGGGGTCCATGACCGGATAGCCGCGCAATCAGCGCGGCGCTCTACGTATTCGTAATGCCACCAACCCCGCCGCTGGCAACATGACCTGCCTCGGAGGTGACCCCTTCGGACTTAGTGGACGGATGGTGGTCGTCGGACGTCGCTCTGCTTTGTCCAGCCGCCGGGTCCGCCTTGTTAATCGGACCACCTTCTGCCGGGGGATCTTCTTGAGCCCGGTCCTCTGTGTTGTAACGTGGGTTGTATCGCATGGTGGCTTCGCCGGCAGGACGCGAACTGGCCTGCGTGACCGCATCCGAGCTTGTAGGAGCGGCTTCGGTCTCGCCGCTACGCTGCTCATTCCATTTAAGCTGACCCCGAAGACCTTCTTGAGATTCTGCCTCGGGAGGCTTTCCCCTGCCAGACCATGTGTGGTTTTCGCCGGTGGCGGTCGAGTATTCAGGGGGATCTTCGATTGTCTCCTTGGCCGGAGGAATCTTAGAGTTTTCGGTCATGACGATCTCCACTGTTTCGCTGGATTGGGAAGGCGAACCCGGCTTCATTGTTGAGCCGGCGTCAGGGGTGCGGCGTGGTCGTCTGCTCCATGATATTTCGCCGAGCCTGACAATCCTTTCAGTCACGCTCACGAAGGTCACTAGCTATCAGGCTAGTGCACCCAAAACTACCCTACGTTTTAATGGCGCACGGCGTTTTACTGTCGAAAGTTGTAATTTGAGGTCCGGTACGAGTACGGAGTCAGCAGAGCGAAACTCCGTCACAGCTTCGCGAGAACGTCGACCTGCGGGACCGGTGTCGGCCCTTCGGTGCGATGCACCTGAAGCAACTTCACCTCCACGTGCAGGCCGCTGTAGGCGGCCTTGCGAATGGCGTGGTTGAACATCCGCATCGCCTCGCGCAAATTGTCGGCGGCTTCACGCTGTTCTTCTGTCACTGTTACTGTCATGGCTGGGTTATTCCGCGCACCGCCCGCGCCGTCAATGGCGCCTGGGAGATTGGTCCGGCTTTCCACTCCGGCCGATGCTCAGAGCAGAACCAGTTCGGCTCGCCGCGGCCGACCGCGAAGCCAAAGCTGCCCCATTTCTTGCAGCCCGGATGCTCGCAATAATGCACGTAGGGGCCGGCTTCATAGTGCGGCTTTGCGCCCAGTTCGTCGCTCACCAGAAAACGTCCTCCGTGTCTTCCCATTTCTGGGGAGTTCGACCACCGATTGATTGTTCTTCTTTTGTTCTTACATTATCTCATCGGCATGGTCGAGACAATTGGCGAAGCATTCAGCCTCGGTTGGCAACTCAAAGCACGATGTGTCTTCGGCAATCGGGAGGGCATGAAGTCGGTTCGCCAATGCACCTGGACTTATGATCTCGATATGCTGACGCTGGTTGCGACGCGCGGACGGGACTTTCCATTGTCTATGGTCGCCAGCCGTCTTCGCTGCCCTCGGTGTGGTTCGAGGACTGTGTCGGTTGTATTTATGCCGCCTGGAGAGGGAGATAAGAGGAGAGGGGCGGCTTAGTGACTATCTGCAGGTCTGCTCCGATAAAGACGGGAAAGAAAGTCCGTTTGGGCGTCATCAATGGCATTCTCTGCAATACAGCCACGAGCGTACGAGTAGCTCATTGCAGCAGCGTCGAACTCTTTCCCTGAAAATGCGCTGTAGTCCGTCACAGACCATTGAAGCAGCGCCCCTCGCCACAGAAAGCCGCGCCATTTTTTGCAGCCAAAACGAACACAGGCGAACTGAAACGAATCGGACACTGGAGTGCAGGTGAAACCGAGGGACTGAAGTCTTTCGGCCATCGCCGCTTTGCTTCCGTCTACCCCGGCTGCTAGCTTATCGACGAAGGATTGGAATTCATCCAGACCGAGCGGAAGTTGCGGAGGAGGGGTGCTCCGATTCTTGCTTTCCGCCGCGGCGGTCCAGTGGACGGAGCAGGCTAAGAAAATCAAAGCGATACTGCACAAAGTTCCACGTCTTGACGTCACGAAAGTATCCTCGAAGGAGAATCTGCCCAGCATCGTTCGTACCAAATCAGGCGGCCGCCTGAAATACTCTGCTCCAGCGGGTGGTGACGACACCTTGAGGCGGAAAGGGGCCGTCTTCGTCGAGCCGGTGCTGGTCGCCGAGGTCGAGTATCGCGCCTGGACGGATGACGGGAAACTGCGGCATGCTTCGTTCAAGCGGATCAGGGGACGGGAGGATGATGCGGCGGTATTCCGGTTGGAGTAGGCAATTCATTCCGCTTATGTCGGCCGCTAGGATGTGACGGCAGCATCGAAGGAAACCGCTTCCACTTGTAGCGCCACACGCACCATAGCGGAATAAGCATTGCAGCCAGATTCGCTCTCGTCCTTCAGATCTTTGTACATTGCGCGTCGGGCTTCCACCGCTATCCGATCATCTTTGATTTGATAGATGATTGCGTAGAGTTTTTTTAACGCTTCTTCGCGCTGCTCAACGAGTTCAGACCGATGCAGTTTTAGCAACTCAATAGTAGATACTCCTTGTGGAGTTTTACCTCGAGGTAGTGGCCCGAGTAGAGTAAGGTGATGCGAAGGATCGACCAAATAGGGGTCGATAATCTGTTTAAGAAGCGGATCGTTGTCGCTCTTGTTCTGGTTACACCGTTCGCAAGCTAACGTCAGATTATCCCACTTGAAGGTCTGCTTGCGATCGAGCGACTTGGGATAGATGTGCTCGACGTCACCGTGATGTATGTGCAGTAGCTTGCTCTCACAGTACGCACATTTCCCGTTCGTTTCCTCAATAAGGATTTTCTTAATGTCGGGATGCCTGTAGCGCCCCATCTCCGTAGGGCTCGGCTTCTCGCCGCTGGCATATTTCGCCTCAATGGCTGCGGTCCAGGCAGCCGAATTGTCCGCCAGGATCTGCGGCTCCCCTTTCTTGTTCAGCTTGATCATAAGCGCTCTGCCATTTTAGTGAGCGTCTCCGCGTAGTAGGAGCCCAAACCTGCCGCCTCCAGCCGGGTGCGCAATGCCTTGACGCTTTCATCCGTCAGCTGCTGGATGTTAAAGTCACGGGCAATCATTTCTATCTCAGCTTCAGCCCAAGCAGGCATCGTCACTGGCACCCCCAGCACCGTCCGAAGGATTTCACTAGCCGTACCGGCTTTATTGAAGTCGTCGAGACGCTCCGAGTAAATCTTGCCGGCACCTTCCTCTCCATCGCGGTATCGCAAGGCGTACACGGTTGAATCTCGAACTGAAGAAACTATGAAGGGGCTATGAGTTGCGACGATGAACTGGCCTTTTGGGAAAGCTTGGAGTAACGACCCCATCATTTCCCGCTGCATCGCGGGGTGAAGATGATTCTCTGGCTCATCAATCAGCGTGACAAACCCGTCTTGGTTCATTTTGGAGACAATGAACAAGTTCCAAGCCAAGTTGATGAGTGACGTAATGCCGCCAGACGATGAATCCAGAGCGAACTCACCCCGCTTAGTAACGACGACCAGTTCCGGCAGGCGAACGGAAAAATCCATGAAACCCAGAGTTTCAGGCAGAAACGCTTTCAGCAGGTTCCGGAACTCCTCAAATAGTAACGTCATCTCTTGATTTGGTGCGATGTATTTGCCACCGGGCCCAAACGCAGCCAGCGCGATCAGACTATGCTTTACCGTGAATAGCGGTGGACGTTGGGACGGGTTACTTTCAAAGACGCGACTCTGACCGGAAATTACCTCTTCATAAATGACACGCAAGTTTTTCCCGGATAGTGGGAGGGATGCGATTGGCATGTACTTGTTTAAACCCATGTGCGGGTGAATAAATATTCCATGAATCCGGTGGAGCCCACGCAACTGTACATTCTCTTCGACTTGTTCACTGAGCGCCGGCATTGTTATTCCAACAACATCGCCTCCTGCGAGAACAACTGAACCAATCTCGACGTTGTCGGAGGATTGAACAACGTCCTGCGCTTCTCCCGCCAGCACATGTGAGTACATCCGCTTGTCGCCCTCAAGAGGCGAACCAATGAGCCGATGTTCGATCCCGAAGAACTGGGCCAATATTCTCAGCAACGTGCTCTTTCCAGCTCCATTTGCACCCGCGAGAACGGTCAAGCGTCCATGGAAGTCCAGGTCCACGTCCGCGAACTGCCGCCAATTTTTGACATTTAGCTTGGAAAACATTGCTGTTTCGGCTCCCTCTGGATCTAGCGTGCGGGCCTACCCAATCTTCAGCGGAGAATTCTCCGGCAACGGTCCACGGCTGCTCCGCGAGTGCCGGAAGATGGGCGATCCGCTTAATTACACCCCTTCGCCTTAATCGAAGATTCGATAGCGTTGACCTTGCCCTTCGAAACGGCGACTTGGCCTTCCTTATCTCCGCCAAAGGTGCTGGACGCAGGGACTCCGACCAGGAATACGCCGATTGCGTCGCCCGTCGCCGCTTGGTTCTGTTGCTTTGAAACCGCGGCAAGGTTGGCCTGCTCCTTCATCAGCTCTTGCGCCAAGCCTTGGCAGCTCTGATTGCTGTACGCCGCCATCGGGATATCGACCGGCACAATTGCATCAGGACGCTTCGCGCAGGAAGCCACAGCCAGCGCGGACGCCAGCACGATTAGACGGAATTTCATGTAATGCCCCTCAAAGAAGAAATTTAGCCCGTGCGCAACTAAGCATGGCCAGCGGCGGCAGGGAAGGGCGGCGGTGCGGAACTCCACAGATGGTTGCGATCAACGCGATTCTCGCGCCGCCCGCCGCATGTCGCGCTCACGCCTCCACTTCTGCAACCCGGTTTCAGCCTGCTTCTCGCGAACATCGAGCCCGCTGATCTCGTCGAGCTTCGCGTCGATGGCCCGCTTGTCCCACTTGCGCGTGCCAGGTATTGCCGGCGGCATTTTGTGGCTAGCCACCCACATCGAGAAACAGGTCGGAGAGATGCCGCAGTATGCGGCCGCTTCCTTGCGGCCGATGAGGCGAGGGGAGTCATTCATCGGCAGATCTTCTTGTACGACGCCGAGACTTCCACATTCCCAAGTTCTCCTTCCCGTCCGGCGCGGCGGCTGCAAAGCCGGCGGTTATGCCAAAATATCCTTCATAGAATTTGCGCACGAGCGGCACTGGCCGACCGTCGTGCAGCGGATCGATTCGCGGGAACCCCTTCTTTTCAAGCTGCGGGATAACCGCCTTCACCCACATCGATGCGCAATCCTTGCCAACAATTGCGGCGGCCAGTTGCTGGTCGGTGGCGAATAAGGGCAGCTGCGAGAGCGGATCGGCGGTCATTGCTTTCGCCTCCGCTTCTTCTGGGTAAGGCGCTGCAGCGAACGTTGGAGCCGCACATCAGACAGAAATGCCTCCACATTAACCGCCCGTCCTTGAGAACTCGTCGGCATTGCTCTCCGCGCTTGCCAAATGTCGAGGAGATCGCGCTCGCTGAAAAAATACTCGCGGCCGATCGTCGAGCACGACCCCAGATCGCGGCCGAGCTTGATCATCGTCCGCCGGGATACGCGCAAACGTTCGGCTGCTTCGTCGGTCGTGTATATTTTGTCGAGCGGAATCGTCGGGGGCATAAGCACCTCCAGATAGGGAAAGACCGTTGCCGCCGGCACGCGTGCCGACTGCGTTGTCATGGTCTCCTCAGTGTGGTGGTGCGTCCAGGCAGGCGCTGCGCTTGGTGGGCGCTATTGGAAGCTATGGAAGCGAATCGGCGTGGTCAATGCTTAGTTGGTTGGGTGCATAGCAACGCCTGGCCCGGCCGCGACGTCGCCATCCTCCAAGAACGTCACACCTACCGTTTCGAGCGCCGTTCGGATAGCCGCCAAGTTATTCGCAATCGGTATACGTTTGCCAGATTCAAAGTCCCGAAGAGTCGAGGGTGACACACCCGCCGCTTCGGCCAGATGGGGCTGCGTCCAGTTGAGAAGTGCACGTGCGGCACGACACTGAGCGGGAGTCATGATCAACCTCATTAAAAAAAATCAATGTCATTATTTTCTGTTGACATTGGAGCGGTGTTGGTGTTTTTTAATGACATACCGGTTTTTCGGTAACATCGCAACACGAGGAGAGCAACATGACCGCGAAGATCGCAAGATTAAGACCCGTTCCGACGATCGCCTTTGAGCCCGAAGAGGGCACGAGATTAAGACGCCAGTCCGCTGAGACTGGCAGAGAACAGGTGCAGGGCGCTAACGACAGCAGCCCGCACCGCCCTTGGTCGCAGGACGCTTACGATATCCAGATGCAGGCGAAGGTCGCCGTTACCTTGGTCGGAGAGCTTTTCAGCAACCTGCACACCTTGGAGGAAGTCCTGGAGTTCAAGCTGCTGGAACAGTCGGGCATCGAGGAACTGGCCTTTCAGATTCATCAGATCCAAAAGGCCACGCAGCGGCTGCAGCCCGCCTAAGTTTCAGGCGTGCCGACCTGCGGCAGCCGAGACCAAGACTCGGCGCCGCCGATCCATGAACGAGCCGACCAAATGGAGGCAGCGATGGATACGCGCGCTGTACGGTATTTCAGGTGGCTTCTGTTCTGGCAGCAGCAAGGGCGCTGCTGCTACTGCGGCAAGCACGTCGTGTTGACGTACCGACCATACGACGCTGCGCGGCCATATGCTGCTACACTGGAACACCTGCAGCGCCGCGCTGACGGCGGAACGGGCCATCCGGCAAACCTGGCGATGGCGTGCAAGCACTGCAACAATACACGCGGCGAGCGCGACTGGCTGAGTTACGCGTCCTGGCGGCGCAAGGAGTTTTAAAGAACATCGAGCGCAGATTGCCACCACCAGCCGTACGGCTGCCGGCTCACCACCGGAACAACGCGCTCACGGCGACAGCCTAAGCTGGCGCCAGCCCCTTGCTCTTCGCGGGCGAGGGGCTTTTCTGTAACGCGGAGAATCATTCATCGGCGGTTCAGCCTCGGCGGCGCAATCTCGTTGGCACCGAGGAGGATACCTTCATGAGCAAGCTCATATCCGCTCTCACAGGCGTAGTTCTTGCTACGTCTTTCGCCTTGCCGGTGACGGCTGCGCCCATCTACGCGCCTCAGCCGGCGCAAGTGCAGACGGATGCGGTTGAGCAGATCAACCATCGGCGCAATTGGCGAGACAACCACTGGAACAGGCGACACGCTTGGCGGTCGTGCCGTTACTACGGCAGGTGTTACCCGCGCCATGACTACAGCCGGAGCTACGGCTACAGTGGCGACTACCGCGACTACCGCCGACCAGACGTCAATATCTACTTGAATTTTTAGCGGCGGCCGAAGCCACATTGGCAGGGGATGCAGGCGCCGGGGACCGCTGGTTGCCGGAAGGCGAGGAATTCAGATGCGGCAGCCCGATGAAGACGGACCTGACCCCAACGCCCCGATGCGTCTTAAGGACATCATCCCGATCGCTTTCCCTTATGGCGGCATTTCACCGGCCGGCCTTCGCCGTGAGGCTAAGCGCGGTAGGCTCAAGCTTATGCGGATTGCCGGCAAGGACTTCACGACGCTGGCGGCGATTGAGGAAATGCAGCGACTCTGCGTGGTCGAACCGGGACCGAAAGAGCCGGCGCTGCACCCAGATGACGAAGCAAAGGCTTCCTTGGCGGCAGCTCGGGCAATCGTCAAAGAGCTCAGAGAGACCGGAAAGATATCGACTTCTCTGAGTCGGAGAAGGCGCTAATTCTCTGCCCATGACACCAGCAGCGCGCCGGCCGGTTGTTCCCAGTTGGGGTTTCTTTATCCGCCCACCAGTCCGACCGACATGAAGTATGATAGGGTGCTTTCAATCCACTCGGCGCCTGGAAGCTTTGCGATTACCACGACGAATCCCGCGCACGACCCAACGATTAGCCCTAAGACCGCCTTGGCAATCGCCTTTCGTCCTTCCTTCACAATCTCATTTTTTACTTCGACCAGCTGGGCGACGATTATGGACCAGATATTTTCGAGCGTCCGGCCGAGGGCAAGGATGGAGCGTCCGTCAGGGTTCTCCATGTGTTCAGCATGGTCGGCAACGTTGTTCAATGCGGCGGGCACCGAAGGTGAGGCTTGATCGCTATTTATTTCAAAGTGCCGCGCGAGGATCCGCGCCGTCGCAACGAGCTCGCTTACGCTCTCGCGATCAATATCGGCCTTTGCAGCGTTTTCCGTAAACAGACGCCAATCAGGAAACTGTGCAAGGTAGGTGGCGACACCGGCCAAGTGTGCCTTCACAAGCCCGAAAAGTGTCGAAGAGAGCTCTTCTGAACTGGACGCAAGGAGTTGGGTGCATGTCTGCGCTTCCATCCCAATCTGTACGATGTTGCGGTTCCACGCCAACCTGGTCTGGACCTGAGCAAATGTTTCTATCAGGCGAGGAGGACAGTTCGAGCTACGCAGATCGGCTAAAATCCGCTCGCCTTGTTCAAGTAGCAGCTCTCGCGCTGCTTCAGCCAAAGCAGTCTCATGATCCGAAGCCCAGGCTGGCTGGTCAATCACGATGATCCTGTCGACTTCGAAAGCAAATTGATAAGCCGCGATTTTTTGGCGGGGAATTAGCTGAGCAACGTCCTCGGCGGTTAACCGGCCAAGGCCGATTTGTATGCCGGCGGCGATGTTTGAGAGCGCATCACAGTCCCTTTCAAGCGCTTGCCGTAAAGTCGTCCTGTCGACGCCCGAATAAATCATTCTTCGGTCGAGAAACGGATCGGCGGCAAAGGAACGTACCGACTGGATATCCTGCCGCATCCGATCAACAGCATCTGTCTTGAGTATGCTCGGCCGTGATTCGTAGGTCGCAATCCTGTCCTTGAGCCGTGCTAGTGAAGCTTTGAGTTTGGGGAAGTCAGACCAGTCGTCGAGGTGTTCGATGTACTTGTCGACCCTGTCCACACGCGTCTGCATTGTACCGAGCAGGTTGATTATGCGCTGGAATGCCATCCTCGCTCCGACGGATCGACTGTTTGTTGCAATCTAAGGGTAAAAGGAGGTGATCGCCACGACGAAATGTCGTTGCCCCACAATCCACAATCTGGCGTTGGCCAATGACTGGCTCAGTCCTGAGTCCGGGCGAGGGGGCAGATGGGTGGCGAGGTAGGGCTTAATGCACCGGCCCACGTCGCCTCTTGATGTGTAAAGCAGATTCAGCAGGTCGACTAGATCGTCGGCCTGCTCCATTTCCAAGCCGACCTGTTCCACGTCATTCACTTCCGCCGGCAGGCCCGTGAAGATTTCGAACACCGTCCACGTGCCGTCGTCTTCCTGGCGGAGATTGTAGCGATTCTCTGACATGGCCACCTCGATAGGCGAGGGAACGAAATATAGCACTACCGCAGAACCCTGGTGAGTCCCGCGCCGCGGTCGTCAGAGACGTCTGATCGCCAACATCAACAGGTCCAGCTTCTCTCGCGTTGGACCAAAGCGTCGGTATAGGTCCTTGGCGCGCCTACGGCTCAAGCCGTAGGCTGCAGTGAATTCGTCAAGTGTATAGGTGAGGGGCCGTTCGGTAGACCGAGGATATGCGCTGTCGTTGCTCATGGCCGATAAACGGGGCCATGCGCAGTCTGTTCCTTACCGCCGCGGCCCGTCCAGCAATGCGGCGGCCGACGGCGCTCCCTCCAACAACATGTCGGCCCATATCTGAGCCAATTTTTTTCTGCGGGCTAAATGCAAAGCGCGGTTGTAGGCGCCTTCAACCTTGTCCTTCGGCACATGCGCAAGCATCAGGTCGATGACCGCCTTGTCTGCCGGATTACACTCATTCATCACAGACGAGAACGTTGCCCGCCAGCCGTGTGGGACGTGCTTTTGATGATAGCCAGCACGATTGAGCAGATATCCGATGGCGTTCTCGCTCATCGGCTTATGCGAGTGCCTTGTGTTTGGGAAGGCGAGGGGGCCGCGTCCGGTAATGGTCCGCAACGCTTCAATCACTTCCAGCGCTTGCCGCGAGAGCGGCACCAAATGATCTCGGGCGCTCTCCTCTTTGTGTTTGCGCTTGAGCTTCATTCGCGAGGCCGGCACCTGCCACACGTCGTCGACAACGCTGTTGAGTTCTGGCCAGGGGGTTGCGATCAGCGTGCCAGGTCGAAGCGCGGTTAACGCAAGGAGACGGTGGGCCAGCTTGGTCACTGGGTGCGCAGCTTCTTTCTCTACATTGGCGAGGATATCCCTCGCCTCGGCGAGCGTTGTGATTGCTGGTTGCCGACCCTTGATCAGTGGAGCCAAGGCCCCCTTTACGACAGCTGCAGGATCCGCCGCAGCCCGCCCTGACGCAATCGCGTAGACGAAGACCGCAGAAATTCGTTGCCTCACGCGACGCGCGGTTTCATTCGCCTGTCTGCTCTCAATCAGCCGTAGGACGCCCATGATTTCAGGCACATCCAGTTCTCTGATTGGCGAACTGCCGATGTGCGGAAAGACCTCTTTCTCAAGACTGTCGAGTACATCGGCGGCGTGCTTTTCCACCCACTGCGCTTTTTGTAACCCGTGCCATTCGCGGGCGATCACTTCAAACGTTTCCGCGCTGCGTTTCTCTCCCGCCAGTTTTTTTAGCTTCTTGGCGACCGCTGGATCTTTGCCAGCCCGCAACAGAGCCTTTGCATCGTCCTTCGCCTGGCGCGCGTCAGCTAGCGAAATGGAGGGGTAGGGGCCGATCGACAGAAGCTTTTCGCTTCCGTTGAACCGATATTTCAGGCGCCAAAGCTTGTTGCCCGCGGTGGTTATGAACAGAAAAAGCCCTTCGCCGTCGGATAACTTCCTCGGTTTCGATTCCGCCTTCGCTTTTCGTATCTGCGCGTCTGTAAGCATTGGTCCTTCACCATACCCCCAAATTCAAGACTCGATACCCCGAAAAACACCCCCAGAAGCGGGGGTATGCACGAAAACACATGGCAACGGGCGGAAAATCCGAAGTCGCTGAAACGCCCGAAACACTAGGCTTCTGGCAATATATGGATATGAATGGGAAAGACAATTGGCGGACAGGGTGGGATTCGAACCCACGGTACGGTTTCCCGTACGCTGGTTTTCAAGACCAGAGCCTTAAACCACTCGGCCACCTGTCCATGCCGGTGCCATACGCGATTCTTCGCGGCTGACATTTTTGGTTTTTGCGCACGCCAAAATGCTGTGAGATTCGTGAAATTCGTTTCCGAGTTCTCGATAGACCGGCGATCGCTACCGGGCTTGCTGCCCATTCACCAACGGCTGGCTTTTTAGCAGCTTTGATCGCAGCGTCAACTTGCTCCGGAGCATTTGCGTGC
>Ga0209281_1001520_pt1 | contig 13129 bp, 9 predicted proteins | sample MedtruBG_FD_187514 | JGI IMG/M metagenome (GOLD analysis project Ga0209281, IMG submission 187514) | Root nodule microbial communities of legume samples collected from California, USA - Medicago truncatula BG (SPAdes) (version 2) | ecosystem: Host-associated > Plants > Roots > Nodule | place... | reverse complement strand
AGGGGTTGCGGCAGCTACACAGATCGCAATATCCCCAAAAGAAGGTATTTTTACATCCAACGTACTACAGACAAGATTTCGTCTTTGGCCACTCATCGGGTAAGCCCTAATTCTCGCTTAGCGACTAAAGCTGCCTGAATAAAATCTTCGAGAGCCTTCAGAAGTGCTTCGCCAGAACGAGTATGTTTGTAGTGGTCAACAAAAACTGGCCACGGCTTTAGAGTTTTTCCAGAACAATCTTTCTGATTCATTCGGCGTCAAACCACCATTATATTGATGGGGTCTGAGCTGGCTGTAATATCCTGTGATGTAATTCGTTATTGCCGTGCTGGCTTGGCTAAAATTCGCGTAGCCATTATCCGGCACCCACTCTGTTTTCAGGCTTCTGAAGAACCGTTCCATTGGGCTGTTATCCCAGCAATTTCCCCGGCGACTCAGACTTTGTTTTATCTGATATCTCCACAGTAACTGCCTGAAATTCCTGCTGGTATAGTGACTGCCTTGATCCGAGTGATACAGTAAATTAGCCGGTTTTCCCCGTGCTTCCCAGGCCATCGACAGGGCTTTACCTGTCAGTGCTGAATCAGGGAAAAATGACATCGCCCAGCCAACCGGTTTACGGGAAAACAAATCGAGTACTACAGCCAGATAAGCCCAGCGTTTTCCCGTCCAGATATAAGTCACATCACCGCACCAGGCCTGATTAGGCTCGGTAACAGCAAACTGGCGATCCAGATAATTAGGGATCTCAATGTGTTCCTTAGACGCCTTCTTATAACGATGGCCAGGTTGCTGACAGCTGATAATATTGAGCGCTTTCATCAGCTTTGTTGCCCGCCAGCGGCTCAGTTTTATACCTTTGGTGGTGACCATCGCGGCAATGCTTCGCGCTCCTGCTGAGCTGTTACTTTCGCGATAAACTTCACGCACAAGGCTCAGTAATGCCACTCTCGTGGCGTCAGGCTTCCTGGGCTGCCGCCAGTATTTATAACTGCTGCGATGAACCCCAAACACGTTGCACACAACGGCAACAGGAAACCGCGCCCTGAGTTTCTCAACTAATGAGAATTGTTCAGGGAGTCTGACATCAAGAGCGCGGTAGCCTTTTTTAATATATCCCTTTACATTTCAACGCGTTGAAGTCTTTTCTTCAACTCACGTATCTCAATCTGCTCAGGTGTCATGAGTGAAGCAGTGGGTGATTTTCCCGCTCGCTCTTCTTTCAGTTGTCGAACCCATTTGTCCATCGTGGATTTGCCGACATTCATCGCAGTGGCAGCGGCGGCAACGGTGTAGTGCTGATCGAGTACAAGCTGGGCAGCTTCGAGGCGAAACTCTGGGCTAAAATTGCGTCTGTTACGTCCGGTCATAATGTCACCTGTTTTGACTATGAGGCGATGATATCACCTCTATTCAGGTGGCCAAATTCACTATGCCACTACAAGGTCTATCAGTATGGTTCGTCGCTCTCCGAATGCCGGATCTGCAACAATCCGTGGATACTCATAAGAAGAAGCACATCCAAGCCCATGAATAAACACAACAGGAATACCCTGCCCAGGTAAATCATGCCAACGAACGCTGGCTCCTGCGGTTAACGAAAACAAACTCTGCATGCTGTATTCCTCTATTAATTTGGACTGTTGAATTGAGTTCCGTTTAGTAAACGGGAAATATTATGTTACGTAGCCTTGATATCACGCAGGCGCATAATGGTTTGTCGTGAGGTACCAAACTCGCGAGCAACGGCGCTGATACTGGCACCCGCCTTCAGGTGCTCAAGTGCTGTCTGTCGCTGTTCCTGGTTCAGCGCCGGTGGTCGACCAAATCGTTTCCCGGCTGCTCTGGCCCTTGCCAGGCCAGAATGTGTGCGCTCAATCAGCAGGTCTTTCTCAAACTCGGCCACCGCCGAAATGACCTGCATGGTCATCTTGCCGGCCGCGCTGGTAAGGTCCACACCACCCAGCGCGAGGCAGTGTACACGAATATCGGACTCTGCCAGCTGCTCCACGGTCTTTCGCACGTCCATTGCGTCACGACCCAGGCGATCAAGTTTGGTCACTATCAGCACATCGCCATTTTCCATGCGGTCAAGTAACCTAGCAAAACCGGGCCGTTCGCTGGCCGCTACCGAACCACTAATTTGTTCCTCAATCAGGCGCTGGGGTTTAACGGTAAAACCGGCTGCTTCAATTTCCCTGCGCTGATTTTCCGTGGTCTGTTCAAGCGTGGACACCCGACAGTAAGCAAAAACTCGTGACATGGCGTAATTTTCTGTACGAAATGGATGTACGAATAATAGCGCATGTACGAAACTAATTTCACTAAATTTTGGACAGGTGCGATAAACTGTGTACGAAACCGAACGGTTCTGGACACTATCAGGCTGCCAGCGCCAGCCGTTGATCCATATTCAGCTCGATACGACCATATGGATTAACATGGTGGTATATCAGTGGCGTCAGACCACGCCAGTCTTCTTCTGTCATTCGCTGCTGCCATACCGGCTCTGCCAGCACATTCTGAATCAACAAGGTATTGATATAGACCAGGCTGATTTGCAGCAGATGCAAAGAGAGCATCGACAGTTCCTGATCCGCAGGCCGGTTGCTGGTAAATTCTCCGTGTTCACCATAAAAAATAAAATTATTGGCGCTGTTCCAGTTTTCAACGACATTGAGGCCCGCATTAATTTCGCAACGTAGCGACTCATCCTGCAAATAACGGCAGAGGAAGATAGTTTTAATCGCTTTGCCCAGCTCCGCGAGTGCCTTATAGGTTGGATGCTGAATGTTATTGCGGGTGAATCGTCGTAATATGGCCTCGGGTTCGGCTGTTCCGGTTTTAAGTGCCGATGTATATTTGATTATCTCGTCATACTGTTGTGCAATAAGCTCCCAGTCGATCCCCCGGGTTAAAATCGGCGTAAGATGCGGGTACAACAAGGCATCCTGCTTTTCACACACATACAGTTTCTGTCGGGCGATCGCTTTCAGACGCGGCAACAGATCGAACCCCAACACATCACTGAACGCAAAGGCCACCTCACTTTGTCCGTGGCTGTCCACGTACTGGTGGTTGATTTCCATGTCAGTACAGTGACGCAGAACGCCTTCCATCATCGCGGCCACTTCCGATGAGGAACAGCGGCGCAATTGTGAATAAATACACGTGGAGTGCGTATCGACATGCCAGTAAATCATCACACCGCGCCCGCCATAGCGGGCATGCCATTCGGTCATCAGATTCTGATCATACGCACCAAACTTTCGGGAGTCCGCAGCACAGGATGTCGTCGCGTTTCCCCAGATAGAGGGCTGACGAATACGGAAAATACCGTTCACAATATGTGAAATCGCTGAGCGTAAAGCATCTTTCTGAATAAACCGACGTTTAACGTAACGCAATTCATCATAGTTAACGCGGGGTTGCTGGCTGGCAATACGCTTCAGGCCTACATTGGTACCTAGGCCAAACAGACATAACAACAGGCGGCGTTGTAATACCTCAGGCTCAAGTACTTCCCGACTGGCAGATGTGCGAAATAACGACGAGAAATGTTCCCGTAAATCCACCTCCTTGAGTATGTCTATCAACTCCAGATCGGCCCAGCGCTGGCCAATCTCCTGCTTCAGTGCTGCGGTGTTGGGGGGCTCTGTCTGCTTATCCAGCGGTGTCAGGTGGATACGGTTTTTCCCCTGCTCCCTGATGCGAAGTTTGGGATTATCCGGCAGACCATTATTCAGCGTACCGAGCCAGTAACGCATCCTGTCCTGGATTTGATTAATAAAGGTTGTCACATCAGTGGGTGCCTGCAACAGGGAATAATAATATGCGCGATTGGTGGTAAAATCGGCAGGGAGATCTTCTGCCGGATCACGATAACGATCAGCGCCGGTGACCCAGATTTCTTTGTTGCGCAGACTTTTGCGTAAGGCCCGTAACACACAGATTTCATAGTTGATACGATTAATACGCTCTTCACCGGACGGGCTCTGTACGACGACAACATTCCGCCATTTTTTCTGAATAATACCGTCAACAGGCACATCACCCACCGCATAGAAATGCTGATTGCTGGTCCTGTTTTCCTTAATAATCTGGATGGCATCAATCACAGGGCGATACAGGGCGTTGCCGGACTGAAACTCAAGCCGATCCAGTACCGGCATCAACATCCGACGATAGTGACTACCGTAAGAAGAACGCATGGACTCATGTACTTCCTGTTCGGTATTTACCCCAAGTGTTTTGAATTCATCGACCAGATTTTGCAGCATTTTCTGTGAGACAACGGGATAGACAACCTCCTTTATGACGCCGTCCGGCTGGTCAACAGTGGCCTCGGCCATGCGGAACAGCAGACGCGCCTTGCCCCTGACTTTTTTAAACGCCGCAAACTGCTTTTTATCGACCTTTTTTTCAGCCCGGGTGCCGAGGTTATGGATTAGCACCATCAACATCTCAATCAGCGCATCGGTCAGCTGCTGGCGGCGACGCCAGCAAAACATAGCTACCATGCTGTAACGGATCGCGGAAGGGTGGCGACGAAGCTCCCTGATCGATTCACTTGCACACCGTTGTTGAAACTGCACGATGAATTTAGGGGATATGCCTTGAAAAATATTCGGCTGAAGCGCAACACCATCAAGGCATTTTAGCTGAGCGATAACGGAAAGGACATTCTCCAGACTGGGCCTTCCCGGGTCAGCTTTGAGGCCACTGAAGGTGACTTCGTTTTTTCTGGCAGTGCCCGGTTCTTCGGCGGACAGTAAGTGATTGATGGCAACCTTACTGTCGAGTGAAAGTCGGGTAAATATGGTGTTTTGTTGCTTTGTTTCGAACTGGTGCACGGCTGAACGTATAATCCGATCCAGATGCTCGGCGGCGGGCCGTTCAATCTGCTGTTCCTGACACCAGTCAGTAGCAAATTCGCTGCCGTGTACAGCCTGCGGGTTTAACGGGAGGATAAATTCGGTTAACCAGGCGCTGAGTCGTGCGATATCAGCCTTATTGGGGAGTCTGACACCCAGATAGCGACGAATATTTTGGCGGTGCCGCTGAGCCTGCCGCCCCTGAAGAGGGTAGTTTTCAAGAGATACCGAAGTGCATCCGATCTGCCCGGCAATAGCATGCACAACACCAGAAGGGAAATCGTTTAACGACTCAGGGTAATGGCCCTGCACCTGTCGGAATTTTAGTTGAATGGCAAATCCCAGGCGCCCTGTATCGGTCATTCCCGGTAACAGGGAAAGCTCTTCAGCAAGCAAACGCCACTCGTCCCTGTCATCAAAAGTCTGCTCCGGTGACAACATCACAACTCCCTGAATCATCAATGGTTAATCGCTATGGCAACCATTTCACAGGTGAGTGATTTTTACTCAGATCCAGTTCAAAAAAGTCAGATGTCGCATTTTGCAGCTTCGCTCCCACTAGGCCGAGTAGACTGACAACGGGGACAATGAACGGTAACGCTGGTCATGAGTAAACCTCGAAAAATGGCATTATAAATTGAATTCAACCAATTAGAGGCATCACCCAATGCTGATTAATAATGGTATCGCAAACATAAACCTCATCCCGGTTGCAAACAGTGGAGGGATAGTTTCAGCAGCTACCTGCATAGCCAGCCATGTGGTCCCTCAGGTCAGAGGAATAATACCGATATTGCCACTCTGTGCATAAGATGCCCCCAGTATTGAACTGCGGTAACCAGACGCAGATACGCCACTGTGCGACGGGCACGACTATGCCAATGTTTGTGACACTGCGTTGTTGTGCGGCTATTGATCGCAATAGAGCGAACTATTTGTATCAAAACCCGCGCGAAGTCCTCAAGAACGTCCGATGTCTGCAGATCCAGCCTCGCGTAGCAGACGTGCAGCCTCTTGCGTAACCTCGTGCATGGCCTTTTCATCAGTACCCGCCGCGCCTGCAAGCGTCAATGCTACCCCGGCATGAATTTCGGGATAGCTATGCGTAAATATATCCAGCGAATTCACATCTTTCTTACCCAGACCCGCTTCGTCACGAATCTTGTTGATGCCGCTTGCCACGGAGTGCGTCGGACTGGATCCTTCCGCACGGAAATAGTCATGCGACAGATCCGTGATCGCCTTGCGACCCTCCGCTTCGTTCAAATCGGGCGCAGCCCATGATGTACTAAAGCGCTCTGCGGCAAACCGCGTTGCAATGGCGGCGTCCGAGGACGAGCCGGAGGTTCCGCTCATGACGGGCAGTCCAGCCTTGTCGCGCATAATTGTTCCTATATCCTGAGAAAGATCCATGCCGCCTTGTGTGCGAGTGGAGTGCGTGTTGTTACGCTGGGCATCGACGCGGTTGCCTTCGCGGAATGCCATACGCTCACTGATCTTCAGCCTTCCGGCCAGCACCTGGCCAGTCTGCGCAAGTTCGAAACCTGCACGCGCCTGTTCTTGCGTGAATGGTCCCGCAGTACCACTCAGCATCATTGAAAAAGCAGAACGGGCGCTATCGGACAATTTGAGCCCGCGGACGCCGTGAAACGGTGAACCTGGCAGCGGTTCCGCCGAGCCAAGTGCTTCGTTGCCTAGTTGCACGCGGTCGTGGCCACCCCATCGTTCTTCCGTGTACCAAAGTCCTCGCTCTAAGTGCCCCATCCATGCTGTTTGCTTAAACACGGCGGATTCGGACTTTGCCAGGCCCTCTGTGGTCGCACGTAGGATATTACCCTCCGCGTTGCGATATCTAAAATAGTTCTCTGCCCGGTTTTGCAAATGTTCTAGCGTTTCGTAACGGTTGTTCGAAAGTGTATTTTGCTGGAACTGTTTCACGATCAACGGTGAGTCTGGACCGAGCTGGTACGGTAGTGTGCCAATGTGGGCCTGGCTCGGCAAAACCTGCTCACATTTGTGATTTCCTGTCATTGCTGCGTCATTAAGGAGTTCTTGTGTATTACTTACCCGTTGAATTTTATTTACCAGGGCGGATTGTTTGTTATTCGTATTTTGATCATTGGCACTGATAGTGTTGATTCCATGAATAACTTCCTGGTTTTTACCGAGCCCTGAAGAAAACATAGCCACAACTCCTCTCTTATGAAAATGAGATGGAAGTTTACAGAAGGCTAACTGCGAACTCTTTCGAAAAATGCTCTTTTCTAAATAACGTATATGGACACCTCCCCGAGCTTGCATCGAAGAGGTGTCCATATAGCTATTTAGCCCTGGCCTTGTATCTTATTGAAAATCAGGCTTTGGGACACGTATAGATTTTTATACAGAAGATAATAATTTCACAAAAGGACCTACTGTAGTTGCGGAAGTAAATAAACGACCACATGATGCCCTTAATGGTTTAGAACCATCCATCGACTTAAGTGATAGCAACATAGCGTTATTGGCAAGAAGCCGAAATACGCAACTATCTGATATTAAAAATGAAACTATAAAATTTTCCACATACAGAAAAGAATGTGTCAATAATGGTGGCGTGGTTAAAAACTATGCGTTACATCATCATGAACAAACAGATTCTCTCATGAAAAAGCATCAAAATGAGTTAAGCAATAAAAAAACAGGTGTGGAATACGAGGTTATCCACTTTGGTGCTTGTCGGGTTAGCCGAGGTGGTCATGCAATCCCAAACTTAGACAATTATGATTCTAAAAAATAATCGTTCGCCGATATAACGATGTTGATTTGCAGTTAATGTGAGCCGAAATCTGCGCTGATTGCGAGTCAAAGGGATTTCGATTGCGAGCCGCTACACTTACGTGTGGACGAAGAGAATCTGACATTGAAAGAGTCCATTACCATTTAAGCCAGTTTTTAGATATTATATTCACTGTGCTGAATCCACTGAAATTCCCGTTACTCCAGTTTCAGTCCATCCAGGCCAATAATTTCATCGCTGTTCTGGAAAGTATAATGTCCGTTCAGCAAAATGTGCTGCCAGGCTACCAGCGATATCCGCGCCAAAGCCTCAAAGACAGTCACTATAGCTCAGGCAATTAAGGGACACAGCCTAGCTAATAGGCACGCAGGCTGAACGGTGTGGAGCCTGAGGCGTGGTTGCGCTATGTCCTGAGGCATGTCCAGGACTGGCCGGTTGAACCGGCTTCGCGAGCTGCTGCCGTGGAAAACCGATCTTACATCTGCATAAGCGTCAATACGGTCCGGATGTGACGCTTACGGTTCCGGCATAGAAACCCTTAAAAAATAAAAAACGATATTAAAAACTGACAAGTCAAATAACCCTAACTTTACGTAAATTCTGTGCTGTATCAAGCCAGAAAGACTCATTTTCAAATCGCTGGAATAATTCAGGAGGTAGTATGGTTGGCCTGATACATTCTTTAATTTTCCTTCTTACAACATGCATACCTGGAGTGCCTGCTTTATAGTCGAATTCATCAGCCTCATAACTAACATTGTCAAAATTATGAGGATATATATTTTCATCGATGAAATCATACACAGCGGCAATAGCCTCTGCAGGTCTGGTTACCAGCGTTTCATAACGTAACAGCATCAAATTCTAAGCCTCATTACTGTAAAATGCTTGTTTCAATGCGTTATGCGCAAATCCGACTAAACCACTACCGCTAACAAGTCTGTCAACTCGTGAATACACTGTTCCATCGAAGTTATAATCAAATATTGATGATGGACGTAGAGTGTTTGAGCGTACAAGTTTCTCAATACTATCAAGAATCCAGGGAACGCTACGAACACAGGCAATCACTTTACTCTGGGGAAATAAGAACTTCAACTGATGCATTCTCCCGCACCAAAGCCTATTAGTGTCAAATATGACTTCCGATTCAAATTCGTCACCATAATAATTATCGAAAATACCATGAGCAATGCGATGGCGCTGTTCATCAGTAATAAAAACCGAATACTCATTACGATCGCTCATCTTATTCAACACAGTATCGACAATCCCCGCAACTGGCCCCGACATTGCAGCATGGAACCGGGGATTTTGTCGTAAAATAGCCGACAATAGTGTTGAGCCGGATCTTGGTAAACCAGAGATAAAATGAAAGGAATGAATCATTATAAAATCTCTCTTCTTGATAGTTTGATTCATTTTATATGATAGTCTGACTATCCCCCTGATGTAAGCACCGACATCAGGGGGAAGCATGCACTTTTTTTACATCAACAACTGAATTGGTTAACTGGCACGTAACTGATCAGGCAGATTCAGAAACTGTATTTAACTCCTACAGTTGCTGATGAATCATTGTAACTACTATCACCCACCTGAACCCCCACATTACCCCACAGGCTAAGCCGCTTATTCAGCTGCCCTTCCACACCTATTTTCATCTCCCCGATATTACGAGTCCCGGCCTGATGAACTGTGACGTCATCCATCCGCACCCCAAACTCCCTCGAATTGTGGATCCAGTTTAGCTCCACATACGGCTGAAAGACTCGATTTTTTCCATCATCCATTCTACTGTGTCCGTTCATGTACGTACGAATACCGAGGCGAGTCTGTACATTCCCATCCCCTTCGCCGCTAACCTGCGTCCCATTGGCTTCCTGATGCTTATCAGCATTCACACCCATCCAAACTACCTGCATCTGGGGCTGAACAAACCACTCATTCACAGATCCCTGGCTGCCGCTAAACTCACCTAGCTTATGTGTGTACCCCAGTTCCAGCGACGCAGTCACGCCATCAGAATGATAAGACTCTCCCTGGATGTTCCTTCCATCCACGTCATTATTAAACCAGTTGTACTGTGCCCAACTGTCCACGTACATCCCCTGTTTCGACTCATCATTCTGATACCAGGTGGCATAAAGGCCAGCACTGTAACCGCTGATTTTTCCTTGGGCATCATTTCCTGTGACAGAGGAATTCGTGTTGCTATGCTCACTACCGTACCCCCCCATTACCCCAAAATGCCACCGCTGAAGACTATCCAGACTCCACTGCGCCAAATCGCCCCCCAGCTGTACCACATAGCGGTTGCTCTGTGTTGACGTTTGTCCGTCACTATCTTCCCAACGATTGTGCCCCCCTACCTGGCGTAACCACATGCTGCTAACCTTCTGTTCGCCAGTCAACACATCGGTGTACTGAGTTTCCCCCAGACGATCATGCAGTCGTGTCACAAACATCGTATTCGCAGCAGCCAGATTCGCAATGTAACTTCCACTCTCAGGGCGGATCATCGTTGAACCTGGCTGCCCTCCACTGGACAAACTGGTCAGGTACCAGTCAGTACCTTTTTGCACAAGGTCGTAATCATAAGCCCCTGCAACAATACGTCCCGCTTGGGTAAATGTTCCGGCGGACTGACCATTCACCTTCACCACCTGAATTCCCTCCACGGTCTGAGCTCCCTGCCCGCCAGCATTGTTTATCCTCATGAAGGTGTTACCGCTGGTATTTCCGTTAACAACGATTTTATCGGTCACAGACGCATCGCCACCCAGAACAGTATTCATTACGACCGTTCCCCCCTGACCATTCCAGTCAGTAGTTGTGAGAATATGCCCGGAGCTCATCGGCAGACGGGTTGGGGGTATTATGTTAACCGTACCGCCGAGGTTTACGGTATTAACCTGAGAATCAGCGGTCATATTCCAGCGACTGGACGAGTCGATACTCATATCGACCGGATCAACCCAACCGGTCAGACTCGCACCGTTACGTAACGTCAGGGCAGTGTGATCCTGTCCAGTAATGTTGCTCATCAGGTGGCCGCCACCTTCCCTTCCGTCCAGTACCAGTTCTCCTCCATCAATCCGGGTGTCTCCGGTCCAACCGGTATTACCCGTCAGGGTCAAAGAACCCATACCCGTTTTGGTAAAATCACCTTTACCTGACCCGTCCGTAATCGCACCGCCATAGGTACTACTATCATTTACCGTAATATTCACCGCCGTCAGCGTTGCACCATTCAGCTGAACTTCGCCCTGCGTCCCTGACAAATTATTGAGCTGCTGATTATATCCGTTGAGATCCAGCATACCTTTGTTAATCACGACAGAACGGCTATCGGCAATGGTATTAGCAGAATTCATACGCAAAGTGCCACCGTCCAGAATGGTGGAGCCAGTGTAGGTGTTCGGACTGGACAGAACCAGCAGGCCGTCACCAGCTTTGGTTAGGCTTTTTCCGTCCCAGCCAGAGGTAAAACCACCACCAGGAACAATCTGGTTAGTCAGGGGAATATCTATGTCAAATGATGTACCCGCACCAGTAGTAAATGTGCCTGAGCCCAGACTCTGACCTCCACTCGTCCATGACAGCCCGAGGCCGACTTTGTAATCATTCCCTGATATTTGGCCACTACCAACCAGATAATCAACACCCGAAATGTCTGTCGGTGAATTGTCAAAATTGCCACTCACACCATTAGTGGTTTGAATTAACGTGAATTGGGTATTTGCCAGATCGCTGGCCCTGATCGGTATGGTGCTATCATTAAATCCGTCCAACTTAAGCTGACCCGCAAGGCTGGCAGTATCTGCAGTAATCGCAGGCTGGCTTGTATTCAGGATAACCTGAAGACTGGAGCCAGCATTCTGCATAAACTCCCCCCCAACATCCAGCGTTGAGCCATTCAGTCCAGCAAAGGTTATTCCTCCAGCCTGAGTGGTGTAATCACCCACAGTAGTAAACGCGCCTGTCTGTCCAAATTGCAGGATTCCAGCAGCTACCGTGACATTGTCGACTTGTGAACCAGCCCCTGTAATGAGGACCGTTCCCCCACCTGACTTCTGAAGCGCCCCCGTACCATTTAACACACCATCAGCCACCCCATTCTGCAAATCGTAAAGCGTTGAGGCATTAACAACGCTGTCTGCTGCCAGCGTCCCTCCGGTAAGTTGGTAGGTGGCAAGATTCAGGGTACCATTCTGTACCGTTCCCCCAGACTGATTCAGTGCAGAGAGCGTTTGTACTGTTTGGCCTAAATCCAGAACCCCTCCGGAGACCATTGTGGTACTGCTGCTTGCCCCCAGCGTCCCCTGGCCACTTAGCGCCAGTGTTCCTCCACTGACAAACGTACCGCCGGTGTAAGTATTTGCAGCTGACAACACCAGCAGGCCATCCCCTGCTTTGGTCAGACTCTTCCCGTCCCAGCCACTGGTAAACCCTCCCGCCGGTACAGCCTGATCCGACAACACGGTATCAACATTAAATGCCGTACCACTGTGAATCGTGAAATTACCCGAACCAGACTCCTGACCGCCTTCGTCCCAGACCATACGGAAGCCCAGCTTGTAATCATTACCCGAAATATGTCCATCGGACAGAAGGTAGTCGACTCCGGTAGGAGATAGCTGGTTGTTAGTAAAATTACCTGTAACACCATTAGTTGTATGGATCATAGTGTAAACACGCTGGGTTACTTCGCTCGATTTAACCGGTAAAGTATTATTCGGGGTAAAACCATTGAACGAGAAGGTCCCATCAAGTTGAGCTGAATCTGCGGTGATCACAGGAATATTTGCGTCAAGAGTCACATCGAGGACAGCCCCCGTTGCCTGAGTAAATATTCCCCCAATTGCCAGAGTAGAACCTGGTTGACCAATCACAGTTGTTGCACCTGTACGCGTAATGTAATTGCCCTGCGTGGCGAATACACCTGGCTGGGTAAACCGTATCGTACCTTCCTGAATATCTGCGCTACCAACCTGTGAGTTAGCACCGGAAACCGAGACTGTCCCGATAGTTGATTTTTGTAATACGCCGCTTCCCCCTAGTACACCGTTGACCGACCCATTCCGTAGATCGAATAGAGTGGCTGCAGTCAACGTGCTGTTTGCAGACAGTGTTCCCTCAGATAGCAGGTAGGTATTCAGGTTTATTGCACCGTTTTGTACTATCCCCCCAGATTGAATCAGGGCTGCCTGTGTTTGAGTGGTCCCACCAAAATCAAGTATGCCATCAGAGATGTTAGCCGTGCTAAACGAGCCACCCAGAGTCCCTGAACTACTAAGACGCAGCGTCCCCCCGCTGATGGTGGTGCCGCCGCTGTAGGTATTGCTGCCGGTCAGGGTGGTAATGCCGCTGCCCTGCTGGGTGAGCGTGCCGCTGCCGGAGATAATTCCGTTCAGCGTGATATCGCCCGGGTTACTGATAACCAGGGCGGCGTTGTTGGCGATATCGCCCGCGA
>Ga0209281_1001519_pt1 | contig 13131 bp, 14 predicted proteins | sample MedtruBG_FD_187514 | JGI IMG/M metagenome (GOLD analysis project Ga0209281, IMG submission 187514) | Root nodule microbial communities of legume samples collected from California, USA - Medicago truncatula BG (SPAdes) (version 2) | ecosystem: Host-associated > Plants > Roots > Nodule | place... | reverse complement strand
TGCCTAGAAAATCATTAAGTAATCCTAACGCACCAACAAGAATAATAGGTACAACATCAGAAATATGTTTAAATATTGTCACAGTAAATTTCGACTTAAATAAAATTTTTATAACTAAAGTTGGAGTGGGGGATGATTTAGTAATTAATATGTCATAAATATTTCTATTATTATATATTATAAAAATGAGTTTGCGATTTTTAAATATTACTAACTATCCAGAAAAAACATAGTAACTAATAATAGCATTTTCTATATTAAAAGATGCCAAAACTTCACTAACATACATATTAATGAAGTTTTAATCTAGAATTAAGGTTAAATAAATATTGAATAATTATAATTGACTTAAATTAACTTTTTATTCAATAAAGGATTATAGAAAAAATATATAAAATGTGAAATTATAATTTATAAATATTAGAGAGAAGGATAGTGAGTGAAAAAACTAAGTATAAATGAGAACTTAATTATTGTTATAAAATCATTAGTTTTAACAATAAGTGGCATTATTATATTGGAACTAATGTTATCCTTAGTGAGGAGAATTGGTTTAAATATATTAAATGATAGTTTAACAGGGAATGTACTTCTAGAAATTACAATTTTAATTATGCAATGTTTAATTATTAGAAAATACAGCAAGGGAGAACTTTTAGCTTCAATAGGCCTTGATAATGCAGAAGATAGTATTAAAAATGTACTTAAAGGGGCAGCTATAGGGTTAATAGGAACTATATTAATATACCTAATAATATTTATAATGGAAATTGCTTTCTATGAAGGCGTTGGCTTCAAATTCTATAATACAAAAACAGTTTTATTTTTTGTGTTTAGCATATTTATTAGAGCCTTTTTTGCAGGTGTTTGCGAAGAAGTATTTTTTCGAGGAGTTCTACTTAATTATTTAGTTAAATATAAAGGAAAAGTATTTGGACTTTTAGTGAGTTCCTTAATTTTTGCAATATTTCATTGTACAAGATACGCCAGCCTTTATCAATTGGCTTCTGTGTTAATTAGTGGTATTGTTTTAGGATACATTTATATAAAAACAAAATCATTATATATGTCAATAGGACTACATTTTGCAACGGATTTTTTTATTAATCTTGTAGCGCCTAAAGGGGAAATTAGTCTTTTGGTTTTAGAGATTAATAGAGGATTTAATTTAGATTATTTAACACAGAGCATTTTTATATTAATGTCAGCTTCATACCTAATTTTGCTATTTATTTTACTTCTTAAAAATAAGATGAGGGATGAAATGAGAGTTGATGAAGAACATCGCGGGTAAACATTACATGAAAATTGAATAATGTGATATTTACAAATTATACAGGGGTGAAATTTAGATGAATATAATTGTACCTATTATAATAGGACTTATTCTAATGATTGGCATACCAGTATCTCTATTAGTAATATTTAAGTTTGATGAAGAGCATAATTATCAATGTAGAGAGTGCTTGCATGTATATGATATTTTTGAAAATAAATTCAATTATGGACTACGTGGATCATCATATAGAAAATGTCCTAAATGCGGAAAATACTCATATGCGAAATATGTAAGGAAAAATTAAATAATATGTGTAAGCGTATTATTGTTGGTACAGATAGTGGAGCTAAGGTTATAGAGAATATATAGTTCTTAACAAAATTTATATAAGATTTTTATGATACATACACAAAAAATTACAGGTCCGAATATCACATTATTCAGAAATGAGAATGTGATTTTTTATTGTACAATTTTAAAATACTGTGCACAATGTATAAGAGTTGAAGTAATTAATGTCCTTTGATAATTTATTAATGTAATATTTATAGCGGAAGCTGCTAATAATTTATAATAACAAATTGAATTATATTTATGCTGATTTTAAATAATAGTTATTTATAAATACCCCATAGACTACATAGTTCTTGAAAATTTTATCTAATTATATATCTAATAATTGTGAGGTGAAAAAATGAATGCAATAAGTATAGAAAACCTAAAAAAATCCTATGATGGACATACCGATGCTTTGAATAATATAAGTCTTGTTATACCCAAAGGTGAGATATTTGGTTTTCTTGGTCCTAATGGTTCAGGGAAAACAACTACAGTTAGAATTCTTAATGGGATTCTTTCAGCAACATCAGGATATGCAGAAATTCTAGGGATACCTGTTAAGGAAAATAATCTTGAGATTCATAGATTATGTGGAGTTATGACTGAGAGCTCCTACTGTTACGAAAATCTTACTGCCAGACAAAATCTTATATTCTTTGGGAATATGCATGGAATTGAGGAAAGATTACTTGAAGAACGTGTTGATTACATATTGAAAAGACTTGAGTTATTAGATGTAAAGAATAAGAAGGTGAAATCTTTCAGTACAGGAATGAGAAAGAGAATTTCTTTAGGTATAGCATTGATTCACAACCCTAAAGTTTTATTCCTTGATGAACCTACCTCTGGTTTAGATCCAGAAAATGCGATGAATGTTACAAGGCTTATAAAAGAACTTGCAGAGGAAAATGAAGTTACAATCTTTCTTTGTACACATCAATTAAAATATGCAGAAGATATCTGCACCCTATATGGTTTTATAAATAATGGGAATATCCTTGGTTTAGGTACCTTTGATGAACTTGCTTCAAGAAAAAATGCAACTCTTCAATTAAAAATTAGAGGCAAGAATATTTCGGAGAAACTTGGATTTGTGCGTGAAAATAGTGGTTTATATAGTAAAGCCATTTTAGGAGACAAAGAAGCAAATACTCTTATACAAAGCATACTGACAAGTGGTGGAGAAATTTATGAGGCGATGCAGCAGAAGTGGTCTTTAGAACAGCTGTATTTTAAATATATAAAAGGTAGAAATGATAATGAAACTTTATCCGATAGCTAGCAGCCGTAACACTCCCACTTCTTTAAGTAGGAGATATAACGGCTGCACGCTCCTGGATAAGTTCAACTAAGGTTCAGATGGGGATCAAACCCCACCTGAATCAAGTTTCACTTGATAGGTTTGGAGGGATTAAAGTATGAATAGAAATGAAAAAGCATTGATATATAAAGATATAAATGAAATAACAAGTTCAAAAAGAGTTATAATGCCTATGACTATTGTACCAATTATTCTGACAATAATAGTACCCCTAGGAATAGTGATAGGTGCAAACTTTGTTGGAAATGATTCAAGTATGATTACAAAGCTGGCACCTCTTCTAAAAAAATTGCCTTTAGAATATACAACATATACTCCAACTCAATTATTAATAAAAGTAATGATAAATTTTATGTTTCCTTCGTACTTTCTTATAATCCCTATAATGTGTTCAGGAGTAATTGGTGCTAGCAGTTTTGTGGGAGAAAAGGAGCATAAAACTCTGGAGTCTCTGCTTTACACACCTATATCAATGGAACAACTGCTTAGAGCAAAGATTTTAGGGGTTTTTATACCATCATACATTGTGACTTTGATTTCATTTATAGCCATAGGAATCATATTTAATATAGGGGGCTTTATATATTTTGGAGGACTTATTTTTCCAGATATAAAATGGCTCATAATTATACTGTGGATTTCACCTGCAATCAATTTATTGTCATTGATATTTACTGTTATGGTATCGGCAAAATCAGAAACATTCCAAGAAGCACAACAAGTAAGTGGACTTCTTGTGATTCCAGTGATTCTTTTATTAGTGGGTCAAATAACAGGTGTACTTTTACTCAGCAACCTTGTTTTGTTTCTAGGAGGAGGTATTCTCTTGATACTTGATTACATACTAATGAAGAGGATTGCTTCCAAGTTTATTCCTGAGAAACTAATTTAACTAAATCTAAATTCTTTTTATTTTGCATCAGATAGACTTTATTTTATGTGGATTAAAGCGGAAGAGGGTAACATATTCTGGTCGAGTTTCATAACTTATACTATAAAACCTCACCATTAAAAACTTTTGTTGGGCAATCTAGAAAGGTGGGGATATGCTAAAGAGGAGAGGATTGATAGTGCCAAATCCACTTAATCCAAAGAATATTCCAAAGTTTGAAAATCAACTGATTGTTCTACCTGTATATGAGCCAACTGTGATTAGAGATTCAATTACCTGTAAAGTAATAAGCCATAATTATTTGGTAACAATCAGTCAATTTACTCAGCAGATATTACCAGAAGGGTATCCTGAAACAGCTGTTTGGGGATATGGCGGTAAAGTCAGAGATCCTGAAACTGGTGATATCATTCCAGATTTTAAGTCCACACCTGGTCCGACGTTCAAGGCTATAAGACACATTCCAATCAATGTTCAATGGGTTAATAATCTGACAGAAGCTCAGCCGTTAGCGGTAGATCCAACTATTCACTGGGCTGATCCTAATAATGTGGGAATGCCGATGCCGCCATTTCCGCCAGGATTTCCTTTAGCTCAAAGTCCAGTGCCAATTGTGACTCATCTACATGGGGGAGAGACTGAGCCAGCGTCTGATGGTTATCCTGAAGCATGGTTTACTACTGGAGAAGCTATTACCGGACCTGATTTTATAAAATCTCGATATCACTATGCTAATGATCAAGAACCAACCACTTTATGGTACCATGATCACACGTTGGGTATTACTCGCCTAAATGTTTATATGGGCCTAGCAGGTTTTTATTTATTACGTGATCCTAATAAAAACTTGGATGGAAAGTATTCTAACTTACCTCGGGGAAAATATGACATTCCTCTTGCAATACAGGATCGCTCTTTCTATGATGACGGATCGTTGTTATTCCCTAGTAATGGTGTAAATCCTGATGTTCATCCATACTGGAGACCATCATTTTTAGGTAATACCATAATGGTTAATGGTAAAGTATGGCCGAATCTAGATGTTGAACCTAGGCAATACCGTTTTCGAATTTTAAATGGCTCAAATACCAGGTTTTATAATCTAGTATTCTCAAATCAAATGCCATTTTTCCAAATCGGTACTGATGGAGGATATCTTCCAAAACCTGTACAGCTAGTATCTTTGCTCATTTCGCCTGGAGAACGTGCTGATATCCTTGTAGATTTTTCACAGATACCACCTGAAACTAAATTAACCTTAACTAACACTGCAAATGCTCCTTTTCCAAATGGGAATCCCCCGGATCAGGAAACAACAGGACAGGTTATGCAGTTTATGGTTCTTAACAAAACAGCTGTTGAGCCATCAACATTGCCAAAAGTCTTAAATGTTTTAACGCCTTTAAAGTACAGTAACAAAAAAAGAACTTTGACTCTTATGGTGGTTGGGGATCCTACAAAACCAGTAGAACTTTTACTAGATGGTCAAAAATGGAATGTACCTGTTTCTGAATTGCCGTTAGTAGGATCGACCGAAGATTGGCAAATAGTAAATTTGACAAAAGGTGCCCATCCAATTCATCTTCATTTGATTCAATTCCGTCTTGTCAGCCGTCAGGATTTCCTAGTTACACAGTATACGAATGACTGGTTAGCACTTAATGGTCAGCCGCCATTTGACCATCCGACTGAAGTGTTACCTGTGAAACCTTATCTGTTAGATGGTCCAATTAATCCACCAGCCCATGAAAATGGTTGGAAAGATACAATTCAAGCTTATCCAGGGCAAGTAACCACTATCAGGGTTCGTTTCGCTCCACAAGATGCGGTAAATTCGATTCCTAGTATTAATCTATTTCCATTCAATCCGGCAGCAGATCCAGGTTATGTATGGCATTGCCATATTATTGATCACGAAGACAATGAAATGATGCGTCCTTACAAAGTTCTAAATCCATTTTCTGATTGTTAATTGCTGTTACTAATATGCCTTATGTAGCAATAGAATAATAGAGTGGAGGAGTCTAAAAAGATTATTAAAAACTAATTCAAGCCTACCTTTGGTAGGCTGTAGACCAGCTTGATATCTTAGCCACCGCTCCCCCTAAGCCATGTAAGAATACAGAGAATGTGGAATCAGGTGGTGCTTCGTTGATAAAACGTTGAGTCGTAGCGAGTCCTTCGTCTGGCAATAAATGATAGAGATATGGTCCAACACTCTTAAAAGGTAATGGTGTTGCTGGCTGTTTGGCAGCAACTAGGGCTACAGCTTCAAGCCAAGGAATCTCTTCAATAATCACTTTTTGTGGTGAAGCAACCTGAAGTAAAGGCTTAAGCAAGTTAATAAATATAAAAGCAGTAGCTAATGGAATACAACTACTGCTTTTGTTATTACTTTTTAATGTATTCTTGATAAGGAAGACGAATTGAAATTTCTGATTCATCAAATTGATATTGTGTACCATAAAGAGGATTTCTATTATAAACGAAGTTAAGTCCAACATTATAAAGAGCTTTAGCAAGATCAGACGGATCTTGAAAAACAGAGCCTGCCATTTTACCTTCGTCAATTAATTTTCTCGCTTCTGGTATTGCATCAACTCCAACTACTGGTATTGTTGGAGTGTTATCGCCTTTATTATAACCGTATTCTTGTAATGCTTTTATAGCTCCTATAGCCATAGAATCATTATTTGCAATTATTGCTTCGATTTTATTACCAAATTGTAAAAGTAATGCTTTGACAGCTTCTTTAGCATCTTCTTCGTTCCAATTACAAACTTTTGATGCAAGTTCTTGTGTTACTATTCTAGAGTTATTTATTTTTAAAATAGAATATTCAGTTTTTTTAACTGATTCTAAATTATTTTGTTGCCCTATTAACATAATATATTTAAGTATATTATCGTTATTTTTATCCATAGTTGATTTATTATTATTCCATATGTCAATAATAATATTTCCCTGTAATTCTCCAGCTTCTTCTGATTTTGTTCCCATATAGCAACATTTATTATATGATTTAATGGAATTTATGGCAGCAGGCTCTCTATTAAATAAAATTACAGGAATATTAGCTTGTTTAATTTTATCAATAACTGATTGTGTACTATGTGATGTAACTAGATTTACCAAAAAGAGATCTGTATCTTTTTTTCTAATTAATTCATCAATGCTTGCATTTTGTATAGATTGATCATTTTTACCATCATAAAAGGTAAATTTAATTATTCCTTTATTTTCTTTTTCAATTTCTTCCAAGCTTTGACGTACTAAAGATAAGTAAACATCATCAAAACTATACAATAATACTGCTACGCTAATTGGTCGTCTAACAATATCTCTTGCATTAGCTTTTATATTACTACAAGATAAAAATATAGTAGTAATAATAAATGCAATAATAGTATTATTTAATAATATATTCTTGTGATTTTTCATTTTATCCTCCAACACTTCGATTCATAATGTAAAAATTTAATTTTATATTTTACAACAATTAATCATAATTTTATTATCTATTATAATTAAAAGGTTTATACTATGCATTTAATACTAATTTAGGAATAAAAATAAACAAGCGATAGTTAGAAGAAATCCAACTACTGCTTTTATTTGTATATTTAGTTTAATATCAGGCATATTATTTAAAAGTTGAATAATTAGATATTTACAAAATGTGTAAAGTATGTGCCATTATTTAAAGTTAAAAGATAATATAAATACAATAGGCACTTTAAAAGTGCCTATTTGAAGAACGTTAAATTAACATTATTATATATTATAAATTTATAATCTTTTTCAAGAGGTACTAAAGTATTCACAGTAGAGTTAGATGGTATTCGTATATATTGTTGTACCCTTGCATTTGAATCAAGAACAATTAATAGACCCTGTACATAAGGTTCATGGTTCTGAACTTTATAAATGGTATTTTCAGAGAGTTTAAGATCTTCCATTGTATAAAAACCTTGAGAGTATGTTTTAATTTCAGCGGCTGTAGCCACTGGATTTATAATAAAGTATAAAACTAAAAAAACAGCAATAAACTTTTTCATTAGATTAACCACCTTTCATAATTGTATCACCATAAAATAAAATATGTATTATTAATTTAAGATTATTATGCGAAAATTTCAAAGAAGAATTCAAATAAAGTGAAATTTAAGCAAGTGTTTAAGTCGTTGAAAATATAAAGTACTAAACTTATATTTTAAGAGAAATTTAACTGAAAATCACCATATAGTATAAAAACGTAATCACTCATAAGAGGTATTAAAGTATACTTTTGTGACTGAGGTCTTATGCGTATAATTTGTTGTATGGTTTTATTTCCGTCGAGAATAATTAACAAACCGTCATTATGAGTAGATGAATTCTGAACAGTATAAGGAATGTTAGGATATAAACCTAAATTCTCCATAGTATAAAAGCCTTTTGAAAAAGTTTTGGCTTCAGCAACAAGGGTTAGTGTATTTATGCTAAATGATAAAAACAAGAAAGTACAAAATATAGCAATAAATTTTCTCATAAGATTCACAGCCTTTCATAATATCAGTTAGTTAAATATATTATTTTATATTATGTGAAAGTAAAAGAAATATATGCAAAGCAAAAGCAATTGAAAGCTAAAACTCTTAATGGACAATAATGAAAATCGGAGGAATATTAAGATGTTCATTGGGGAAAATTAAATGTTTAAAAACGGAGATAAAGTAAGAAATCAGATCAAAAATACAAAGAAAAGTATGGAAGTTTGAATGTGAAATAAAAGAAATATAGAAAAGCCCCAATGATTCTGGATTTAATGTAGAGATTACGTAATAAAACTAGCTTTAACTCGCTTCAGAAATTTATATAAATCTATTGGCTAATAATACAATCTAATATTGATAATACTAATATTAACGTAGAAGCGAAAGTGAGGATTTTGAATGCGTACATTAAGAAGAATAATAGTAATTTTATATCTTATAATTAGTACATTTTCAATATTTTTAATAGGCGAAAGTAAAAAAGTTAACGCTCAGATGAATCTATTTAAACAAAAGCCTTTAATAGTGGATGTAGTACAATATGATTCTAAAGATAAGTTCATTTCTTTAGTTAGGCAAAATTTGGAGCAGATTCAAAATGAAAATCAGGGGAAAGTTAAATTTAACTTTTTTGATGGAAAAGGAAACCAATCAATTGAAAATGAAGTGATAGATAACATAGCTAGGAATGAAAGAGTAGATATTCTATTGGTAAATTTGGTTAATACACAAGATACGCAACAAGTCATTGATGTGGCAAAAAAAAGAAATATTCCGGTCATTTTTTTTAATAGAGAACCAGCTGAATTAGATCGAATTAAAAACTATGAAAAATCTTATTATGTGGGAAGTGACTCAAAAGAGGCAGGTAAATTACAAGGAGAAATTTTAATAAATTTATGGAATAATGATAGAGAATCTATAGATAAAAATAATGATGGTATTTTACAATACGTTATGTTGGAGGGAAATCGTAGCAATATAGAAGCTCAAGAAAGAACACAATATGCTATTTCAACAATTAATGATGCTGGAATAAAAACTGAACAAACAGCATCAAGTATTAGTAATTGGCAACGAGATTTAGCTAAGGAAGCTGTAAATTCAATGATTTTGCAACATGGTAAAGAGATAGAAGCAATAATTGCAAATAACGATGAAATGGCAATTGGTGCTATTGAAGCCTTGCAAAAACATGGATATAATCAGGGAAATAAAGCAAAGACAATACCTGTTGTTGGTATAGATGGGACTGAAGAAGCTCAAGAATTAATCAAGAAAGGTGAAATGGCAGGGACGGTTGTACAAAGTCCATCAGAAATGGCAAATGCAATTTATACAATAGGATACAATATATATCAAGGCAATGATCAGCTTTATAATACTCAATATAAAGCTGATGAATCAGAAGTAGCTGTCCGATTACCATATAAAAAAGATACTAATTAAACAAACTATAGATATTTTTAAATTTTAGAACAAAAAATAATGTGAATCCCCCTGCTTAATAGGGTGATTCGCATTTAATGCTTGCTACAGAAAGAACTAAACAAATTTATATACAAAAAAATAAGCAGAAGCAGTTTTGGGAAGTTAAAGCGCTATTGAATATTTGGAAACTGGAAAAAGATGAATAAGATTTGAATATGCAGATAAAATCTTTAAGGCATTAGGGAAAATAATTACTATTGGTGCTAAAAGTAATGAACAATAGTTGACCATACTCATATTATGCACCATATAAAATGAGTATAGGAATTTAGAGTTGTTTTTTATAATTGAATAATGCTATATTTACAATATATGCTATAATTGATTTATAATGGTGATTTATAGCGCATTTTAGAAGGGGGATTTTAGTTGAGTAAGAAAAGATTTCAAATGCCTGTTGCTGTACACCTTTTGCTTATTAGGGAAGGTAAAATATTATTATTAAGAAGGTTTAATACAGGATATGAAGACGGAAATTATAGCATTGTGGCAGGACATTCAGATGGGAATGAAGATGTGAAATCTGCAATGATAAGAGAAGCAAGAGAAGAAGCGGGAATAGAAATTAAACCAAACCATATCCAATTTGCAAGTGTCATGCATAGAAAATTAGAAGATGAAAGAATTGATTTCTTTTTTGCAGCAGATTCGTGGGATGGTGAAATAATAAATATGGAGCCACAAAAATGTGATGATTTATCATGGTTTGATATTGATAACCTTCCTTATAACATTATCCCATATATAAAGCGAGCGATAGAAAATTACATAAATGATGTGAAATTTGATGTTTATGGGTGGTAAAAATCGTTGAAATTAAAGGTACATTATGGGGATGTCAAAAAAATGAGTTAGATTCTTAAAATTAATTTACTTTGATAGAAATAAAAAATTGATTCGTAATTTTTTATAGAACTAAATGTATCGTTATGCATTAATTATAAATGTATACGAGGGATGAGATGTAAATGAAGAAATCAAAAATTATAATTAAAATAGGAATAATAATCTTAATTTGTATTATTTCATGTATATCACTTATAAATCGTGTAATATATGGTACTTGGAATATATTTAGTTATCCCAATAGGGTCTACCTCGGTGGATACCGCTATGATATTGGGATAGTTGTAATGTTAACAGATTATGAAAAGCCTCAATATGAGGTTTCTAGAAATATTGATAGATTTACAGGTAAAAGAATTTATAGTAAAGAGAAGGACTTTATTGGAAACGGAAAAGTAATTTATTTGCATTTAGATGGTGATAGATATATTGCTCTAGTATCTGGAGGTGGGGGTTGATATAACCTTAAATTAACTTTGCGATTTTTTAATTATTAATCATTATTCTAATTTGACGAATAAACAAGGCACTCACCACAAAATTGTGGTGAGTAAAAATTACTCTTTAGAAATCAAATGATAGGATATCTACAAAAGATACGGAAGTGAAAATTAGAAGAATATAATTGTACCTATCGTAATGATGATGTGATTTGAAAAATGCAATAGTATATAGGATAGGTTATTATCTGTTAAAAAGGGGGGATCACTATTAATAAAATTAAAGCAATTATAGCAATTTTATTTCTAGCTATTTTGTTTTATTTGATGAAGACAACTATGTATACACGCTCATTAGGAGATTATGTGATAGAATCCATTGGATTAAAATCATGGAGTGGTGAGTTTAGAGGTATACATTATACTACTCTTTACTTTGGCATATTAACAATATTATGGTTATATATAGTTTTAAAATTTGCTATAGAAAAATGGGGCATGAAAAAAAGATGGGTAATACTTTTATTTTTTGTTTTTATAAATATGTTTACTTTTACAATCGATGTTACAGCGAAAAATATTAAAAAAAATTCAGATGGGTTGTTAACGGTAGGCTTTAATTCACAAAATAGTAGAATAGAATATAAGTCAAAAGGGAGAGAGTATACTGACTTTGATGCAGAAATAGAGTTGACTAATTATTCAGATGAAAGTAAAAGATTTTATATCACAATTGATTATCTTAGATAAAAATAATTTTTTGGGAGTCAAAATTGTTTAGGAGGTAGCCATGGAACAAAAAAGAATTGCCGGAGAAAAATCAGCAGAGTATATAAAAGATGGAATGATATTGGGATTAGGTACTGGTTCAACAGCTTACTATATGATTAATAAAGTTGGAGAATTAATTCAAAGGGGAATGAATTTAAAGGGAGTAGCGACTTCAAAAAGTACTGAGAATTTAGCAAAAAAAATGGGAATTCCTTTAGTTTCAATAGATGAGGTAGATAGAATAGATTTAGCCATTGATGGTGTAGATGAAATAGATGGCCAATTTAATGCTATTAAGGGTGGCGGTGGAGCACTATTTAGGGAAAAGATTGTTGCTAATTTAGCGGATGAAGTAATATGGATTATGGATGATAGCAAATTTGTTAATAGCATTGGTGAATTTCCTCTGCCAGTTGAAATATTACCTTATGGCTATAAACATGTAATTAAAAAATTACAGGATTATTCTTTAAATCCAGTTATAAGAATTAATTCAGATAAATTTTTTATAACTGATAATGGCAATTACATCGTTGATTTACATATTGGAAAGCCAATGGATATAAATGAGGTTTATAGTAAAATTAGTGGAATAACTGGAGTTCTAGAAATAGGATTGTTTATTAATATGTGTAAGCGTATTATTGTTGGGACAGATAGTGGAGCAAAGGTTATAGAGAATATATAGCTTTTAAATAAAAATCGAATAGTACGGTATAGTATTTTGCATAAGTATAAATCATAAGAAAAGCATAACTTTTTCAAGTTTTACCACATATAGTATTAATTATAATAAGAACTGCCAGAGGAAGATGATAATGCAATATCCTTATAATATAAAAGAAACTGAAAGAGCTAAAGATACATCAGATAAGATAGAATTCTCAGAAATTTCAGGACAGTATTCATGTAACGTGGCTAAAGCTATATTTGATGTAACAAAAATCATTATGAAATTATCAAAAGTAGATACCAATGTAGTTTATGGCGATTATGCTTATCTTATTGGTTATTATGATCCAAATACATCAATTTTAACAGGAACATGGAAGCCATTATGGGATAGTTATTCATCTTATGAATGCCCTTGTGCCTATGGAATATTTAGATTCGAGTTTTATAAAAGAAATGAGCAAATAGGATTTAATGGAACATTGAAAGCTGGTAATAACGAAAATGGAAATTACGGTAATGTGGAATATTGGACGGGTCTCAAA
>Ga0209281_1001518_pt1 | contig 13135 bp, 9 predicted proteins | sample MedtruBG_FD_187514 | JGI IMG/M metagenome (GOLD analysis project Ga0209281, IMG submission 187514) | Root nodule microbial communities of legume samples collected from California, USA - Medicago truncatula BG (SPAdes) (version 2) | ecosystem: Host-associated > Plants > Roots > Nodule | place... | reverse complement strand
TCGCGGGCGCGGTTGTCGAAATAATCCATCAGATTACGCAGCGCTTCGCGATCCGGCTGGCGCAGTTCAATCACCATCACCACCCGCGGCAACGCCAGATCGATCCCGAGGTATGACGCCATCGAGTGCAGGGAATCCGGCGTATTTTCATATTGAATCAGCTTGTTAATCAGCTCTTCGCGGTAGCGCTTATCCCACTGTTTCTGCTCGATAAGCGCCATGTGCTCGATGATCAACTCCGAGGCCATCTTCACCAGCTCCGCGTAGGCCCGGACCTTATTCGGCTCGCCGGTAATGCCCAGCACGCCAATCAGCTGCCCGTTGAACGACATCGGGAGATTAATCCCCGGCCGCACGCCTTTGAGCTGATTGGCGGTGGCGGAATCAATCTCCACCACCCGATTCTCTTTCAGCGCCAGAATGGCGCCTTCGTGGCGCTGCTGGATCCGCGTGGGTTCGCCCGAGGCGATAATCACGCCGTGCTCATCCATCACGTTAACCGAGTAAGGAATGATCCTCATCGCACGCTGCACTATCTGCTGCGCGGTATAGTCCTTTAAATAATTGCGTCTCATTATTGTCCTCACCTGCTCCCTGTGGCTTTATTGCTGCCTCTTATAAGCGAATTCGCCCACCTGACGCCCAGGATGAAAACACAAAAAAAGACGCAGAGATGCCGCCTTTTTTGGTGAATCTGACAAATAAAACTCAGGAACAGAAAGACACGGCGTAAAAAAGAGAGAGATTCTGGCAGCTTAGGGGAGTCTGACGGGGAAAAATGCCGCGAAGAGGGCAAAGCGTGACGCTATGACGGCGTTCACGCTTTGCACTTAAATATTTACTCCGAATCCTCAACGACGGCCGGGCTATCCGGCCAGGCGTGTACTACCGCTTTGATAAGTGTCGCCAGCGGAATGGCGAAGAACACGCCCCAGAATCCCCACAGACCGCCGAAAATGACAACGGAGAGGATGATCACCAGCGGATGCAGGTTTACCGCTTCGGAGAACAGCACCGGCACCAGCAGGTTGCCATCGAGACCCTGAATGATCAGGTACACCGCCAACAGGCTCCAGAACTCGGTGCCCAAACCAAACTGGAACAGCGCGACGCCAATCACCGGAATGGTCACCACAAACGCGCCGATATAGGGAATCAGTACCGACACGCCAACCAGCACCGCCAGCAGCAGTGAATAGTTCAGCCCGAACAGCAGGAAGCCAATCCAGGTGGCGACGCCAACAACAATCATCTCCAGCACCTTGCCGCGAATATAGTTGGTGATTTGCTGATTCATCTCCGTCCACACCTGACCTGCCAGCCCGCGATTGCGCGGCAGCACACGGCGAACGGCATTGAGCATTTGCTCTTTATCCTTCACGAGGAAGAACACCATCAGCGGCACCAGCACCAGATAAACCGCCAGCGTCAGCAGGCCGACTAGCGAAGCGAGGGAGTATTTCACGACCGAATCGCCCATCGTCAGCATCCGGCTACGGATGTTTTCTGCCATCGCATCAATAATCCCGGCATCCATCAGCGCCGGATAACGCCGCGGCAACGTGGCGGCATAATCAGAAAGTTTATTGAGCATCCCCGGCATGTCGCGGATTAAATTAATGCCCTGCTGCCAGGCGACCGGCATCACCACAAAGGCCATCAGCATCACAACGCCGACAAAGAACACCAGCACAATTGAGGTAGCCCAACGTCGCGAGCAGCCAATACGCTCCAGGCGAACGGTGGGCCATTCGAGCAGATACGCGAGCACAATGGCGACCAGTAAAGGTGCCAGCAGACCGCTGAAGAAAAAGAGAATGCCGAACCCGGCAAGGAGAATAACCAGCAGCGCTATCGCTTCCGGGTCGCTGAAACGACGACGATACCACTGCATTAACATTTCGAGCATAACTACACCGTTCCCTGAATGGCGGGCAAAAGGCCCGCGTGAATTGTATCGAAATGTCACAAAATTGCCTGTGCTTTTTGCGCGGCACCGCACCCAGTAGCAAAAGTCACGCAAGGGTATATTCAGGCGTCTCACAGCCAGCTAAACTGCGATGGCTGCCGACAGTGGAACGTTACGCCGCGTTGTCGGTCAAACTGGCACACCCTACATACAGGACCGAGTTATGTTCAGGCAGTTAAAAAAAACGCTGGTTGCGACTCTCATCGCGTCGTTGACCCTGAGCCAGGCCTTGCCTGCCTTTGCGGACTCCGCAGATACACTGCCGGATATGGGCACCACCGCAGGAAGCACGCTCTCTATCGGACAAGAGATGCAGATGGGCGATTTTTACGTGCGCCAGCTGCGCGGCAGTGCGCCGCTGATTAACGATCCGCTGCTGGTTCAATACATTAACGGTCTCGGGATGCGCCTGGTGTCTCACGCCAACTCGGTGCGTACGCCGTTCCACTTCTGTTTAATTAACAACGACGAGCTGAACGCCTTCGCCTTCTTCGGCGGAAACGTGGTCCTGCACTCGGCGCTGTTCCGCTATGCCGACACCGAAAGCCAGCTGGCCTCCGTGATGGCGCACGAAATTTCGCACGTGACCCAACGTCACCTGGCCCGCGCAATGGAAGACCAGAAGCGTAACGCACCGCTGACCTGGGTTGGCGCGCTGGGGTCGATTCTACTGGCGATGGCCAGCCCGCAGGCCGGGATGGCGGCGCTCACCGGTACGCTGGCGGGCACGCAGCAGGGCCTGATCAGCTTCACCCGTCAGAACGAAGAAGAAGCTGACCGCATCGGCATTCAGGTACTGCAGCGCTCCGGTTTCGATCCGCAGGGTATGCCGCAGTTTATGGACAAGCTGATGGATCAGTCGCGCTACTCTTCCAGACCACCCGAAATGCTGCTGACGCACCCCCTGCCGGAAAGCCGTCTGTCGGATGCCCGTAACCGCGCCAACCAGATGCGTCCGGTGGTGGTGCAGTCTTCCGAAGATTTCTACATGGCGAAGGCGCGTACGCTTGGCATGTATAACAACGGTCAGAACCAGCTCAGCAGCGACCTGCTCGACAGCTGGTCCAAAGGCAATATTCGCGAGCAGCACGCCGCGCAGTATGGCCGCGCCCTTCAGGCGATGGAGGCCAATAACTATGTTGAGGCCAGCAAGCAATTGCAGCCGCTGTTAACCGCCAATCCGCAGAACACCTGGTATCTTGATCTGGCGACGGACATTTCTCTCGGCCAGAACAAAAACGCGGAAGCCGTTAACCGTCTGAAAGCGGCAAAAGAGTTACGCAACAGCCCGGTGCTTCAGCTGAACCTGGCTAACGCCCTGCTCCAGTCCGGCAACCCGGCGGAAGCGGCCACCCTGCTCAACCGCTACACCTTTACTTATAAAGACGATGTGAACGGCTGGGATTTGCTGGCGCAGGCGGAAGGCAAACTCGGTAACCGCGATCAGGAACTGGCGGCCCGGGCAGAAGGCATGGCCCTGGTCGGTCGACTCGATCAGTCGATTTCTCTGCTCAGCAACGCCAGCGCCCAGGTTAAACTCGGCAGTCTGCAGCAGGCACGGTATGACGCGCGCATTGACCAGTTCCGTCAGTTGCAGGAAACTTTCAAACCCTATTCAAAAATGTAAGGACACCCGATGAGTCATGCGGTCCAGATTTACCACAACCCACGCTGTTCCAAGAGCCGCGAAACCTTAGCGCTGCTGAAAGACAACGGCGTGGAGCCGGACGTGGTGCTGTATCTCGACACGCCGCCCGATGCAGCGACGCTGAAGGATCTGCTGAAAATGCTCGGCATGACCAGCGCCCGTCAGCTGATGCGTCAGAAAGAAGACCTCTATAAAGAGCTGAATCTGGCCGACAGCGCACTGAGTGAAAACGCACTGATTGAGGTGATGATTGCCCATCCGAAGCTGATTGAACGCCCTATTGTGGTGAAAGACGGTCAGGCGCGGATTGGCCGTCCGCCAGAACAGGTGCTGGAAATTATCTAGGCCTTAACGCCGCAGCGTGTGTCAGTAAAAAGCCCTGCGGCGTGCATTCTCCCAGTTTCTTCTGCGTTTTCCCGGTATTCCATAACACACTCAGCTGCTGCACCAGCGCATCCGGCCCCGTCGCGGCAGGAACCAGCGTGCGCAGGGCTTCCGTAAAGGTAATCGTGCTCGCTGCGGGCTGCGGCAGACGGGAAATCTTCATGCCCGGCACGTCAACTTCAAGCCACTTTAGCGGTTCAGTCTCAAGACATTGAATATCAGCCGGACAGCGCGCCAGCGTTTCCTGCAACCAGTTCTCAACCAGCGGTAACGAGATGCCGGAATAGACCCGGGCGAGGCACCAACCGCTCAGCGGTTCCCGTGCCCACAGCAAATGGTGTTCGCCGCCGTCGTCCATAGTCATCGACAACTTCCGGTAATGCAGCGTTAGTGTATTCGGCACCGCGCCCGCTTTCAGCGCTTTTTTCCCCTGTGCGCCAGCCTTGTCCCGCTGATGCGCAGGCCGCAAATAGCGGTTCAACGTGGCGCGAGAAATCGTAATCCCTAAGCCTGCATTAACCATAAACAACAGTTCATCCAGCGGCGCATGCAGGGTATCGCGTAGCGCATTCACCAGCGCCACCTGTTCAGGTCTCATCACTTTGTGTACCACATGCGGCGTGGTGTGCTTATCTCCCGTTTGCTCGCGATTGCGCCAGCGACGAACGGTGGTGACTGAAATCCCCAGCTCTTTCGCCAGCTCACGGTCGCTTTTATCAGACTGCTGAAGGTAGCGACGCACGCGTGGCGTGGTGGTGGCATTAGCATGCAGCTTAATTTCCATCGTCAATTCCTGATGATCGGTCAGAACTAATCATATGAGATTTATATACATCATGCGTTGGCATTGTGACCGGATTCACCTTTCACCGCCCGCCTTTCACTGATAATCCGCATACATAACACACAATCAAACAGTCAGTCTCGTGCGGAGCTCACAATGAACAATGTTCTGGGATTTTTAGAAGCCAAACTGATGCCGTTGGCGGCGAAAGCCGCGCAGCAACGTCATCTGTGCGCCATTCGCGGTGCCTATGTTTCATTCATGCCGTTTATCATTGTCGGTTCGATCCTGCTGGTGATTTCGTCGTTCCCCAATCAGGGTTATCAGCAGTTTATGTCTCACACCTTTGGTGAGAGCTGGAGCAGCATTGTTGAGATCCCATTTAATGCGGTGTTCTCCACCATGTCGCTGTTTATCAGTTTCCTGGTGGCCTATCGCCTGGCGGAGCATTACAACGAAGACCGCGTCTCGTGTGGCATTCTGGCGCTGGTGAGCTTCCTTATCCTGACCCCGTTTATCAAAGTCGCGGAAAACGGCGGGATCACCGTCATGCCGGTGGAGTGGATCGGCAGCAAAGGTCTGTTCGTGGCGATGATCGGCTCACTGCTGTGGACCGAACTGTTTTGCTGGCTGAAGCGTAAAAAGCTGGTGATCAAAATGCCCGACGGCGTGCCGCCTGCGGTGCAGGAGTCTTTCGCGGCGCTGATCCCGGCGCTGCTGGTGATGATCCTGGTGCTGATCATCCGCATTGGCTTTGAAAACACTCACTACAACACCATTCATCAGTTCATTTATGAGGTGGTCGCCACCCCGGTTCGCCACTACGGCACCTCGTATTTCGGCGCGCTGATGACCGTGTTCAGCATCACCATTCTGTGGTCGGTAGGCATTAACTCCGGCTCGATGATCAACGGCATTATTCGTCCACTGTGGATGGAAAATCAGACGGACAACATCGCCGCCATTCAGGCGGGCGTGACCCCGCCGCACATCATTACCGAGCAGTTCTTCGACATGATCTGGATGGGCGGCGCGGGTGCCACGCTGTCGCTGGTGATTGCGATGCTGATTTTTGCTCGCAGTAAAAATATGCGCGAAGTGGCGCGCCTCGGCGCAGGCGCGTCGATATTCAACATCAATGAACCGGTGCTGTTCGGCCTGCCGGTGATCATGAACCCGATCATGCTTATCCCGTTCAATCTCGTGCCGCTGGTGCTGGTCACCATCCAATACGTGGCGATGAAAATCGGCGCGGTGGCGGTCACCACCGGGGTATTCATTCCGTGGACGCTGCCGCCGGTGCTAAGCGGATTTATCGTTACCGGACACCTTTCCGGCAGCGTGATGCAAATACTGAATCTATTGATTGGCGCGATGCTTTACCTGCCGTTCATGCGCATTCTCGATAAGCAGTATCGGGCCGCAGAAATCGTGACTGAAAATGAAACCCGCCAGATGGCAAAACAGGAGTCGTAACGATGTGGGGAATTATTGCAACCTGGCGAATGGCGCTGGAAGGTGTAACTGAATCAGCGTCGGCGCTGGCCGCAGGGAGAGCCGCCTCCACCGCCGTGGTGGATGCCGTTGTTGCCGTCGAAGACTTTCCGCTCTACAAATCCGTCGGCTACGGCGGGCTGCCGACCGAAAACGGCGAGGTCGAACTGGACGCCGCTTTTATGGACGGCGATACCCTGGCGTTTGGTGCGGTCGGCAATCTGATTGATATCGCCAATCCGGTTCGTGTGGCGCAGGCGCTCAGCCGCCAGCGCTATAACTCGTTGCTGGTCGGCCAGGGCGCGCGCGAATGGGCGCTGGAACAGGGTTTTGCCGAGAAAACCATGCTGACCGACCGCGCCATGCAGCACTACCGCAAGCGCTGTCGCGAAACGCTCGACAAAGGCCTCAGCCCGTATGACGGCCACGACACGGTCGGCATTATCGGGCTCGATCAACAAGGTTCAATGAGCGTCGCCACCTCCACCAGCGGCCTGTTTATGAAAAAACGCGGGCGCATTGGCGACTCGCCGATCATGGGCTCCGGCTTTTACTGCGACAGCGAAACCGGCGCGGCAACCGCCACCGGCGTTGGCGAAGACCTGATGAAAGGCTGCACCAGCTACGAAATCGTGCGTCGGATGGCGGGCGGCATGTCGCCGCAGGACGCCGCGGATTCGGTGGTGTTTGAGCTGGAAGACAAGCTGATGTCGCGCTTTGGCCGCGCGGGTGACCTGTCGGTGGTGTGCATGAACCGTCATGGGGAATTTGGCGCCGCCACCAACATCAAAACGTTTTCGTTTGTGGTTGCCTCAGAAAATCAGCCCCTGACCGTTTACCGCGCCGAGCGCCGCCAGGAGAAAACCCATTACCAGCCGGTGGATGACGAATGGATGCAGGCCTACGCCATGCGCATTCGCGCCCCTATTGAGGAGTAAAACATGGAATATCGTGTAGTCACCGAGCCTTCCGCCTTAGCGCACGGCAGTCATTTGATTACCTCGCCTGACAGCCCGCTGCTGGAGGCGTTCGACATTCCGCTGCTAGCAGAAATGGTCGGCATGGCCCGAAAGGGTCAGCTGGCAGACAGTCAATTTGGCTGCGCGCCATTCGCCCGCATCACTATCATTCCTGACACCGCGTGGCAGGATACGCTGACCGAAGAACTGCTCGTCACGCTGCGTCCGTTATTCAAAAAGCCCGTTAGCGAAAACGTGGTGCTGGATTGCACGTTGCTGACGGAAAGCGGCGTGCGCGATCCGGTGCTGCGTTGGGTCTTCAATCTCGATCACAGCCTCGACGATCTCGGTCTGAAAAGCGGTAAAACCGCGCGCGATCGGGTCAAATGCCTGACCGGATTCTGTCTGCCGTCGCAGCGGGAAACGCTGCAAACGGTATTTCGCCAGCAACATGCGGTCGCCAACGGGATGCTGGCGGCGCGTCGGCTGGCGGATATTCCTTCGGAAATCTGTACGCCGCAGTATGTGGTTGAGCAGGTGCAACACCTGTGCAAGCTTTTCCCGGCACTTCGTTGCGAAGTTCTGGATGAAAACGCGATCGTTGAGCAAGGCCTGGGCCTGCTGCATGCGGTCGGCAAAGGCTCATCGCGCCCTCCCCGCCTGTTAGCCATTCATTATGACGGGGCGAAAGACGGCCCGGTACGTAGCTACGTCGGGAAAGGTATTACGTTCGACACCGGCGGCCTGTGGCTGAAAGAAGGCGCGGGCATGTACACCATGAAATACGACATGTGCGGCGCGGCAAACGTGCTCGGTTTGATGCTGAGTATTGCGGAACTGGCGCTCCCGGTGCGGGTGATGGGCGTGCTGGCGCTGGCAGAAAACGCCATCGGCCCGGAGGCTATGCAGCCTGGCAGCGTAGCGCGCGCCTGTAACGGGATGACGGTGGAAATCAATAACACCGACGCCGAAGGCCGTCTGGTTCTGGCCGATGCGATTGCCTGGGCGAGCCAGCGTCATCCGCAGACCCGTTTCATTATCGATATGGCGACGCTGACGGGCGCAGTGGTGAAAGCGCTGGGCTACGAGCTGAGCGGGTTGATGACGCAAAACGAGATGTTGCGCGAACAACTGGTTCGGGCCGGGAAGAAAAGTGGCGACGAGGTGTGGTCGCTGCCGCTCGATAGGCGAATGAAAAAACAGACCGAAAGCGCGATTGCCGATTTGTGTAACACCCCGACCAACAACGCGGCGATCAGCGCCTCGGCGGCGTGGTTGCTCCATCATTTCTGCCCACCGGAAATTCCATGGGCACACCTGGATGTCAGCGGTACGGCGTTGTGGCGTGAAGGAGGTAGGAGCGTGGCGTCAGGGCGACCGATTCCGTTGTTGGTGCAGCATTTATTGGATGATTTGGCGTAATGCCGTGTGGTTTTGTAGGCCCGCGCAAGCGTAGCGCCGCCGGGCAATTGTGCCGGATGGCGCTATGCTTATCCGGCCTACAACTTGAGGATCTCTTTCACAAACGGGATAGTCAGCTTGCGTTGAGCGGTAATCGACGCGCGATCGAGCTGATCAAGCGTCATAAACAGGGTGCGGGTTTCGCGATCAAGGCGCTTCATCAGGAAGCGACAGACGTCTTCCGGCATCTCAAACCCACGCATTTTGGCACGCAGCTGCAACGCCTGGAGTTTGTCCTCATCGGACAACGGTTGCAGCTTGTAGATTTGCCCCCAGTCGAGGCGGGATGCGAGATCTGGCAGCGCCACATTCAGCTGGCGCGGAGGACGATCGCCGGTGATCAGCAGACGCGTTTTGCCTGATTCGAGAATGCGATTGTAGAGATTAAAAATCGCCATTTCCCACGTCTCATCCCCGGCCACGCATTCGATATTATCGATGCAAACCAGCGACAGATGCTCCATGCCTTCCAGCACGTCCGGAACGAACCAGGTACGTTTATCCAGCGGAACATAGCCGACGGCGTCGCCACGCTGTGAAAGCTCGGCGCACGCTGCGTGCAGCAAATGGCTGCGGCCAGCGCCTTCGCGCGACCAGACGTAAATGTATCCGCTGTGATCCTGACGCAGCATGGTTTGCACTGCGGCAAGTAAAGAAGAGTTATCACCCGCCCAGAAACTCGCAAAGGTTTCGTCGTCGGGAAGATAGAGTGGCAAAGAGAGCTGAGCCGGAGCGTTCAGAATGACCTCAACATGGAACTGCTAAAAACGCGGTGAGTGTAACACAAGATCCGCGAATGAGAGAACCGGGCGGATCACCCACCCGGTTAATCGATCGTTACGCTGGTTTATCGCTATCAGCCGGATCCAGAACCACTTCTTCCGGGCGCAGGACGCTGATCAGTTTGAAGATAAGGCTCAGCGCCACACCCACGATGGTCGCCAGCGCCATGCCTTTCAGCTCGGCCGCGCCGATGTGGACGGTCGCACCGCTGACGCCGATGATCAGGATCACGGCGGTCAGGATCAGGTTTTGTGTTTTGTTGTAATCGACTTTCGATTCAATCAGCACGCGAATACCTGATGCGCCAATCACCCCGTACAGCAGCAGAGACACGCCGCCGATAACCGGAACCGGGATAATTTGAATCGCCGCCGCCAGTTTACCGACACAGGACAGCAGGATGGCGATGATCGCCGCGCCGCCAATAACCCAGGTGCTGTACACACGGGTAATCGCCATCACGCCAATGTTTTCACCGTAAGTGGTGTTTGGCGTCGAGCCGAAGAAACCGGAAATGATCGTCGACAGGCCGTTGGCAAACATCGAACGATGCAGGCCCGGGTCGCGGATCAGATCTTTTTTGACGATGTTCGCGGTCACCACCAGGTGCCCAACGTGCTCGGCGATAACCACCAGCGCGGCAGGCAGAATAGTGAAGATTGCAAACCACTCAAAGCGCGGGGTGTAGAAGGTTGGCAGTGCAAACCACGGCGCGTTAGCAATCGGCGCTGTATCAACAATGCCCATCGCAAATGACAGCGCGTAACCGGTCAGCACGCCGATCAGGATGGGAATGATCGCCAGGAAACCACGGAAGAGCACCGAGCTGAAGACCGTTACGCCCAGGGTTATCAGCGCAATCATGATGCTGGTCGAGTTCGGGGTTGTTCCCGCCGCAGGCAACAGGCCCGCCATATTCGCCGCCACGCCCGCGAGCTCCAGACCGATAACCGCGACAATCGCGCCCATCGCCGCCGGGGGGAACATCACGTCCAGCCAGCCGGTGCCCGCTTTTTTGACGATGAATGACACCAGACAGAACAGCACGCCGCACATAATGAAACCGCCGAGCGCCACTTCATAACCCAACGGTAACAGCAGCAGCACCGGGGAAATAAACGCAAAGCTTGAACCGAGATAGGCCGGGATTTTGCCCTTGCAGATGAACAGATACATCAGCGTGCCGATACCGTTGAACAGCAGAACCGTTGCCGGGTTGATGTGGAACAGGAAAGGTACCAGCACCGTCGCGCCAAACATGGCGAACAGATGCTGCAAACTAAGCGGGATGGTCTGCAAAAGTGGCGGTCTTTCACTTACCCCGATAGCGCGGCGCGTCATAGTCTTATCCTCTGTCTGAGTGTTGTTGTTTGTGTTGGTGTGTTTTAGTCAAAAAAAAGCCGACTCTCAAAGTCGGCTATTTTTAATGAATCTTTTATTTGGTACCAAAAATCTTGTCACCGGCGTCGCCGAGGCCAGGAATAATGTATCCGTGCTCGTTCAGGCCCTGGTCAATGGAAGCGGTGTAGAGTTCCACGTCCGGGTGCGCTTTCTCCAGCGCGGCGATACCTTCCGGGGCCGCAACCAGAACCAGCACCTTAATGCTGCTACAACCGGCATTTTTCAGCAGGTCGATAGTGGCGATCATCGAACCACCGGTTGCCAGCATCGGGTCAACCACCAGCGCCATACGCTCGTCGATGTTAGACACCAACTTCTGGAAGTACGGTACTGGCTCGAGAGTTTCTTCATTACGGTAGATGCCGACCACGCTGATACGCGCGCTCGGAACGTGCTCCAGCACGCCTTCCATCATGCCCAAGCCTGCACGCAGGATTGGCACAACGGTAATTTTCTTGCCTTTAATCTGCTCAATCTGCACCGGGCCGTTCCAGCCTTCGATGGTGACAGTTTCAGTTTCCAGGTCAGACGTTGCTTCATAAGTCAGCAAGCTGCCCACTTCTGAGGCGAGTTCACGGAAGCGTTTGGTGCTGATGTCATGCTCACGCATCAGGCCCAGCTTGTGTTTTACGAGCGGGTGTTTCACTTCCACAATCTTCATTCTCTTTCTCCTCTGAGGGGCAACCACAAAAAAATCGCCGGATTATACCGCTTTTTGCAGGCAGCGCCATACCCGTTCTCATTGACGGGGATCAAGCAAAGTGATTAACACATTGTTACTCATTATAAAGTAAGGATAAAAATAAACCCCGCCGAAGCGAGGTTTTATCTTTCAGAGAAGCCATCGCGCACGATTAGAGCGATTCGCCGTTGCTACTGATAACCTTTTGATACCACGCAAAAGATTTTTTGCGGCTGCGCTCCAGGGTGCCGTGGCCTTCATTGTCTTTATCGACGTAGATAAAGCCGTAGCGTTTTTTCATTTCACCGGTTCCGGCAGACACCAAATCAATACAGCCCCACGGGGTGTAGCCCATCAGGTCCACGCCGTCTTCCACAACCGCTTTTTTCATTTCGGCGATGTGGGCGGAGAGATAATCAATGCGGTACTGGTCATTGACGCTGCCGTCGTTTTCAAGCACGTCGATGGCGCCGAAGCCGTTTTCCACAATAAACAGCGGCAGCTGATAGTGATCCCAGAACCAGTTCAGTGAATAACGCAGGCCAACCGGGTCAATCTGCCAGCCCCAGTCGGATTTTTTCACGTACGGGTTGGAAACCAGGCTGGTGGTTTCATCGTAGTCGAGCTGCGGGTTGTCTGCCGTCGCCTTGGTGGCGAAGGACATGTAGTAGCTGAAGCCGATGTAATCGACGCAGCCCTGTTTCAGCGCGGCGTTGTCTTCTGCGGTGATATCCAGTTCAAAACCACGACGCTCGAAGTAGTTCAGCAGATGCTGCGGATATTTGCCGCGCACGTGCACATCGGTGAACCAGTAACGACGGTGCATGGCGTTCATCGCCATCATCATGTCGTCCGGCGCACAGGTCAGCGGGTAAATCGGGCACATCGCAATCATGCAACCGACTTGCAGCGACGGGTTAATCTCACGCGCGACTTTCACCGCCAGAGCGCTGGCCACCAGCTCGTAGTGCGCCGCCTGATACATAATCGGCTCGCGATCTTCACCCTCTTCGTATTTGATGCCGGAGTTGGTGAACGGCGCGAAATCTTCGTGGAAGTTGGCCTGGTTGTTGATTTCGTTGAAGGTCATCCAGTACTTCACTTTGTGCTGGTAGCGCTCAAAAGCCACTTTCGCGAAGCGCACAAAGAAGTCGATGACTTTGCGGTTACGCCAGCCGCCGTACTCTTTCACCAGGTGATACGGCATTTCGAAGTGCGACAGCGTAATCACTGGCTCAATGCCGTATTTCAGGCATTCGTCGAACAGGTCATCGTAGAATTTCAGACCCGCTTCGTTTGGCTCCAGCTCGTCACCTTTCGGAAACAGGCGCGTCCAGGCAATCGAGGTGCGGAAACATTTGAAGCCCATTTCGGCAAACAGTTTGATGTCGTCTTTATAGCGGTGATAGAAATCAATCGCGTCGTGGTTCGGGTAGTTTTTTCCTGGCAGCACGCCGTCGGTAATTTCACGCGCTACGCCGTGGGCCCCGGCGGTCATCACATCGGCAACGCTCGGGCCTTTTCCGCCCTCTTTCCAGCCGCCTTCCAGCTGATGCGCCGCAACGGCACC
>Ga0209281_1001517_pt1 | contig 13159 bp, 11 predicted proteins | sample MedtruBG_FD_187514 | JGI IMG/M metagenome (GOLD analysis project Ga0209281, IMG submission 187514) | Root nodule microbial communities of legume samples collected from California, USA - Medicago truncatula BG (SPAdes) (version 2) | ecosystem: Host-associated > Plants > Roots > Nodule | place... | reverse complement strand
TCAGAGTCGGACGACGTCAGGCACGCTGGTTCGCATTCAGCTTCTGGGCCAATACCCCGAGTGGCTGGCGGAAAACGCTGCGCGGGCCGTGGAACTGGGCTCTTATGGCGTTGATCTCAACTGCGGTTGGACTAAGTTTATGAAGGATCAACTTAGTACAATAACCTCATCCAATAATTTGAACTAGATCATCACCGCTAACTAAATGTTCTATATGCGTAATGGTATGATGAAAAAAAAGGTCAGTGGAGGGAAGCTCGGTGGATAAAGCCTTTTGTACTATTGATGAGCAGGAATGGACGGCTGAGGTATTTTACGCGCTGCCCACTGCTGAAATTCAATCAAAAAGACGTAGTTTACTGTGTACCGAATGTAGTGGAGATGCATGGTTTAGACGGTCTAGTTATGGAAATGATGCACCGCATTTTTGTGCCCATCACCAGGAAAACTGCTCATTAGGTACTTCATATGAAGCAGTGGGCGAGGGTAGCAATGATAAGGCATTACCAGTATCAGATACTGATAGTGGCTTAGTTATAGATCTCGATTTAACTCAAAGCTATGATATTGACGTGAAACTAGCTGAACAAACCTCCGAAGCTACACCTGCAGGACAGAGGTTTACGGGTGACAAATCTAACGACGGTGGCAGTGTAAAATATCCAGCACATTTTACTTTGAAACGATTGCTCTACAAATTAGTACAATCAAAAGGGCAATGTTATTTAGAAAAGAAGATTGGCTTCAAAGGCCAGGATTTTAGTGATTTACCAGAGAATGGTGCTGAACTATTTGTTGAATTTGCAAATGTTAAGCCATGGATGGATGGAGCACGGAGGATCTTTTGGGGGTTCATTAGCGATGTCGGGCAAACGAATGATGGGAAAATTTGGTTAAACGCGGGTAACATTAAATCAGGTTTAAGTGTCTGTATACAGCAAGATATAGCTAGTGCTTTCAGAGAACAGTTTAAGGTAGCCAACAGTCTAGACGAGTTGGATGGCTGTCATGCTCTAATTATTGGTAAATGTTTGTATGCAACAACTGGTAAACCGATTCTATGGTGCGGCGATCTTAGCTATGTTGTACTTAGAAGGTATAAATCTGATCAGGAATTATAGCACCAGCTTCTAGAGTAATAATGTCCATTTTGAATTTTTCAGGAAATACATGCGAGTATTACTAGCTCCGATGGAAGGTGTTCTCGACTCGTTAGTGCGAGAGCTTTTAACTGAAGTAAACGACTACGATCATTGTATTACAGAGTTTTTACGTGTAGTCGACCAGTTATTGCCGGAAAAATCCTTTTATCGATTATGTCCTGAATTGCACAATCATAGCCGCACTAAATCCGGCACTTTAGTCCGTATCCAACTGCTAGGGCAGCATCCGGGGTGGCTTGCGGAGAATGCCGTTCGTGCTATTGAGCTGGGGTCAAATGGTGTCGACCTTAATTGCGGATGTCCTTCAAAGCTCGTTAATGGCAGTGGTGGTGGGGCTACTCTTCTCAAAGATCCAGAACTGATCTACCGTGGCGCAAAAGCCATGCGTGAAGCAGTACCAGCGCACTTACCCGTAACCGTTAAAATTCGACTCGGTTGGGATAGCGATGTGCGGCAGTTTGAAATTGCCGATGCTGTGCAGCAGGCCGGCGCGAACGAATTGGTCGTTCACGGGCGTACCAAAGAAGACGGCTACAAAGCGGAGCGCATTAACTGGCAAGCGATTGGTGAAATCCGCAAACGGTTATCGATTCCGGTGATTGCTAACGGCGAAATATGGGATTGGCAAAGTGCGCAAGATTGTATGACGGCAACGGGCTGTGATGCAGTGATGGTCGGACGTGGTGCGTTGAATATCCCAAATTTAAGCCGCGTAATTAAATTCAACGCCCCTCGTATGCCATGGGCGGATGTAGTGAAACTACTGAAAAAATATAGCCAGCTTGAAAAACAAGGCGATACAGGTTTGTATCACGTTGCGCGTATCAAACAGTGGCTTGGTTATCTGCGTAAAGAGTATGCCGAGGCCACAGAACTCTTTACAATTATTCGTACAATGAAACACTCAGACGATATTTCTTTTGCAATTAATAATCTGGGAAAGTAATTAGAATCAAAGCTCAAATATAATATCAAAACACTGATGGAGACAGTTAATGAGTTCAAACAAAATCACTCAAGACAGATACGATATGGTTTATATCAAACAAAACAATGTTGTTATAGTCCATGTAGAACCTTATACGATTTCAGTGCTAACAAGGGAACAGGCAGAAAAATTTGGGTTTGATATTTCTAAAATGAAGGAATATGAAAATATCAGTATTAATGGGATACCAGAGGATGGGTATGAATTGGTCGAGTATTATGACGATTATCAGGAACCAGACATAACAAGAGGTAAATTAGACGATTCCAAACCAGAACCAGAAATTGATTTTGAACAATTACTCAAAGATATTGTTTCAAAGTAGAATACTAAAAAAGATATTGGATTCCCCATAAAATAAGAGGATGCCAAATTATCGTATTTGTTACTCACATTAACTCAATGCAATTTAAATAAAACATATTAGGAAAGTCATAATAAAAAAACAAAATTTATTTTGAAGGTATTAATTAGGAATTAGATAAGGGGCATCTCAGCCCCTCAATATTAACAAAAACGAGCCATTCACTTTAGAGATCTTCAGACATACTAATTATGTCCCCTAAATAGCAACTATAGGGGCTACTAGTTCGTTGTATTATAACTGGCTTCATTCAATTCTAGGATTTTTGATGTGAGCACATCTGGTGTGTTTTCCTGGATCTCAAGCTCTTTAAGTTTGAGTTTATCGGTAAGTTCATGGTAGCGTAGTTCAAATTCATTTATAATTTGCTTCCATGTTTTTATATATATTCTCTTATTCCCACTCTTTTGCACTAAACCAAACTCACCATGCTGTTTGTTACTTTCAATCTCATCCATAATATTTGCAGATGTAATTTTACTGTCAGATATTTCATTTCCCACTAATATAAAATCCCAGCGTGTATTATCACCCATAAATTCCGCATGTGAGCTTATAACATTCTTATATCGTTTGACTTGTTCAAATTCTTTATCAGTGAGTTTGACACTTGGCCTTTTAAGTTCAATGACAACACAATGGAAATAGGTATTATCCTTATCATCACATCGTTTTCCCTTTAGCGCAGCGAAGATATCCATTTCTTTATTCTTATCAGGATGATTAATTGCGTATTTGTTATAATGTTCTTCATCAAACTCTTTGACATCTTTTAAAAAGACTCGTAAAGCATGGTCAAATTTATCTTCTTCAGAAGCTAGCAATGTATATTGCTCACCAAAAAGCCAAAGATTTTCTTCAATTACTTTTTGAATATGCTTAACTTCATAAGTATCCTTATTAGGATCTTCAAGTAACTTACTAAAATAGTCAAGAACATCTAAACGGTCATTAATAAATGAAATCGTTTTTGTGATATTCGATAATGAACTTCTTCTTATCACCCCGGAAAGCTTATCTACCTCAGCATCTGACAACTCTATTATCCCTTCAAAAATATCAAAAAGGTTAGATAGATTATTAGTTTCTACAATTCTGTCCAATAATTTAATTAATATTTTTTTTTGCTTTTTATTTAGACTCTTTGAAAAAAGGGCAGGTTCAGCCTCATAAATAACTTTTACTGTTTCAATGAGTTGAGACCGTCTAAATTCATTGTACATCACATTATCACTTTTATAATCTGGAAATATCCCATCTGACAAGTATTGACTAATCAGTTGGTCAGCTACATTCGTTTTGAATTTCCTATATTCCTCTCGTAGACAGGATCTGACATAAGAAAGTATGAATTTAAATTCATTTGCATCAACACTGTGAGAGGATTCGCTTATCAAATCGTTATTAATATCAAATGAGTTAAACCACTCTGATTGTACATAAGCAGAACAATAAAATTGTTTACCATTCAACTCTGACAATTCCTTATGCACAACTCTCCCATTCGAATTTAAGAAATATATGTATGATTTTTCGACTACAGGTTTATCAGCCCATTGTACTGTTTTTATATCAAATGAATGATCACTTATAGATTTGGAATAAATCTGACTGATATAGTCGATTGGTTTTATTTTTATATTATTTATATAAACAGATATGTCTTTATGCGCTAACATCAACCAAGACACATCATTTTGGACGTAAGGGACAACGTCTTGCTCGAAAGCATCAATCCCTATAGAAATAGGATCAAAAGTTACAAGTGTTCCACAAGCACCTTTACTTGAGGATGTCGGCTGTGAAACAATATACTCATTGGCATGGCTAGACATTAGCTCGATTGAAAATTCTTCACCATCTACACTGGAAGTTTTCCAACGGGCTCTGTCAGCAAATTTTACAAATGAAAATCGACCTTTTCCTTTTCTTCCTCTCGTAACAGGTGTTCTTAATATTTTCTTCTGAGAGTCCAGAAATCTATCAAAGGTCTTATCGAGGTCAGAATATCTAATTCCTACACCATCATCAGAAACCGAGATTTCTGATAGTCCACTCATTCCGTTAGGAATAGCGTTTATGTAGATATTCTTAGCCCCTGCATCAAAGGCATTCCAAACATATTCACAAAGCGCCTTATTTGGTGCCAGATTCTCCAATTGGCTCAAAACGCTTTGTCCTGTGTTAGTTGTTGTTCTTTTGATACCACTCATCTCCGTCTGCCCCTTAAGCCCCTGACAAAATACGTCTTGTAAACTTGATCACTATAAATCACCAGACTTAACCAGCAAAGTGATAAAATCTCGCTAAACTGTTCCCCTCCTAATTAATGATGTGTGGAATGAACAACGCCCGCTTCACACCCGGAACGGTCTGTCAGATAGGGGCAGGTCCTGCGCTATAGTTCTGTCAGGTCAAAGCTGAGCAAATACACTCAGTTCAATCTCACCATAGTTGCACATAAGCGTTTTGGGAGAATAGCCATTGCGGGTATTCGTGTCAGATTTAGGGGCATTTTTCTCTTGACCATCCGTCAGACCATGAACAAACAACTAAAGAGCATCCGATGAACCTTGTCTAGTCCAAGTAATAACTTTGTGCATCAATTATTATATTGCCAACATGAACAATACTACTATTTGTGAAAATGATACTTTAAATTCAATTACTTGAAAGAAATAAAATACAAATTTCAACATTTAATCCAGAAGATATCATACCGATAATTTCCAGCGTTGGATTTCTGACGCCGCGCTCAATCCCACTCACGTACGTACGATCCAAGCCACACCTATCAGCGAACTCTTCTTGCGACCAACCACGCTCCTTACGAAGCTCCCGAACACGCTTGCCGAATTTTATATGCAGTTCATTTTTCATCTAACAAGCATCACTTTTTGATGCTTATCAGACCACGGACTATAAGTCACATTTGCAATGTGTTATTGTGACTCATAGTCATCATTATTGTGTACAAAAAAAAACCTTATTTATATAATCGATATGATTGATACCGAAAACATCAGTACAAACCGTCTACCGAGTACCACCAGTTACTCGGTAGACAAATCCTTAACGCAGCACACTTAGGAGGCTAAAAATTGTACACATCCAAATCTACGTTGTCAGGTGTCCAGAAACGTGGATGACGAACGTGAGAACAACGAAGCGTCAAAACCAGATTCCAATCAGCAAAACATTAGTTAGGTTAAAAATGCTAAAAAAATCAATTTTACCTCTAGCTTTAATTTCTTCCGTCGTAATGCTTACTGGCTGTAATAAAGAGCCGATACCAGATTTTAAATGTTCTTATCAACAATCCGGCAGTGGTGTAACTGATACCAATCTATTCAAAAACCGAAGGGTTTCTAATGATGAGAAATATTTTATCTACGAATCAGATGACAATGGATATACATTTAAACTTGAAGTAGATCGTCGAACACTATCAGCAACAATGATAATGACAGAAAACAAGACCAATGAGGTTTTATCTTACTTAACAGGAAATTGTAAATGAAAAGATTAGTTATAGCTTCATTGTTAGTGTTCTCGTTTGGTGCTTCTGCATATTCTGTCAATATGGAAGAACTCACTAACTTCGGTAATCAAATGCGAGATCGATTTTCTCCACCAAGTGAAATACAAAAAGCTAATAACGCACCAACTTGTTTTGCTATCGTGACGAATGAAAAAACAGGTAAAATAACTCGTACCAAGTTAAATTTGGTTGGTGAGCATTCACAAAAAGGAACACAGCATACCTACCATGAAGAAGATAATACTGGTAGTACAACAGTCTGGTTCGACAGCCGTACTGGTAAAGGTGAGATTTCAATGATGGATAGTCGGGAGGTCATTGCTAGTGGGACGGTAAGTAACTGTAAATAAACTAACCTGTTTCATTAACCCTACTATCAGAAAAGATACGATCTGTGAAATTATACATGATCGTATCTATAATGCATCTTCGATGCAGTGGCAAAGCCACATTCTATCTTCTTAGGCTTGGTTAGTAGTAGTAACTAATAGATAACTTCTAGAACCATTATAACACTCAACTTTTAAAGCAAATAACAAATGCATTAATTAATGATAATCATGCATCTTCGATGCAGTGGCAAAGCCACATTCTATCTTCTTAGGCTTGGTTAGTAGTAGTAACTAATAGATAACTTCTAGAACCATTATAACACTCAATTTTTAAAGCAAATAACAAATGCTTCATTTTTATTGTCAGATATAAGTGGTTGTAAAGGCATTATACTTACGATAACACAGTTTTCGTGAAGCAAATTGAACGTATTTTGAGCAGTGAATTCTGTATCGCTACCAGCTACTTTCCAAGTGCGTTACGCAATGTTGTGCGAGATATAGGTTGACCTAACGTTTTCAAATGGACCAACATTTGAGCCTCAGTAGCGTTCTGAGCGATTAACTCACCCAAGTTGGTACGAATCATTTCATAGCGTTCTAAAGCGTCCTGACGCCGTTTAGACGACCTTATCGCTACTGAGCGATGCACAGCTTCAAGTTTATAACCATAACTTTTACCCTGTTTACGACCATTTGCAAAACCATCTTTGATACGTTCAGCGATCCGCTTGCGTTCAAAAGTTGCAACTGAAGCCATAATGGTCAAAATCATTTCACCAATCGGGGTAGATACGTCAAGCGCAATATCAAGGATTCTTAACGTGACATTTCGTTTTTGAAGCCACTTAACTGTGTTCAGGCAATCAGCGGTATCACGGAATCCACGATCAAGTTTAGCTATAACTACAATATCGCCTGATTTGAGTACAGATAACAACTTTTGTGCTTCTGGTCGTTTATGAAATGGCATTGAGCCAGAAATATTGACATCAGAATATACGTTATCTATCTTTAATTGTGATTCAATGTTTGTGATCTGATTATCTGTCGTGCCGGTTTCATTTTCGGCTTTTGAAACACGAGTATAAGCGTAAATAGTCATAAATCCTCCTGAGAACATTATATCTTATCTACAGGAGGGGTAAATCTTTTGTAGTAACTAAGGGCTTTGTTTTGTTAAAGTTTTTTGAATCATTAAAATATATTCGTCTGGAGTATAAGTATTTCCATTTTCAGTAATTGTTCTATTGATAGTATCCACCTCTTGATCTTTAACATTCTCACCAAGTTCGAGAGTTTTTCTAACACCATTATTAAATGTTATTTGTATGCTAAAGTTTCCTTTATATGGTTGGATTATTTTTCCCGAAGGTGTTGTTATTGGGCCAGTGTTGGCCCATGGACCATATTGAAAAACAAGAATCCTTTTAATCGAACTGCGAATTAATTCGCGTAATTTAAGTATGTTTTCTTCGTCATAGACGCTTAAGTTTGTTTTAATTTTTTTCCATTTAGCTGTAATTTCACTCTTACTGTTTGTAAGAGTGTTTAGTTCTGATTTTTGTATCTTTTGCTGTAAATTTTTTTTGTTTTTTTCAGTTTCATCAAGAGCAGAAATTATTGCAGGGCTAATATTGCCATCAGAAATGAATTTAACGTAATTAGCTATTTTCGTATCTAGTTGTTTTAACTCAAGTCGGTATTTTGCTAAATCTAACTTTGAACTATTAGATTCAGGAGAAAGTAATGATAAGTCAAAATGCTGACTACAATATTCTGCGATTGCACTTTCAACAATAGATATTCTGAATGAACTAGTGATACAACTCCCGGCATTATTGTTTGTGCCACAACGTGCTCGTCTCAATCCATCTACGATTTTACCATTACGTTTAGTCGATTGTGAAACTAAAACACCTTGACAATATCCACAATAAGCTCTACGAATTCCCGTTATCGCTGAGGGTATTTTTCCTCCACGGGTTGGTGCTCTAGAATCTAAATTTTCTTGAATTACAGCAAATTTGGATTTATCTATAATAGCGGGATAGTAATTATCCATAATATAGAGTGAGTCATTCATATTAAATTGGCGTTCTCCATAAAGAGATACAGAACGAAGAAGTTTTTGTAGATAAAGTGGATACCAAGATTTTCCTGCAAATGGAGGTATTGTTTCATTAAGATGGCGTGTTAATTTATTGATGCCAAATCCAGATAGATATCTTTCAATTATATATGAAATGGTTTGTGCTCTTTCTGGAATTAACTCTAAAACATCTTCATCTTTATTATGTTTAATCCAATAGGGTAACTTACTAGGAATTATTTTTTTATTATCTATTTTGTATTTTATTGCTTCTTTAACTCGTTTACTCTTTGTTTCGCTTTCTTCATTAGCTCTAATCATGATCATTAGGCTATACATAAGATCAAATGGATTATCTGATACAGATTGAAGATTATAGGAGCGGTTATCCATTGCCGTGACAATAGTAATGCCAGCACTGATGATTTCAAAAAAGACTGCTTGAGCTTTTATAGCTGTTTGTCGTGATAATCTGTCAAAGCTCTCGATAACTAATGTACTACCGCTAGGGATTTGTCCACTGACTACAAGTTCCAGAAATTTACCTAGAGCTCCATTTTTAAGATTGCTTCCCTTGTATGCACTGACGCCAAGATCCTTGAAGCTGAGATCTTCAACTAGAGTTAGATTATGGAGCTTACAATAGTTACTGGCAAACTCCATTTGGCGACGATAACTATCACCTTTAGCTTGGTCTGGTGTACTGAATCTAACATATGAATAACAAAGCATAATTTCCTCCCTCGAAAATTTTAACTATTTTCTAATGAAGAGTACATACTCAGGTGTGGATTTTTTTCTTATCGAGAATGTTAATGCATTTTTCAATTTTACTAATTTGTATTTTATATTTTTCTATGGTTTCTACGGAAGTAGATTTAAATTTTGTGTTGTGAGAGATTATTGATAATAAAAATGAACGATATCCAGTCAGTTTGTTTAGTATTTGGTCTAGAGAATAAGCATTGACATATTTTTCTCTGTTACCATAACGCATCATTTTTCTCACATCTTGTTTAAATAGCTTTTTGAGGATTTCTTCATTACTATTTTTCTTAACGAGAATATGGTGTAAAAGTTTGTCAATTATGATTGTTTTTTTATTCGATAGTCTTATCTCTGCTGGGGAAAGAGGAGAAATAAGACCTGCAAAACCAGTAAGTCTGATCTGGTTCTGTATAATATATCCATTCAAGGAAATTGTATGAGATTTTATTATCGTCTTCTTGTTGTTTATCTTTAATCCTAATAAGGATACTAATATTTTTATTTCTTTAAGAAAAAATTCTGAATGAATTATTTTTTTGTTTATTGGGGAGGAGAAAAGCATGTCATCGGCATATCTAGTATAAGTTATATCAAGTTTCACGCATAATTTTTGTATTAATATATCTATTTTCCTGAATGAAATATTAGATATTATAGGGGAAGTGCTAAAGCCCATGGGAACAATTGTTTTGTCGTGAAAATCTTTATTTTGAAACTTAGTAGGAATTGTATAGGTAATGCATTTTATAACTACGTCTATTAATTTTTGATTGTGTTTGGTATTTAACACATCATCATCAATATATTGGCTAATAGTTTCTTTAACGTCATCCACGTTCAAGGAATGAAAGAACGAGCTAATATCCATTCTAAGAAAATGATAGTTTTTAGCATGAGGTTCTAGAAAATCAAAATATGAGAGTCCTGTTCTATATGCTATCGCGGAATTATTTAAATCTAATAGTGGATTTAATGCAGTATTTATATTCGATTGTATTTTTCTAAATGTACTACTGTAGCTCAGTGAATACATGAACTTATTTTTATATTTTTTCTCAACTACATTGGAATCAGGTATTGCATTTTGGTAAAATTCATCAATTTCATCTTTCCTTAGTAAAAGGATTTTTTCGATGAGGTTTTTTTTTGTGATCTTATTCATGATTACTTCGGTTCCGATACAATGAACAGACTTTCACTTTAGTGGCTTACAAAGTCTACTTGAGACTAGTGAGACCAGCTAGTAAATAATAGGCTGATCAGATAAAAATCTGACCATAGGAACGTCAAGCGTTCGCCATAAACTTCTATGACCCATTTATCTATCGGAACCGAAGTCTATCTAAAATACTACTTAATTCTGAGAAAATCAATCTAAACTCGTCGTGAAATCCCTTATTATCTGCAGAGTTTTTCTCAATTTCATTGATTGAAAAATCGACAAACTTGGTAACCCACCCACTAGTCTTCTCTGTCAAATAGCTCAACATTGTAAAGTCATCTTTAAAATTTTTTATTTCGCTCGCAAAATGTCCGGGTACAATTTTTTTAAAATTTTTATTAAAAGTGGCTGTTAGTGTTTCAGTTTTTCCGCAAAATATCAGCCTGAGTACAATGGATTGAATTTTATCGTCTGGAAAAACTGTGTTTAATCGTCTACTGAGCAATTTAACTAAGTCACTTTTCAATTTTCGTATGAATAATCTATTTTGATCACTAATAGTTTGAATGGTAGCATTGTTGCTTAAGAGTGATTCACAGGTTTGTAAAAGCTGCGTATCATTCATGTATGGGCTAAGTCGTGCTGAGTTTATTATTTCTTCAATATTCCCGATTTTTTTGGGATTTAAGTTTTTCAACACTTCACTTAGCATCCATTTTTTGAATAAAATTAAGCTCTTTTGATTAATTAAACAACCTTCAATTGTCGTAGAGGTGATCCAGTAGTTTTCTTTTGAAAGTATGAACTTATTAATGCGATTAATTAATCCAGACCAATCAATGTTGGTTATATTGATATTATTGCTGTCCGTCTGAATTGTTGTGTCATTTAATGCTTTAAGGAACATATCTATGTTTCTTTTGGCTTGATAGTTGCTAGAGCCTATATATGAATACCTATATGCGTTTCTAACTTGAGCAATGCTTAATTTGTTAGTCTTTAAAGTGAATTTTTTATTTTGGTTATCAAATGCAAATAAGTGATCGGCGTCATATAAAACAATGTAAGGAATTGCCGTATTTGAATAGGAAGGATTTATATATTTTAATGCAACATCGCTTGTGGCATATATATCAATATTTTTCAAATACTGAAATTTATTAGTAAGTAATCTATTGGAGAAAAGTTCTTGCTCGGTTACACCTTCAACGAAGAATATAAATTCACTAAAAAACAATCTTGCTTCATTATCATTGAATATATTTAAGAAGCGATGGTCATCATATGTTGAATTCATTTTTCTTATGTTGGTATTTTCATTTAGCATAGAAAAATGTAATACCTGCTGATTTGTACCGAACTCTTTAACAACAGATTTTAATATATTAGGCGAATGTGTAGACATGAAAATATTTGGATATGGTGTTGCATATTTGTTTTGCTCTATTCCTTCTTTGCTTTTTTTAAATGACATATATATTTCATGGAGGTTTTCTATTAGTTGCTCACTTTTTTTTGGATGCAATCCTATTTCAGGTTCATCAATAAATACTATTGGTGTTATATAGTCTCTTCTTGTAAGGGATATCAATAAGGATAGAAATATTTCAATATATTTGAAAGAATTTGTTCCATCTGATTGAATTTCGAGTTTTTTACCATCGATCTGGAATGTTTGACCATCTAATCCTACTTTGACATAATTTAGAACTTTCTCTTTATATCCATACTTAGATGTTTTAGTGATTTCTTTAATTTTATTAATGTAATCAGAGTACGACTTGCTATTCTCACCTATTTTGCTATCAAAAAAAGCAACTATCTCTTCATTAGATATTTTCTCTGTGTTAAATGATTTAAGTTTGCTGATTAACACCCACAATTTATCCCAATCATATAAGTCAACATGACGAGTTTCAATGTCGAAATAAGGGAATAGATGATTTATTATATTTAGGGTTTTAGTGTCCTTTGTCGACCATTGCACAGATTCATCATTTTTTATTTTTAGACTTAAAGTGAAGGTTTTATCATTTTTTGATTCGGTTAGAAAAAATGACAATCTTTCATAGTATGCTTGTTTTAAAAGAGTGCTTGCAATTTGTTTAAAGAATTTATTATTGTTGTTTTTGTGTCCTTTCACTATTTTAGATATTCTGGTTATGTCATATTCAATTGATATTTCACCATAGGAACTGTAATTATTATTCAATTTCGGAGGGAGTGCATCTCGTCTTTCTAATTTTGTATAAAAGAATCGTATCAATTTTAACAGGTTGGATTTTCCTGTGTTATTTCTTCCAATTATGCAGTTTATATCTTTAATGTCAGAAATCTGAATTTCATCATATGAGAGTAAATTTTTTATTTTTATTGATTTAATACCCATGTGCTCATCCTTTTTATTTGTTGTACGGCATTGTATCCTTTTTAAAGGTATTCGATAAGTGTTTTAGTATGTTAGTAGATTGCATGAGTTCAGACACATCCATGATGTTTACTCTTTATAAACTTTGCCTGCCCGTCGAAAATGGTTAACGGGAGCGGGGGCGGCGCAACGCTGCTCAAAGATCCTGAGCTGATTTATCGCGGCGCGAAAGCGATGCGTGAAGCCGTGCCTTCCCATCTGCCCGTCACGGTAAAAGTGCGTTTGGGCTGGGACAGTGGCGATCGCCAGTTTGAGATTGCGGATGCTGTTCAGCAGGCCGGCGCGAGCGAACTGGTCGTTCACGGGCGTACCAAAGAAGAC
>Ga0209281_1001513_pt1 | contig 13209 bp, 10 predicted proteins | sample MedtruBG_FD_187514 | JGI IMG/M metagenome (GOLD analysis project Ga0209281, IMG submission 187514) | Root nodule microbial communities of legume samples collected from California, USA - Medicago truncatula BG (SPAdes) (version 2) | ecosystem: Host-associated > Plants > Roots > Nodule | place... | reverse complement strand
GGAGCACTCCGATGACTGTACAGACACGCGTCAAGGAACGGGCCGAGGAACAATCGTCGGCCATGACACCGGAACAGCAGGCGGCGATCCGCATGGTCGCCAACGACCTGCACCGCCTCAACCAGGCGGTCATGAAGGCCGTCGATGCGGGAGTTTCCGTAGAACTGGTCCGTTCGGCGCGCCATCACGGCGGCGACGGCAACTGGGGCGACCTGCTGATCCCCGTCATCGTCACGCAAGGCAGGCACTGATGGCTATCCTGACCTGGACAACGGTAGCACTCATCCTTTCCGCCCTGAGTTGCAGCCACTTCAACCGGCAGAGGCCGGCGGTCCGCGAGGCGCGCGCCGGCCGAGGTCGACGCAAATGAGACAAGGACCGGCCGGCCCCAGCGCCGGCCGGTCAAGGCTGGAGGCTCATGCCGAATTGCGCGGCGGGCGCTTGCCGGCAAAAAGATCCGTATGGCTGCGCAGGAAACGTGTCATCCGGTCTACGACCGTGCGGATGTCGCGCCTGTGGCGGTCCTCGTTGTTCATGACGATCCACTGCCGGTGTCTGAGCGGCTCGATCTCGTCGCCCACCCGCTCGAGCAGGGGATCGAGATCGCCGACGAAACAGGGCAGCACAGCCCGTCCCGCGCCGGCTCGCGCGAGATCCAGCAAGGACCGAGGCCGTGTGACGGTTGCAACGATCCGGCCCGGCGCATGCTCGTGCGGCCATCTCAGATAGGCCGATATAGCATCCTCTTCGGCGACTGCGACCAAGCGCTCCACTCCGCCCGGGGCGTTCTTCTGCCGGTAGGCGGCATAGGCGACTTCGCCCACCGGCCGCGCCGCAAGATAGGTTTCCTCCGGCTCGAAGGCACGGATGCCGATATCGCTTTCGCGGTAGGCGAGATTCGCCCGCGCCTCGCCGATCGTCAGCGAAATGTTGAAAGCGTCCCGTTCCGTGCAGATGGCGGGAAAATTCTCGGCGATCAGCCAGGAGACCCATGTGCCGGCCGCGATGCGGACGACGGTCGCCCCCTCGCCCTCCTTCTGCCAGCTTTCGACCTTGCGGGCCGCGGCCTCCATTTCCTGCAACTGTTCGAAGAGAAAGCGGCCGTCTCCCGTCAGCGTGTAGCCGGTCTGGCTACGGATGAAGAGCGAGCGGCCGGTGCGCTCCTCGAGTTCCAGCATCCGGCGGCCGACCGTGGCAGGGCTGAGTCCCGTCGCCTGCGCCGCCCCGGTCAACCCGCCGGTACGCGCCACGGTCACGAAGCAGCGGTAGATGTCCCAATCCGTGTTTTTCATAGCTGAAAAACATATGGGGAAATCGGCTGTATGTAAAACAATTCCGGATGCATAAAAAAGGGGATGCCCAAGAATGAAGGAGCATCACCATGGATATGATGGCAATGGCACTGCTGTTCGATATGGCCTCGAGGAACCGTCCCTGGGACGAGAGGTTCGAGCCCCGGCCGCCGAGCCGCCGGCGGCGCTTCGCGAAACGCCTGCTTTCGGCAGTGTTTCGCAAGCGGCAACCGGCGGACACAAGTGAAGGTTGCGCCGGCAGCTTTGCTGTTTCCTGCGCAGGCGGCGTCAAATGAAAGCGCCGCGCATCCGGGATGCGTGGCGCCCCTAGCAGCGTTTTGAATCCGATTAGGCCGCCCGGTAGCTGTGGTCGGCTGCGGCCACCGGCTCGAGCCGGAACTGCTCGACCAGCATCATCAGCGTATCCGCCTGATTGGCGAGCGCCCGGCTGGTGCCGGTCGCCTCCTCCACCATGGAGGCGTTCTGCTGCGTCATCTGGTCCATCTGGTTGACGGAACCGTTGACCTCGTTCAGGGCTGCGGCCTGATCGCGGCTGGCCGTGGCGATCATCTCGACATGCTGGCTGACTGTGACGATCTCGGCGCTGATCGAGGCGAGCACCGCGCCCGTTTCCTTGACGAGACGCGAGCCGGAACTCACCTCTTGGGTCGATTTGTCGATCAGCCCCTTGATCTCTCGCGCCGCCTCGGCCGAGCGCTGCGCCAGTTCGCGCACTTCCTGAGCCACGACGGCAAAGCCCTTGCCCGCCTCGCCGGCACGCGCCGCTTCGATACCGGCATTGAGCGCCAGGAGGTTGGTCTGGAAGGCGATATCGTCGATCACTTCGATGATCTGCTCGATCTGGCGGGAGGCGGCCTCGATGCGTCCCATGGCGGCGACGGCGTTGGTGACGACCGTCGCCGAACTGTCGGCGCTCCGCTTGGTATGAGACACGGCCTGGTTCGCCTCGTGCGCCCGCTCCGCCGAGGAGCGCACCGTCACGGTGATCTGGTCGACGGCCGCCGCCGTCTCCTCGAGCGAAGCGGCCTGAGCCTCTGTCCGCTTCGACAGCGCGTCGGCAGACCGGTGCATGTCGGCGCCACCCTGCTGGATCGCCTGGGCATTGGCGCGAATCTGCGCCAGCGTATCCTGAAGGCGGAAGAGCGATCCGTTGAAATCCAGCCGCAACTGTTCGAGACGGCCGGCGAAGGGCACTTCGATCTGCCGCGACAGGTCGCCCTGTGCCAGGCGTCCGAGACCGGCTGCGAGTTCGCTCACGGCAAGATCGATCTGTCTGTCGAGCTCGCGCTTCTCGGCATCGTTGCGGCTGCGCTCGGCTTCCGCGCGGGCACGCTCTTCGGCGCTTTCCGCCTCGATGCGCACCTTGGAGAGCGCATTTTCCTTGAAGACGCCGAGGGCACGCGCCATGTCGCCGATCTCGTCTCGGCGCATGCCGCCGTCGATCGAGGTATCGAGCGCGCCGTCCGCCAGCCGCCGCATGGCAGCCGTGATCTGGCCGATCGGCTTTTTCAGCGTGAGCGTGAGCGCGATGCCGGCCAGGAGCGCGATCACGACGCCGGTGATCGTCGCCGCAACGGAGATCTGATTGGCTTCCGCACGCTCGCTGCCGGCGGCGACCTTCTGCTGCTCGGCAAACCCGGTGAGGTCGCTCCAGATCTCGTTGATCGCGGCGCCCGCGGCCCCGAATTCGACAGTGCGCTTATCCGTGATCTCGACCAGCGCAAGGCCATCCTTCTTCATCCCGTCGATGATCGGCAGAAGTGCGCCGGCGGCCTGGTCGAAGAAGCTCATGCCGCTCGCGATGCCGCGCAGAGTTGTGAGGTTGGACTGGACTGCAAGGAACCTGTCGAGGAGCTTCTTGCGGCTTTCCTCGCTCGTCGTTCCGAGAAATGCCGCGGCGGCGATCTGGATGTCGGTAAGCGATGTGGAGAGCCTGCGTGTCGCGGTCAGTACCGACTCCGTCCCTGCGATCTTGCCGTCGAGCTCGCTGAATATCTGCGTCGCCTCGCGCATCTTGCCGACCGAAGCTGCCTCCAGCCGGAAGCTGGCGGTGCGGAAACGGTCGACATATTTGGAAAGGCCGGCGAGCGTTTCGGGGCCGGGCGGCGTCTTGATGAGGGCGCCGATCGCCCCGGAAGCAGAATTGACGGTTTCGGCAAGGGAATTCTCGCCCTTCGGCAAAAGCACGAAGATATCCCGTTGCGTGCGGCCTATGGCCGGGAAGTGACCCTCTGCGACCTTCAGCTTCTCCTCGACCGTTATCGCCCCGCTCACCTCGGTCGCGAATTCGGCGTAGAAGCGGCTGGCACGCATGAGTTTTTCGGCGTTGCGCAGCATCGTCTTCGCCGCATTCTCGTCCTTGCGCACCGCGTATTGCAGCCGGTTCGCCTCTTCGTTGATCTTCGCCTGTTCGGCCGCCAGACGCTCCAGATCGGCCCTCGTCTCGGCCCGGAGCTTCTGCTCGCCCTCATGCAATGTCCAGAGCCCGTCGATGCGCGTCTCGATGTCGCTGGTCGCGGCAATGGCGGCAGCCAGCTCGTCCTCGCCGTTTCCGCCCGCAACCTGCGCCGCGGTTTCGGCCAGAACTTCCTTCTGCGTGACGATTGCGTCCTTGAGCATCCGCCGACTTTCGTCGGTTGTCTGCTGCAGGAAGTTGTTCATCTGGGCATAGACGTCCTTGAAGCCGCTCAGCGTCTTGAGGACGCTGTTCGAAATCTCCATGCGGCCCTGCAGCAGTCCAGAGGCATAAAGTCCGGTTATGCCGACGGCCGAGATGCTGACGACGAAAGGCAGGATGAAGAACAGAACCTTCGTCTGAATCTTGAAGCGGGCAAGTATCCTGTCGATGAACATGGAAAACACCTTGGCTACAGCGCGCGTTCGCCTCCCCGATGGCTCGAAGCGCTCCGGGGCGCGTCAGGTGAACGCACCAAAGGCGCTCGGGCGCCACCCGATGCGCAAACAGGCTGATGTTTTTCGGAAAAGTCATGCGGCGCACGCCGCCAGCCCGCCAGCAGTCATTGCGGGACCGCGCAGCCGGCTTGGCGGCGAGGACCTGGCGGTGCTCATTTGCTCGCCATAATCATTTCAAACGATTAAGAATTCCATAAGCGGAATTTGCCCCGTTGGGGGCGAAATACCGGTGCTCCGGCGCATCGACGTGGCGCGTCGGAAGCGACGCCTCAAAGCCAGGAAAAGAGAGCAACGGCCGTGACGGCAAACAGAGCGAGCGTCGCGAGGTAAGCCGTCAATTCGTTCTGCCCGCGGCTTTTCTCTGCGCGGGCGATGGCTATTGCACGGGGACGGCGGCGTTGCTGGTTCATGGCCTCTTGTCCTTGTCGCTGCAGCACCGAGCGTCTTGGGCGCGCAAGGTCGATGCAGCACTTCGAGTTGCCGGCAAAGACCGGTCTGCCTTTGCCGTTACGATCATGGTGCATCCATCCTGCGGCTGAAGAAAGTCCCCGAAATGGAAACAATGTGGTTTCCGTTTGTTGACTTCCGCTGCCCTTCGGGGCTGTCGCGCCATGATAAACAGGTTCAGTAATTTCCCTTAAGAATGGCCGAAGAAGCAAATCACCAATTTTGCCGCGCGGTTACACGTCTTGACCGGCGACGAAGCCCGACGCCCAGGCCCATTGGAAATTGTAGCCTCCGAGCCAGCCGGTCACGTCGACACACTCGCCGACGAAGTAGAGGCCGGGGACTTCCTTTGCCTGCATGGTCCGGGAGTCGAGCGCACGCGTATCGACGCCGCCGAGCGTGACCTCGGCCGTCCGGTAGCCTTCCGATCCCGCCGGCTTCACCGCCCAAACCTGGATGGAGCTGGCAAGCGCGTCGATCGTCTTGTCGGAAAGGTCGGCAAGCATGCGCCCCGTCAGCTTCGCTTCGTCGGCGAAGAACTGCGCGAGCCGGCGCGGCAGGATGTCGGCAAGTGCCGTCTGGACTGCCTGGCGGCCGTTCGCCCGGCGCATTCCCTTGAGGATCGAGGCGATATCGATGTCCGGCATCAGCCGGAGGACGATCTCCTCACCCTCACGCCAATAGGATGAAATCTGCAGGATAGCCGGTCCGCTCAAGCCTCGATGGGTGATGAGGACAGCCTCGCGGAAGGCGGCCTTCCCGAACCGCGCCTCGGCATCGGCCGCGACGCCGGCAAGCGCGCCGAGCTTTGCGAGCTGCGCCTGGTCGAGTGTCAGGGGAACCAGTGCCGGCCGGGTTTCGACAACAGGCAAGCCGAACTGCTCCGCGATGCGATAGGCAAGACCCGTCGCTCCCATTTTCGGGATGGACTTGCCGCCGCTCGCCACGACCAGCGAGGCGGCGTCGACCGTGCCGGCGCTCGTCGTCACACGGAACCCGGAGGCGGTCCTCTCAACCTCGCCGATGCTGGTTTCGAGCCTCAGTTGCACTCCCGCCTCCTTCATCTCCGCCATCAGCATGCGGATGATGTCCTTGGCCGAATGATCGCAGAAGAGCTGGCCGAGCGTTTTTTCGTGCCAGCCGATGCCATGGCGCTCGACGAGGGCGACGAAGTCCTGCGGCCGGTAGCGGGCGAGCGCCGACTTGCAGAAATGCGGGTTGCCGGACAGGAAGTTCCTGGGGGACGCATGGATATTCGTAAAATTGCAGCGGCCGCCGCCCGAGATGCGGATCTTCTCGCCGGGCGCCCTGGCGTGGTCGATGACGAGCACGCGGCGCCCGCGCTTACCCGCCTCGATGGCGCACATCATGCCGGCGGCGCCCGCCCCGATGATCACCACGTCCTGCTTTTCCGCCACGGAAGCTTCCTTCTGTTTCCGTATCCTCCTTTCCGGCGAGCAGGGCGAAAGTCAATCGCGTGCATCTAGCTAATTGCCAAACTGCGGCTATGATTGCGCTATCCGAAGCCAAACCCGGTGATTTATGTCTTCCAAGAGAAGTGTTGCCCAAGAGACAGCAAAGGTCAGCAAGAGTTCGAAGATACCCCTCGCCCTGCATGCCGCCCGTGGCGTGAAGACCTGGACCGAAGCGGTCGACTGGCTCAAGATCCGCGGCATCGAAGATATCGAGTGCATCACGCCGGACCTTGCCGGCGTTGCGCGCGGCAAGATGATGCCGACGTCCAAGTTCACGTCCAATACCTCGCTTGCCTTGCCCTCGGCGATCTACCGGCACACGATTTCCGGCGAATATCCGGAGGAGACGGGGCAATTCCGTTATGATTCCCGCGACAGCGACATCAAGCTCGTTCCGGACCTGTCCACCCTTTCCATCGTTCCATGGGAAAGCGACCCGACGGCGCAGGTCATCTGCGACATCGTCGGCTCGCAGGGCGAGCAGATCAGCTACACCCCGCGCAATGTGCTGAAGCGCGTCATCGAGCTCTACCGGCAGAAGGGCTGGAAACCGGTGGTCGCACCGGAGATCGAATTCTATCTCGTCGCCCAGAACGACGACCCGGACTATCCGCTGCGGCCGCCGAAGGGCCGGTCCGGCCGCTCGATCCTCGGCGGCCAGGGCTATTCGATCGCCGGCATCAACGAGTTCGACGAGCTCATCGACGACATCTACCATTTTTCCGAAAAACAAGGCCTCGAGATCGATACGCTGATTCACGAAGAGGGGCCGGCCCAGCTCGAGATCAACCTCAGGCACGGCGATCCGATCGAGCTTGCCGACCAGGTCTTCCTGTTCAAGCGGACCATCCGCGAAGCGGCGCTGAAGCACGGAATCTATGCGACGTTCATGGCCAAGCCCATGCAGGGCCAGCCCGGCTCCGCCATGCATATCCACCAATCGGTGATCGACATCGAGACCGGCCGCAACATCTTCTCCAATCCCGACGGCTCGCCATCTCAGGCGTTCTTTTCCTTCATAGGCGGCATGCAGCTTTACGTGCCGCGGACGTTGTCGATGATGGCGCCCTATGTGAACTCCTATCGGCGCCTCACGCCGGACATGTCGGCCCCGGTCAACACCGCCTGGGGCTATGACAACCGGACCACGGCGTTCCGTATCCCCGTCTCCGATCCGGTCGCCCGGCGCATCGAGAACCGCCTGCCGAGCTCCGATGCGAACCCCTACCTGGCGCTCGCGGCCTCGCTCGGCTGCGGCTATCTCGGCATCATCGAGGGCCTGCAGGCGACACCGCCCACGGAACACACCGCCAATGAGGGCGAAATCGAACTGCCGCGAGGGCTGCTCGAGGCGGTTTCGCTGCTCGAATCGGCTCCCGCGCTGGCGGAGGTCTTCAGCGCCGAGTTCATCGCCATCTATGCCGGCGTGAAGCGCGGCGAGTTCGAAACCTTCATGCAGGTCATCAGCCCGTGGGAACGCGAGTTCCTGCTCCTGAATGTCTGATCCGGAATAGGGTTCCATGACCTGGCAAAGCCCGATCTCGCCCGGATATTCCTGGTACGAGGCGACGATTCCCGAGCGGCCCGTCTTCCCGATCATGCCGGGCTCCCGCAAGGCCGACGTCGCCATTATCGGCGGCGGCTACACCGGCCTGCAGGCCGCCTGCAATCTCGCCCGGAGCGGGACGGACGTCACGCTGATCGACGCCTGCCGCTTCGGCGACGGCGCCTCGGGCCGAAATGGCGGGCAGTTCGGCACCGGGCAACGTGTCTGGGCCGACGAAACGGAGGAGGTGCTCGGCCGCGAATGGGCGCAACGGCTCTTCGATATGGCCGAGAACGCCAAGCGCTATGTCCTGGGATTTGCCGAAGAGCACGCGATCGACATCGAATTCATGCCGGGCCAGCTCTCGGTCGGCCACAAGGCAAGCCTCGAAAGGGACTATCGCAACCACGTCGAGGCGATGACCGGGCGGTACGGCTATCCGCACCTTTCCTTCATGGATCGCGAGGAGACCGTGAGCCGGCTCGGCTCCAGCCATTACCACTTCGGTATCCGCGACACCGGGACCGGCCACATCCACCCGATGAAGCTGGTTGTGGGGCTCGCCAGACAGGCGGCGCTCGCCGGCGCCAATCTCTACGAAGGGACGAAGGCGCTCAAGATCGAGAAGAAGGGCGGCGCGGTCGTCATCGAGACGACAAGCGGCACGATCACGGCCGACCGGGCGCTGATCGCCTGCAATGGCTATATCGGCAATCTCGAGCCGGTGACCGCGAGCCACGTCATGCCGATCCGCTCCTTCATCGGCGCGACGACGGTGCTGCACGGCCATCCCGAGATTCTGCCCGGCGGCGAATCGGTCGACGATTCGCGCTTCGTCGTTCGCTATTTCCGAAAATCGAAAGACGGGCGGCTGCTCTTCGGCGGGCGCGAAGCCTACACTGCCGACAATCCGCGCGACATTTCGGCGCACATACGCCGGCAGATCTGCGAAATCTACCCGGATCTCGCCGATGTCGAGATCACCCATGCCTGGGGCGGCTCGGTCGGCATCACCATGCCGCGCCAACCCTTCTGCCGCGAGGTCATGCCGGGCGTCACCACGATCGGCGGTTATTCCGGCCATGGCGTCATGCTCGCCAATTATTGCGGCAAGCTCTATGCCGAGCTCGCGCTCGGCAAGTCAACCGAGCTCGATCTGCTGAAGCAGCTCAAGATACCCGCCTTCCCCGGCGGGACGCGGTTCCGCTCGGCACTCCTGTTCCTGGCGCTCAGCTGGTACGCACTGCGCGACCGTTTCTAAAGGGAAGGCCGTCCCTGATTTCCGACGGTGGCGCAAAGTCCTTGAAATCCCGCATATTTCTGTTCCCCGGACGGCGGTGATATAAGGATCGGTGCGTCGGCAGCCGTGCGGCCGCCCATTTTGTTGCGGTGCACCCTAGCCATTTTAAATCGATTAGATTATACCAGCCCAGACCTCAACGAGATCGAGACATCCCATGAGCAGCCAGATCATTCCCGTCGAACCGTTTGACTATGTGGTGTTCGGGGGCACCGGCGATCTTGCGGAGCGCAAGCTGCTGCCGGCACTTTATCACCGTCAGATGGAAGGTCAGTTCACGGAACCGACGCGGATCATCGGCGCATCGCGCGCGAGCCTTTCCCATGACGAATACCGCAGGTTCGCGAGCGACGCCCTGAAAGAACACCTGAAGTCCGGGGAGTTCAACGAGGCGGAAGTCGAGAAATTCACCTCGCGTCTCTATTACGTCTCCGTCGACGCCAAGTCCGAGCAGGGCTGGGACGATCTGAAGAAGCTCCTGGAAGAGGGCAAGGATCGTACCCGTGCCTTCTATCTCGCCGTCGGGCCGGCGATTTTCAGCGACATTTCCGAAAAGATCCGCGATCACAAGCTTATCACGAGGAACACCCGCATCGTCGTCGAGAAGCCGATCGGCCGCGACCTCGCTTCCGCGACGGAGCTCAACGACACGATCGGCAAGGTCTTCCGCGAAGAGCAGATTTTCCGCATCGACCACTATCTCGGCAAGGAAACGGTGCAGAATCTGATGGCACTGCGCTTCGCCAACGCACTTTACGAGCCATTGTGGAATTCCGCCCACATCGACCACGTGCAGATCACCGTTTCCGAAGCCGTCGGGCTCGAGAATCGCGCAGGCTACTACGACAAGGCGGGCGCGCTGCGCGACATGGTGCAGAACCATATCCTCCAGCTTCTCTGTTTCGTCGCAATGGAGGCGCCGACGTCGATGGACGCGGAGGCCGTGCGCGACGAGAAGCTCAAGGTGCTTCGCGCGCTGAAGCCGATCACCGCCTCCAATGTCGAGCAGGTGACGGTCCGGGGCCAATACCGCGCGGGCGCATCGTCCGGAGGCCCGGTCAAGGGCTATCTCGAAGAGCTCGAAGGAGGCGTTTCCAACACGGAAACCTTCGTCGCGATCAAGGCCGAGATCAGCAATTGGCGCTGGGCAGGCGTGCCCTTCTATCTGCGTACCGGAAAGCGCATGGCGGGCCGCATGTCGGAGATCGTCATCACCTTCAAGCAGATCCCGCACTCGATCTTCGATCAGAGTGCCGGCCGGATTTCGGCCAACCAGCTGATGATCCGCCTGCAGCCGAATGAAGGCGTCAAGCAGTCGCTGATGATCAAGGATCCCGGACCGGGCGGCATGCGGCTGAGGAACGTGCCCCTCGACATGAGCTTCGCCGAGGCCTTCGCGGTCCGCAATGCCGATGCCTATGAACGCCTGTTGCTGGACGTCATCCGCAACAACCAGACCCTGTTCGTGCGCCGCGACGAAGTGGAAGCGGCCTGGCAATGGATCGACCCGATCCTCAAGGCCTGGGAAGCAACCGGACAGCAGGTGCAAGGATATACCGCCGGAACCTGGGGCCCGAGCCAGTCGATCGCGCTGATCGAGCGCGACGGCCGCACTTGGAACGATGCGATCTAGGGCCGATCATGAGCGCGAACATGCACATATTCGAAAATCCGTCCGCACTGGCCGAGGCCCTCGCGGATGACGTCGGTGCAAGGCTCGCCGCCGCGATCGCTGCGAGAGGCACGGCAAGCCTCGCGGTATCGGGCGGCTCGACCCCGAAGGCCTTTTTCCGGTCGCTGTCGCGTCGCGAGCTCGATTGGTCGAAAGTGACGGTCACCCTCGTCGACGAGCGCTTCGTGCCGCCGGAAAACGACCGCTCCAACCATCGTCTGGTTGCCGACAACCTGCTCAAGGACGGAGCTGCTGAGGCGCGTTTCGTTCCGCTCTATCAGGCGGCCGAGACTGCGGAAGCGGCCGCGGCGATCGCGAGCGGGAGGACGGCAAGCCTCGGCGCCCCCCTCGATGTCGTGGTGCTCGGCATGGGAACGGACGGCCATACGGCCTCGTTCTTCCCCGGGGGGACGCGCCTTGAAGAGGCGCTCGACCCCACGACGCCACGCGGCGTGATCACCATGGAAGCGGAAGGCGCCGGCGAACCCCGCCTCACCTTCACCTTCTCCAGCCTGCAGGATGCCGGCTATCTGGTGCTGCATATCGAAGGCAGCGGCAAGAAAGAGGTGCTTGCTCAGGCCGAAGCGTCCGGCGACGAGGCGGAGATGCCCATCCGGGCCATGCTTCGGCGGGCCGCATCGCCGCTGCAGATATACTGGGCGCCCTGAGGCGACCCGGAAAGCGCCGCAACGCTGTGGCGCTCGAAGCCGATGATCGATGAAAAAGAGGAGTCGTAAGACTCCGGAAGAGGATGTGTCCATGTCCGCCGATTCCCGCATAGCCGCCATTACCGCCCGCATCGTCGAACGCTCGAAGCCTTACCGGGAGCCCTACCTCGATCGCGTCCGCAGCGCTGCGACGAACGGACCGCACCGGACCGTTCTCGGCTGCGGCAATCTCGCGCATGGATTTGCGGTCTGTTCCCCCGCCGAGAAGGTGGCCCTTGCGGGCGACCGCGTCCCCAATCTCGGCATCATCACCTCCTACAACGACATGCTCTCGGCGCATCAGCCGTTCGAAACCTATCCGGCGCTGATCCGGGAGGCCGCGCACGAGGCGGGCGGCGTCGCTCAGGTCGCCGGCGGCGTTCCGGCAATGTGCGACGGCGTCACCCAAGGCCAGCCCGGCATGGAGCTGTCGCTCTTCTCGCGCGATGTCATCGCCATGGCGGCCGGCATCGGCCTGTCGCACAATATGTTCGACGCGGCCGTCTATCTCGGCGTCTGCGACAAGATCGTGCCCGGACTCGCGATCGCCGCGCTCACCTTCGGCCATCTGCCCGCGGTCTTCATCCCCGCCGGACCGATGACCACGGGCCTGCCGAACGATGAGAAGGCCAAGGTTCGGCAACTCTTCGCCGAAGGCAAGGTCGGCCGCGACGAGCTCCTGGAGGCTGAGTCCAAGTCCTATCACGGCCCTGGCACCTGTACCTTCTACGGCACCGCCAATTCCAACCAGATGCTGATGGAGATCATGGGCTTCCACCTGCCCGGCGCCTCCTTCATCAATCCCGGCACGCCGCTTCGCGACGCGCTGACCAGGGAAGCGACGAAGCGGGCGCTTGCGATCACCGCGCTCGGCAACGAATTCACGCCCGCCGGCGAGATGATCGACGAACGGTCGATCGTCAACGGCGTCGTCGGCCTGCATGCGACCGGCGGCTCGACGAACCACACGATGCATCTCGTCGCGATGGCCCGCGCCGCGGGCATCGTGCTTACCTGGCAGGACATTTCGGAGCTTTCCGATCTCGTGCCGCTGCTCGCGCGCGTCTACCCGAACGGGCTGGCCGACGTGAACCATTTCCACGCGGCAGGCGGCATGGGCTTCCTGATCGCCCAACTCCTCAGGAAAGGCTTGCTGCACGACGATGTCCGCACCGTCTACGGGCAGGGGCTGAGCGCCTATGCGATCGACGTAAAGCTCGGCGAGAACGGCAGCGTCAAGCGTGAGCCTGCGCCGGAGGCAAGCGCCGACCCGAAGGTGCTCGCGACCGTCGACCGCCCGTTCCAGCACACCGGCGGCCTCAAGATGCTGAGCGGCAATATCGGCAAGGCGGTCATCAAGATCTCCGCCGTCAAGCCGGAGAGCCACGTCATCGAAGCGCCGGCCAAGATCTTCAACGATCAGGCGGAACTGAACGCCGCCTTCAAGGCTGGAAAGCTCGAAGGCGATTTCGTGGCCGTCGTGCGCTTTCAGGGGCCAAAGGCCAACGGCATGCCCGAACTGCACAAGCTGACGACGGTGCTCGGCATCCTGCAGGATCGCGGCCAGAAAGTCGCGATTCTCACCGACGGGCGTATGTCCGGTGCCTCCGGCAAGGTTCCGGCAGCGATCCACGTGACCCCGGAAGCGAAGGAAGGCGGCCCGATCGCACGTATTCAGGAAGGCGACATCGTCCGCATAGACGCGATCAACGGCAAGGTCGAGGTGCTCGTCGAGGACATCGCGCTGAAGACGCGCGTTCCGGCGCATATCGACCTCTCCGACAACGAGTTCGGCATGGGCCGCGAGCTCTTCGCTCCGTTCAGACAGATCGCCGG
>Ga0209281_1001511_pt1 | contig 13217 bp, 16 predicted proteins | sample MedtruBG_FD_187514 | JGI IMG/M metagenome (GOLD analysis project Ga0209281, IMG submission 187514) | Root nodule microbial communities of legume samples collected from California, USA - Medicago truncatula BG (SPAdes) (version 2) | ecosystem: Host-associated > Plants > Roots > Nodule | place... | reverse complement strand
CGACGCGATACGACCGACGTGCCGACAACTATCTCGCCGCCCTCAAGCTTGCCGCCACGAGGATATGGATTGCCTCAGCTAATGAGTCCGCGTCCTAGCACCGGTAGCTGCCGGGATTTGGCCGCAAACACGCAAATGGTCCAGAGCTTGAACCGAAGAAACAACCCAAGCGAAAGCACAAGTAGCAAACCGACGATCGGCGCGACGAGGTTTTTGTAAGGCAAAACGGCGCTGGTGTAGAAAGGGCCGCTGGTCGAAAATTTGATCGGAGGCAGTGAAACCGCCCCCAGCTGAGTTCCCTACCAAGGCATATGAACCAGATTGGCGTTATCGCAAGCCAAAGGTACCGCCAAGGGGTTCTCGCTCTGTATCCATAAGAGACTGCCTGAAGCCCTCCCGCAAACAGAACAAGGTTCTGGGTCATTTCGATTGGCCCGTTCTCGTAGCTAGTCCACTCGGGGAGGTGGAAAGATAAGAGGTAGGCGGCGCAGAATGCGGTTAACGCGGCAAGCCGGAAGAGGTTTTGTACATGCATCTGAAGCAGTCTCTAGTTCGATTTTCTTGCGTGCCTCTCTTGCCTGCGAGCACCGTCGATACAAAAGGCCGGGAACACGACGAGCGATAAGATCGAAATCATCACAATGTGATCAACCTGAGGTATATAGCCGCTGTCGAGCCTGCAATTACCGATCGATTGTGCGGAGCATCGCCACCGCGCCCTGACATCAAAAAGCCCCGCTGCGGCTTTGGGATCGCAGCGGGGCCGGCCGTATTCTCGATGTGTACGCAACAAGAGTCTGGCGGCTATACAACGGCGGGAACCCCAAAGGGTTCCGCTGATCGCTCTACCGCCGCGGTGAAATCCATAGGAGCAGGTTCAGCGACCCGACGATTAAAAGCGAACTTTCTCGATCAGCAGATGTTCTGGTTGTATGACACGTCGCCTTCGCAACTATCTTGCTGTGCTTCTGATCTCGCTTATGATTTGGGGAGGGGTGATCGCGGGGCTGATCTGGCTCCAGTGATGGGGCGCCCCGGCACTCCACCTAGTTGAGAAAGCCCCGCTACAACGTCGTGGAAGTAGCGGGGCCCGTTACCCAGCCCCGGAGCGGATGCAACAGGGTGTGGCGGCTATAGAACGGCGAGAGCGAAAGAAAGGTTTCGTGATGCCTCCCCATTATCTAATGGACGAAGCCAGTATGAGAGGTCCGCCAGAACCAAACACTCCAGCCGGTACCTCGATGGGCCCCGCAAACAGCGTCTATTTCAAGCACCGCAGCCGCTTCGATCGCTTCAGCATATACATCAACATGGTCACTATTTTGTCGATGAGCTCGTTGATGGTTAGATCCCGGATGAAAGATAGGGTCGGGCTTTCAAAGCCAGCGTGTACAATTTCGCTCATTTCCGCAATCTGTTGTCTCAATATCAACTGGGCGCCTGCATCGCTTCGGTTGATGCAGCGACATGTCAAATGCCTAGAGATACTGTAGTCGGAAAGAGACCAGCCTCAATCGAACCCATACCAAAATATAACCGGCATGCTTCAGGGAGAAAAGAGTACGACACCGTACACGCAAATTGCCCCTCGGGTGGTTCCGAGGGGCTAGAAAGACTGCAAGTCAAAGGCGCGCCAAAAACGCCATACAACCATAAGGCCACAAAACTTGACTTTTGTCCATTACGGCAGAAGGCGCCGATCACCGACCGGCCATGTTGAAAAGATAGGTCGCAGCCACCGGCTCGCTATCATTATCAAGGCGGCCGGCTCCTGCCGCCTCTGAACTGTTAGCGGCAGACGCGCGTCGTTTTGACGACAACCTTGCCGTGATGGCGCGTCTTCACTTTCTTCACCACGCAGTCCGAGCGATGATGCCGTTCACGGACATGATGACGTGGCACGGTCCGTTCGGTCGTAGTAACGGTGACCGTGTCGGCAAGCGACTGAGAGGCCAATGGCAATACGCAAGCGACAGCCAATGCGGATGCGAGAAGTAGATTTTTCATGAGGGTACCCTGTTGATTTGCGGCTCGATAACGCAAGCATCAGGATTCCGTTCCTTTGTATTTCAACGTCAGGCGACGCTTTAGCCGCGATAAGATCTAGGAACTTCGTCCAACTGCTCGACGCTGGGCTGCTCGATCGACATGGCCCTCTTCTTCCAAAGTTGAAAAGACAACCGCCCCCACAGGGATTGGGTCGGAAGCAATAGCCTCAAGAACCACCGAATCCGCACCCGCTTGAGCAGCATCGATGATTGCTTCTCTAGTTTCTCTTTCGGCCCGAAGCTCAAGGAGAAGACGGTGGTCTGTGCTCTTTGTAATTTCCATGCACTATAAAGCGAAGAGCGGCGAGGGGGGTTCCATTTCCACATCATACTAACATCATACGAAACCCCAGCTGCGGCTTTGGGATCCCCTGGGGGCTCATACCTGCCTTGGCGGATCGTCGTTCTCATCGGGGTTCGGATCCGGATATTCATCAGGCAAAACATCAGGTCCCGGCTCTTCAATTGGTGGCATCGGAACATCTACCGGGATGCCTGGTACTGGAGGTACCGGACCAAGCGGATTGCTGGGATCGGCTGGAACGGTTGGTTGAATGGTCACGTAAGTTTCCTTCTCGATCGGATAGTGCGAAGCATCAGCTTGCGTTCATGCCGCCGTACACCATGATTCCGCCGACAAAGATCGCCAAGATTGCCCCAACGGAGAGGCCTCCAATCAGGGCCATGCTGCCCTTCCCAAATCTCTGTCTGAGTGGAGATCTACCTCCATCAATTCTATCTCGCCTGTTTGCCATGATACGTCTCACGTCTCTGTTTCCACAGACCGCAAACTGATCACAGTGAGCAATAGTTCCGACCCTGCGTCTTGATAGGAGCTTCTTGTCTGTGGAGACCGAGGTCAGCTCAGCGCGGAGGCTTTAACGGCACTACTTCACTGATTTCCGGTGAAGTTGCCGCAGTCCATTGGCCATCAAAATCTCGATCCGGCCTTCGCCCTGGAGCGCGTACAAAACACCGACCAGTTCGTCCTGGTTGTAACCAGCACTGACCAAGGGCGCGAACTCGTACATGGAAACGACGTTCGGCAACTCGGCTAGCCGGCCGAGGACGGCGTCGCGGACGGTCTTCGTATTGGATGCGGCCGAGCTCATGTCCTCATTTTGTTCAACATGGCTGTTAGGGTCAGTGGAGCTATAGGACGCTATTCTTAGATGGGAGGGTGTCGCGAGAGCTCGAGTTCGAGAGGGGACTTAAACTCGGTAGGGGGACGGGGAAGGCTCTCGCGACGCTCACATAACAACGGTTGCGGGAGATTGTTCCGTGAGAAGCGGCCGGAGCTGCACAAAATGCGCTCCAGCCACACTCGTCCCCACGAGAATGGAGCGGCATGTTACGAAAGAACATGCGGAGGTTCAACCCCACGATAGGAAGAGCTAAACTTTCTTCGGACGGACCACGCGCGGACTGATGTTATTATATACATCCTGCGCAGCAAATGCTCCTGGCGGGACCGGACCCTTCCCCGAACTGAAAAGCTTGACGATCAGATCCTGCCCAGGCTTGACGATGTAGTAGGTAACTCCGGGCGTGTAGGTGCTGTAGGCAGTATTGCCATATACATTGGTCTGCATGTAGCCAGCGGTTTGACCGACCTCATGTCGCGTAGCGTCGCTGCCCGACAATAGAAGGAAATGCGTGTTCCCGGTGCTTAGTGCTGTCTCCGCAGCTTTCAGCAGTGAGTAATCCTGCACCGTCTTGGCATCGGTATAGCCATTGCCCCGGGATACGATCCTATATGTATCGCTCGTAATAGGCTGCGCCGATACACCTCCAGTGAAACTCATTTCTTGGTATTGCGTCGGGCAACCGGCAAGCGTTTCCGCCAGCATCAGCGACGCTGCAATTTTCCGATCATGAAAATCCCCTTTTGCCCCAAAGGGAAGAAATCAGAGATGCTCGCCGCAGTCCAGTGGACAATTAGTCGTTGGTTAGCTTTGATGGGTTGCGGCCTGGCGAGCTCAGTTATCTGCCCCGAAAATACAGGCTAATCCGCTTCGCCTCTTCCTTGCCCGCCGAAACCACCGGCAAAGAAGCCATCCCTTCGCGAGGGACGGCTTTTCTCGTGTCTACGGATCAAGACCGACGCGGTGGCAGAATGATGGGTTCGTTACCGTCTCGGTTGTTGCTGCGATAGTTCCGGTACTCCTGAGTTTCCGACCGACGACGGTCGTTGCGATCCCAATCGCGGCGTTCTCGGTGATTATCCCGTCGCGCCTCCCGGTGGCGTTCCCAATCACGTCTGTCATGATGTCGGCGATGCCAATCCCTCCGGGGTCGGTCAGCGCGATAAACATAGGATGGACTGTCGTAGCGATTGTAGCCTCTGTCGTACGTCGAATAACCGCCCTCGCTGACGCAGCCTGCGAGAGTGAGACAGGCCATTGCCGCAGCGGCGAGCGTAGATAACTTTCTGAACATCTGGGTGAGCCTCCATTCGATTTGCAAAGAACGGGCACGGCTACGGAACGTTCCTTGCGGGCGAGATTGAAGGCACTTGAATATGAGGGCAGCGCCACTATCTATTGGCTAACGAACGCTCGCCGGTGACCACGGATGTACTGGCACTGGCTGAGGCGCTCATGGGAGGTCGGTGCGAGGAGTCGCTCCGGCCTTTTTTGTTGGGCCGGGGAGGGATCCAACATGGCGGCCTTTCGCTAAGCGCAAGCAATAAGTGCGATTCGCTAGAGTTTTTGTTTCACAGGCCAGGCTAGTTCTGTGGAAACTTGTGGGTACGGAGTGATATGAACGCCGCGACTGGAAATCCATCCACGCTTCGGTTCACTCTCTGACACACAACTAGCCAGCGATTCGAGCAGTGAGCACTCTACCGATATATTCAGTATTCCTTGACGAGAGTAGTCAGACGAAGCACCGCTTCCTTATTTGGGTTGCCTGGTCATAGAAACGCGGTGGGTGCCGTATTCGAACTAGCAATCCGCTACAGCAAACAACTCGAATTACCCGACTGCGAATGCAGAATTCCCCGATCAGAGGCAAATACACGATCTGGCATCGCCGTCTTCGTGAGGAGGGGTCTCGCAAGATCAAGGCCCGATCGTAGCCGCCGTCGAAACGGTTCACACTGCTCTTGGTAGTGGAGTCACCTTGCGAGAGACGTATGACGATATCGCAGAAACGATTCGTGTCAAAGAACATAGAGCACTGCCACGAGCGGCCGGAATCGAAGTTAAGGGAAGCATCAAATCATGGTTATGATAAACAGGGTTTGTTTTCATCCCCTAACAATCTTATTTCATTTAAAAAGTGGCGGACAAGGTGGGATTCGAACCCACGGTACGCTTTCACGTACACACGCGTTCCAGGCGTGCGCCTTAAACCACTCGGCCACCTGTCCTTCAGGATGTTCTGCGTCGCTGCGGACCCAAAAACGTTGGAACGGCGCGATATATACCGATGAATTTCCAAGGATCAACCGATATTTACAGAAATATCTCGGATGTTCGGCGTTTCCTCAAAAAAATATTGGAAAAGAGTAGGCGTCGATTCAGTTTCGCCCAGTCCGAAGTTTTGCTCCGGCAGGATCGATCCGATCGGCCTGCGTTCGAGCCCAGTCTGCCCATTGCTCCAATCTGCTATCGAAAGCGAGAGGATCGGCAGCACTGCGGTCTACCACTGCGGAGACATACGCGCGGATTTCCTCGGCTTGGCGAAATGCCTTTGCCTCGCCAATTAGCTGCTCTAATCGCTTCGTCTCAAGATCGCGGCGATGCTCGTCCTCCGACCTTACTTTTTGAAGGCAATGGTCCTCCCATTGCAACATCAGCATCCTTCGCTGTTCGAGCAAATCCGTTCTGTGGTAGGCAGCTTCGACGACGCTCCTCAGGCTGTGGGAAAGTGTGCGCTCAGCAAGATCGTTGGAATGACCATTTTCCGAGGCCCAGTCGCGAAAGCTCGAACGAAATCCATGAACAGTCGCAGATCTGCCTTTAGTGTCGCTTTCGACCCCGCTTTGACGAAGGATCTTCGCTAGCGCCGTATCCGTGACTGGTGTTCCGGCGCGAGACTTGAATACCAAGCCTCGGAGCAGGACAGATTTCTCGCGCTTGTTTTCAAGAAGGTGCAGCACCCGCGGTGTCAACGGAACACGATGAGGGACTCTAGCTTTCATTCTCGACGGAGGGATAGTGAATATCTTTTCCTCAAAATCGATCTCGTCCCATTGCATCTTGCGTATTTCACCGGAACGACACGCCGTGAGAATAATCAATTCCAGCATTGTGCGGTGAGTGCTCTCTTCGGAACGGTGCAGTATGGTGGCGACAAATTCGGGGATCTTGTTCCAGAGGAGGGCCGGAAAATGACGAGTTCGCTCGCGCCTCGTCGGCGGCCTTGGTAGCAAGGCCTTGACGTGACTGATCGGATCGGTTGACACGTATTGGTGCGCAAGTGCCCAACGAACAACACATGCGCATCTTTCCTTCACGCGCCGTGCCGTCTCGGGCATCGTCAGCCATATAGGCTTAAGGCAAGACGCGAAGTTCTCCGGCGTGAGGATGTCGAATCTCTTGTTTCCGATGGTTGGAAAGACGTGTTTCTCAAGCGAAATGAGCCACTGATCGCTGTGTCGTAAGCTTCTGAAGCCGGACGAAATATGATCGTGATATTGACGGGCCGCAGCCTCGAATGTGGGAACGCGACCTAACTGTACAAAGTTCGACCCGCTCCCTTTTTTGAATTCAAGGGGATCAATCCTTCGGCGAAGACACTCTCGTGCTACCAGCGCTTTCTTTCTCGCGGTATCGATTGGTACAAGGGGGAATGTACCGAACCCCATTTCCCTGCGTTTTCCCGTGAGCGGCGATTTATACCGGAATATCCATTTGCCCGTTCCCTTCTGAGTTGAGGCAAAAAGGTACAAGCCCAGGACCGCGCCGTCAGAAATGGGTCTGTCGCCGGGCTTTATATGTTGAGCCTGCACATCACTAAGCGGGTAGTTGCGTGCCATGATGTCGACCATGAGAAGATGCGCTTCAACAGCTTCTGGAGCGCGTGCCCAAATTCATTTCAGCCGAACAATGCCACTCCCGCAGTTTCGGTCAAGTTTCGTTTGTGATCTGCTAGAGCTTTGCGCGCCGCATCAATTCATCCAGCGCTTCTCCGTAGGACATTCCGGTATCGTTGCAGAATGTTTTGAAACGGTTGATGACGTCGATTGGTGCCCTGACAAAGGCTTGGTCGAAGGGCTGAGAGGGCTTCCGCACCCGCGCAACGCGCTCCACGACTTCTCGACTTTTGAAGCCGGCTCTGTCGGCGGCCCGGTCTCCAAGATCGTCGGCGTCTTCCTTCGGCGCGACACTTTCACGCGGAGAGAACTTCGAGACGTCGAGCCGCTTGTCATCCTTGCTGAATCCAAAATCTCTCGACATTACGCAGCCCTCTCATCCGAAAGTGTCTGGAGAAGTTCCAAGACCTCGCTGGTCAATTGCATGGCGTTTTCAATCGCGGCTGGAACGCCATTTATCGCGGTCTGACTTAGCTCGTGGAGCGAAAGCCGCTCCATGAACATCGCATTGTAAGCCTCGCGGCGATGAAGGTGGGTAACAAGGACCGGCAGACCGCTCTTGCGCATCTGCTGGCTGATCTCGCGTTCGATCTTGCGGACGAACGGGGGCGGGCTGGTGCGATTGAAGCACAAGGCGAAATTTAGCTTGCGACCGATATCTGCCTCGCTTTCCCGTACCAGCCCTACCGCGCGAGCTGCCTGCTGGGCATCCAGAGCGCTTCCAGCAAGGGGTATCAAGGTCAGGTCACTCCGAATGATAGCACGCGAGGTTAGTCGGCTCGCAGTGCCTTCTAGATCGATGAACACGAACTGCGCCTGCGAGGCTAATTCGTTGATGAGGTCCCGAATGTTTGCTTCTGTCGCGTCGCTCCGGACTTTGATCGGCAGAGCGGTCGATCCAGAGCGCCAATCGGTAATCGGCCTATTCGGGTCGGCATCGATTATCATGACCGATGCGCCCGACTGGGCTAGGCAGGTGGCGATCGTCAGAAGGGTGGTCGATTTCCCGGCACCCCCTTTAGGGTTTGCGGCGCATATAACCGGCATTTCGCTCTCCGAATCAATTCGCTCAAAAGATCACGCCAAGAGGAATGAAATCAAGCATGATCGCACGCGCAAATTCAATATTTCAATCAGGATGTCAAGCATGATATCATGATTGCAATCATGCGTGAAAGCAACCCCTCTGTTTTACATGGCCTTGGTTTGGCAGGATTTCACCTGCTCAGTCCAAGACCTAACGTCTTCCGACCAGATGTTGGAGCTTATGCCTCTGAGCAGGCTCGGCGTTAGTGGCAGCAGGGGAGGTCAGTCTCTCTTTCGACGTGATGAGGTCGCGGGGATCAGAACTGCCGAACCTCTTTGTCAGTGCCTCAGTCATCCTGCGGGCCTCTTCCATTGCGATCCTGCCCTCCGGCGTGCTGTTGATTTTCTTAAGAAAGGCGCTGTTCTCCCTTGGAAGGCGTTGCGCTCACAGTCGTTGGCCGATTTTGGATTAGATGGCAGGATAGGCTATTGGTATACCCATAGCCGTTTCGCCCGAGGGGCGAGTGTAAGGCGCGCATCGCGCGTCGCATCTGAGGTCTTCGGAATGCCGCTGAAGAGGGGTAGGTGACCCATCTTCTGATGCTGCAAAGGAAAGCAAAAGTGCGGCCGGAAGAAAGAGGCGTTAATTATCAGTTGCGATCGGTGAATGCGTGGTTGAGCGTCTCGGCAAATCGGCAAATCGGCAAATCGGCAAATCGGCAAATCGGCAAATCGGCAAATCGGTGATTGGGTGTATAAGTTAATGGAAGGAGCACCTATCGAGCGAACGGGCTTGTGGCCAAAGCAACGATGGGCGTTTAGGTGTTTGAGCAGGACGTCGGAAGCGCGAATGGTCAGCTTGGCATGGCGCGGAGACCAGCATGAAATGCGGAAGACATTCGGGAGGAGATGCTTAGGTCCGCGTTGGGCTCAAGTGTTTATCGATTTCCGTTGCAATGCTTTTATCGTGTCTGCCGCTACGCGACAGCCCGCTCAGAGTCTCAATTGCCTCAAAAGAAACTGACCTGCCCGGCCGGCGCTTTTCTTGCTATCGGGTGGTTCTGCCGCAACGCGGCAAGAAGGCTGCGGTATTTTAAGGATGCAGAATATGGGAATAGAGTGTTCGGCTGAAGAGCACGACTCGAAGTAGAGTGCGACAGATATCCAGATTGATTTTTCTATCGATGGATGTATATACACAAGAGTATACACTTACGGAGGTGTAACATTGCCCCATATTGCGCGTGTGTTTCAGTCAGGTAACTCCCAAGCTGTGAGGCTGCCCAAGGAGTTTCGGTTTTCGGTCGAGCGGGTCGAAATTACACAGGAGGGTGATGCCCTGATTTTGCGGCCTCATCCTGATGATAAACCCAGATGGGGCTCTCTGCACGCCGCATTGTCGCGGGGCTTCAGCGATGATTTTCTATCAGGGGGGCGAGAACAGCCCGAAATTGATGATCGCGCAGATCTCCACGACGTTTTCGGCTGATGGCATTTCTCCTCGACACTAACGCGGTAATTGCTCTCATTGGGCAGAAATCCGAAATCCTCTTCAATCGTATCCTGGCATGCGAGCCGGGGACGATCTCGTTATCCTCAGTGGTCGTGCATGAGCTCTATTATGGAGCCTACAAAAGTAGTCGGATCGAATTTAATCTTGAAACGCTCCGTCTGCTTCTCACGGATTTTCCTGTTCTCGAATTAAACCAAAGCGACGCGGTTGTAGCCGGTGAGATACGCGCCGACCTTGCTCTGAAAGGGAGCCCGATCGGGCCATATGATGTATTGATCGCAGGTCAAGCGAAGGCCCGAAACATCTCCCTAGTCACCAACAATGTCCGCGAATTTTCCCGAGTTGGCGGCCTTGATGTTGAGGACTGGACAGCCCGATAGCGACGGCGATCGATATGTAGAAATGGCAGATGATCAAAAACTACCGACTATCTTGGAGCACTAGCCGATTGTTAATTGGGAGCCTATAGGATGGACTGGATGGGAGCCGAAGGCTTTGATGCGGCTTTAAACTTGACAGAACGCCTTAATCACCTTTCCTCCACCAAAAGGCGCGAACTTGCCCGCGTGCTTGAGGTCATTTTTGACGAGGTCGAGCGCTACCAGGCTACGAAGACCACAGAACGCAAACGACGCGGGAAGATTCTCAAGGTTATTTTGTTCGGCAGTTATGCCAGAGGTAATTGGGTGGAGGATCGTCTTAGTGGCTACCGATCCGACTACGATCTGCTTATCGTTGTCAATGATCAGATCTTTGCAGAAAGCGAAGATCTCTGGCTCGACCTCGATGACCGCCTGACCCAGTTGAATATAGCCGGTCATATCAAGACGCCAACCAACGCTATCGTTCATAGCCTCCGTGACATCAACAACCAGCTTGCCCGAGGCAGGCCTTTCTTCGTAGACCTTTTCAGAGACGGGAAGACACTTTATGAAGCTGACGGCCATCCGCTAGCCGAGACTACAATGCTAACCGCGCAAGAGATTAAGGAAGAGGCGGAGCGGTATTATCGTGAATGGATGCCTGGCGCCATTGAACTGCTGGCATTGGCCGAAATCTGCCTGGCACGCGGCAGTAAGAATTTGGCTGCGTTCAACCTACATCAGGCGACAGAACGAACTTACCATACGTTTTTGCTGACACTGACACTTTACAGCCCAAAACTGCACCGCATCAAAACGCTGCGTTCGAAGGCGGAGGATATTGACACCCGGCTGATCGGTGCCTGGCCACGCGATACCCGTCTCGGGCGTCGGCGTTTCGAACTCTTGTCGCGCGCATACGTGGAAGCGCGATATTCCCCGAAGTTTGAGATCACAAATGAAGAGATAGGGTGGTTGGCGGAAAGGGTGACGAGTTTACAAGGGCTCGTTCAGAAAATTTGTCTTGAGCGTCTAGAATGTTTGCCGAAGCTCTAAGGCTTCGAGGCATTCCAAGTTCGTCGCCCCACTTCTTGCAGGAAGCACATAACGCGCGGCGTGGATTGAGAGGCTACCCGTTTGCTGGATCTAACTTGTAAGTCGCGGGGATACCCCAATTTAGTCAATGAACGAAACCACACCGGCTTTGGCATCTGACAATTAGCCGTTGTCTCACAGTGACGGGTTGGACGGTCGGGCAGAATTATGGCCACCAAGTCACGTAATCAGAGTATATGGCACTTTTCTGCAAAATTGGCAGGATCGCGAAAGCGGCGAATGAAGATCCGTGGCCTAGTTCTCGTTGATATCATCATGAAAGGGGCGATTCGTATGAGAAAGTTATGGCCAAGACTTTTGCTGCGTCTTCCTGTCGATGCACACGCATTTGTAAAGCAGCAGGCTGAATGGAATGGATCATCGCTAAACAGCGAGATCGTGAGATGTATTCGCGAGCGAATGTCGCAGCGCCTGGCTGGCGAGCTGCGATCGGCCACGTTCGAAGATCAAGGTGTAATAGAATGTCCGCAAGCCTCTCGAGATTAGACCGAAGCCTCCACGGAATTTTCAGTGCCAGAGTTGGAGAGCCATTGATACTGTAATCAGTCCATTTTTAGAGTGGAGATATATCATGTCTAGCACAATGCTGAATATCCATGTCGTCCAGCCGCGGATGATGTCCGTCCGGGAGGCTGCAGCTTATGTGGGGTTGCCAATAGGGCGATTCAGTAACGCCTGCTCGGTGCCTGCCATCCTCATGCCGGGGAATCTCGACAGATACGATGTCCGTGATCTCGATGCATGGCTCGACAGAATCAAAGGCGGCGAGAGCCAAGTCGATGATGCAATTCTAAGCCTTCTTGATCAGAAAGCGGGTTGATGAAGAGCGAACGGGTCAAGCGGGAGAACAAGTACAAGGGCTGGCAGATCTTTCGCGACACCAAGCCGCCCTTTGGTTGGCGCGCCTACCACCGAGCGAGCAGGGAACGGATTGACTGCCTGAATTTTCAGCCCTTTTCGTTGGCCTTCGACATGGAGGTTCATCGAATCAATCAGCTCCTGCAGCCCAACGAAGCAAAGCCAGGTACGCTCGGTATGCTTATCAAACGTTACCGGGCAAGCTCACGCTTCCAGAAGCGCGCTCCTCGTACCCGCGCAGAGTATCAGATGGTTTTCAATTGGCTTAAGCCAATAGAGGATACGCCACTTGATCGGTTCACTCGTGGTTTCGTCGCAAAAATTCGTGACAAGGCAGAGCAGGCTCACAAGTTTCGCTTTGCCAACAAGGTTCGCTCGGTTCTGTCGCTGATTTTCAGCTGGGGCATGGAGTACGAGTATGTCAGTCAGAACCCTGTAGAGCATGTCGGCGTTGCCGAACGTCCCAAAGACTTACCCGACGCGAACCGACCATGGACGGACGCCGAACGGGAAATGGTGCTGGCTACGTTGCCAGGTCATATGCTGCTGCCGGTAAGTCTTATGATGTTTTATGGGCTTGATCCCCAGGATGCGCTCGCGTTGCCACGCAGCGCCGTCACCGAAGCGGGAATCAATACTCGCCGTAACAAGACCGGTCAGCCGGTGTATTTCCCTCTCCTCCGGCCTGTCTCCGATGCGCTGAAAACCGCGGTCAAGCATGACGCAAGCACTCTGTGCGCAAATAGCCTCGGCCGCTCCTGGACCTACAATGGCTTCAGTACGAACTGGCACAGGTTCAAACGCGAGCTTGAAAAAGAGAACAAGATCCAACCAGGGCTAACACTGAAGGGCCTACGACATACGGTCGGGACGATCCTTGCGGAGATAGGATACGACCATGGCTCGATCGCTTTGATCCTCGGCCACGCCACCGAGGCTATGGCGAAGCACTATTCCCGCAAAGCCGATCTGACGAAAAAAGCTGAGGCCACCATGAACAATTTGGAGGCTGAAATGGACATCCGTAGAACGAAAGTTGTCAAACTCAACACGTAAATCTGTCAAACCCGAGAGAGTCATCGCTATGAAATTAACTGGAAAAACCATTCATCTCAATGAGATGAAATGGTGCCCGGAGGCGGATTTGAACCACCGACACGCGGATTTTCAATCCGCTGCTCTACCAACTGAGCTATCCGGGCATCCGAGGCTTATGTGAAGCCTGCCGGTCGTTTGAGACCGTCCGGAGG
>Ga0209281_1001509_pt1 | contig 13268 bp, 9 predicted proteins | sample MedtruBG_FD_187514 | JGI IMG/M metagenome (GOLD analysis project Ga0209281, IMG submission 187514) | Root nodule microbial communities of legume samples collected from California, USA - Medicago truncatula BG (SPAdes) (version 2) | ecosystem: Host-associated > Plants > Roots > Nodule | place... | reverse complement strand
TGATGGAAAACGGCACGCCGGAACAGCGCCAGCTGGTGCGCACCTGCATCGAGCAAGGCGACGAGCAGCACTTCGACGCCGTACTCGCTGCCGTCACCAGCAGCGGCGCACTGGACTTCACGCGCCGCCAGGCCGAGATCGCCGCCGAACGTGCCGCCGAGGCGATTGCCGGTCTGCCGGAGAGCGCGTACAAGGATTCGTTGCTGCAGTTGGCGCATTTCTCCGTCAATCGTACTCACTGATCAAAAACGGCGCCGATGGCGCCGTTTTCATCAGAGGATCTCTTGCACCAGCTCCGACGGCCGGCACAGGCGCACGCCCTTGTCGGTCACCACGAACGGCCGGTTGATCAGAATCGGATGGGCCATCATCGCATCGAGCAACGCCGAATCGGGCAGCGACAAATCGCCTAGGCCCAGTTCGCCGTACAGGTCGCCCTTGTCGCGCATGGCCTGGCGCACGGTCAGGCCGGCCCTGGCAATCAAGTTTTCCAGTTCCGCGCGCGTGGGCGGGTTTTTCACATAATCGATGATGTCCGGTTCCACTCCGGTAGCGCGGATCGCTTCGAGGGTCTTGCGCGACGTGCCGCAAGCGGTGTTGTGATAGATCGTGATTGCCATGCTGCCGCCCTTGAGTAGTCAAAGGCGGCATTATCGCCTAGAACTTCGTGGCAAGGCTCACGCCGATCGCGCGCGGCATCAGGCGGTAGCCTTGCACGATCGACGCCACCTGCGGGTGCTGGATCACGGTATCGTTGTCGAAGGCATTCTTGACGAACACGGTGGCTGTTACCCGGTCGAACGACATGCCGGCACTGAAGTCGGCCGTGTGATAGCCGGGACGGTCGTAGTCGGTCGATTCCGGGTTGAGTGAGCCCTTGCTCGCGCCCACCCACTGCACGCCGCCCATCACGAACGCGCCGCGCTCGCCCACGACGAAGTTGTAGCGTGCGCTGATGGCCGCGTTGTACTTCGGCACGCCCTGGATGCGCGCCCCGGCTACCGCCCCCACCACGCCGTTCTGGCTGCCGATATCGTTGCTCAGTTCTGCCTTGACATAGCCGCCGGAAGCGCTCAAGGTCAGGCCCGCCATCGGCTTGGCCTTGATGTCGAATTCAAAACCCTTGGTGGTAGCGTCCCCGGCATTGGCGTTGTAGGTGTACGCGCAGGTGGGCAGGTACACGCCCTGCTGGATGTTTTTCCACTTCACGTAAAACACGTCGGCATTGACGGTCAGCCGGTTGCCCAGGAAGCGCGACTTGCTGCCCACCTCGTAGCTCCACAGGCTGTCGGCCGCATAGTTGGGCGGGCCTTCGGTCAAGCCATTGAGTTCGAGGTCGGGGCCGCAGGTGGTCGGTGGCACGAAGATGTTCGAGCCGCCCAGGCGGAAGCCCTTGGCTACGCTGGTGTACACCGTGTGGGCCGGGTCGATTTCCCACGTCATCGCATACTTGGGCGTGAACGCGTGCGACGACAGGCTGGCGCCGCTGTTGTTGCCGGCGCCGGCCAGGTAGTTGCCGTTGCGCTGGGCCAGCGTCGATTTCGCTTCCAGGTAGCGGGCGCCGACCGTCGCGTGCACGGCCGGTGTGAAGTAATAATTGGCTTCGCCGAAGATCGACGCCTGCTTTTCGCGGTAGTGGAACTGGCCGGCAAACGAATCGTCGTTCGGGAACGAACCGGGCTGCACGTCCGGCAGCAGCTCGGGATCGTAGATGTCGAAACCGGACGACTTGAAGGTATCGGTCAGGCCGAAGATCGGATCGTTCTCGGCGATGTCGGTGCGCTGGCGCGAAAAATAGGTGCCGGCCAGCCAGGCCCATGGCGACACGGCCGCGTCGTAGGGGCGCGAAGCGAGGCGGAATTCCTGCGCCACCTGGCGCACGCGGTTTTGCAGGTACACGGCCGACGGCAGGCCGGCAATCGCCTCGATCAGCGCGGGCGGCGCCTTGCCGCCGTCGTCGGTCGAGGTCAGGAAGGTCGAAAGCGAATAGCTGTTGTAGGCCGAGCCGTTCTGGGTGCGATCGAACTTGCGCGAGAAATAGCTGGTGGCCGACGTCAGGTCGGCGCCGCCGAGGTCCCAGTTGACGGTGATGCTGGGCGCGAGCAGCTTGTCGAGCGACGGCTCGCGCACCTGCTTTTGCGCCTGGTAGTTGGGCCGGTCGAGGTTGAAGGCCGAGATATCCTTGGCGTCGAGCCGCTGGTAGTAGAGCGACGGCGTGACGGTCACATCGCGCGTGGCCCGCCACTTGAGCGCCACGCGCAGCTCCTGGTCGCTGATCCGGTTGATGTTGTCGGCCAGAGCGGCGCCATTGCCATCGACCTGGTCGATGAAGCCGCCCGTGTGCTGGGCCTGCACACCGATGCGCAGCGCCAGTTCGTCGGGCACCAGCGGGAAATTGCCGACCACATTGGCCGACCAGCTGGCGCTGCCGCCCTTGGTGTTCGACGCCTCGGTGTACGTGGTCACTTCGCGGTCTTTCAGATCCGGCTCGTTGGGCACGAACTTGATGGTGCCGCCCATCGAGCTGGCGCCGTACAAGGTCGCCTGCGGGCCGCGCAGCACTTCCACCCGGTCGATATCGAAAAAGCGCGGCTCGATATTGCCCATGGTGTAGACGTTGCCGACCGTGACCGGCGCATCGCCGAGGTACACGCCCACGGTGGCCGCGCCAGCGGTGGAGCTGATGCCGCGGATTTCGATATTCGACGTGCCCGGCCCGGCGCCGCCGTTGCCGCTGGCAGCGGTGAACGAGATATTCGGCACCACGCGCGTAAGGTCGGTGATGTCGCGAATATGCTCTTCCTGCAACTGCTTGCCGGTGACAGCCGAGATGCTCATCGCCACCTTGGCCGGGTCTTCCTTGCGCTTTTGCGCGGTGACCGTGACCACCTCGATCTGGTCGCTACTGGCCACCTGCTGCGCCACCTGCGCCTGTGACCGCGCCACCGGTGCCAGCACCGCCAGCGCTGCCGCAACCGCACTGCACATGATCGTCCGCCGTGTCTTCATTCGTGTTCCCCAATCGCCAAAAGTGAGCCGTGAGGGCGAACCGCGCCCCGAAATGATGCATCTTTTGCCAAGCAACAAGCTTAACCATCTTAATCTTTTTACAAAGCAAGATCTTTGCCAAGCGGTGGCAAAGCGTTGGTCCTCGGCAACAGAAGCGGGCGATGATGAGATGGCGCAAACGGAGCGCGAAAGCAGATCAAACACCGTGGCGCGCGCGCATCACGTGATTGAAAGCGAGGCGGGAATATGCTGAAATATCGGGTAGTCGGGGTGTAGCTTAGCCCGGTAGAGCGCTACGTTCGGGACGTAGAGGCCGGAGGTTCGAATCCTCTCACCCCGACCAGGTTTCCTCCCTCACGCACCTGGTCGGCAGCCGCGACCCTGGGCGCAACCGATGCCGCCACGGCAAGCCCCATCACCCGCTCCGGACCAAGCCCGCCGCTGTCTCGCCCGCCACAGCCACAGCCACCGCCGCAGCCGGCGCCGGCCGGCCAAAGAAATACCCCTGGAACGCTGCGCACCCCATGGCCTCGAGCGCAACCCACTGCTCGCGGCTCTCGACACCTTCCGCCACCACGGCAAGGTCCATGCTGGCGGCCAGGTTGATGATGGCGCGCACGATGCTCGCTGCGTGGCGCGAATGCAGCATGTCCTGCACGAAGGAGCGGTCGATCTTCAGCTGGTCGATCGGCAGCAGCTTCAGGTACCGCAACGACGAGTAGCCAGTGCCGAAGTCGTCGAGCGCGAAGCCCACGCCGTGCGCTTTCAGCGCGGCCATCTTGCCGATGACGTCATCGACGTCCTTGAGCAGCATGCTTTCGGTCAGTTCCAGTTTCAACAGGCCGGGGTCGGCGCCCGTGCGCTGCAATACCATCGTCACCTGCCCGATAAAGTCCGGCTGGCGGAACTGGCGCGCGCTCACGTTGACCGCCATGGTCAGGTGCGCGGTTTGCGGCGCGGCGGCCCAGCGCACCAGTTGCAGGCAGGCCGCTTCCAGCACCCATTCGCCCAACGCCATGATCAGCTCCGACTTCTCGGCCTGGGCAATGAATTCGGCCGGGCTGATCTCGCCGCGCTGCGGGTGGGTCCAGCGTACCAGCGCTTCCACGCCGGTCACCCGCGCGCAGCGGTCGACCACCGGCTGGTAGCTGAGGTGGAGCTGCTGGCTGATCAGCGCCAGGCGCAGGTCCGCTTCCAGCGCTGCCGCAGTGTCGAGCGCTTGCTGCATGCGCGGATCGAAGAAACGCCAGGTGGCGCGGCCGTCGGCCTTGGCTTCGTACATCGCCATGTCGGCATGGCGCAGCAGATCGCCGATCGGGTGCGGGCCGGCGCCAAACAGCACCACGCCGATGCTGGGCGTGGTGCGCACCGCGTGGCCGTCGAGCACGTAAGGCTGGCTCAGGGTTTCAAGCACCTTCGCTGCCACCGAGGCGGCGCCGGTGGTGGCAGCGTGTTCCTCGGTGCCCAGTGCTTCCAGCAGGATGACGAACTCGTCGCCGCCCAGGCGCGCCACCGTATCGCTGCCACGGATGACGTGCGTGAGGCGCTGCGCCACCACTTCCAGCAATTGGTCGCCGATGTCGTGGCCCAGCGTGTCGTTGAGGGACTTGAAGTTATCGAGGTCGATGAACAGCACGGCGCCGTGCACCGCCGTGCGCGCGGACTTGGCGATTGCCTGGTGCAGCCGGTCCATCAGCAGGCGCCGGTTGGGCAGGCCGGTGAGTCCATCGTAAAACGCCAGGTGCGCAATCCTGGCCTCCGCCTGCTTGCGGTCGCTGATGTCCATGCGCGTGCCCAGCATGCGCAGGGCCGTGCCGTCCGCTGCATGTTCGACGACCTTGCCGCGGCTTTGCAGCCACACCCAGTGGCCGTCGCGGTGGCGGATCCGGTATTCGATATCGTAGCGCTGGCACTTGCCGGCCAGGTACCCGGCCAGCGCCTGGTCGAGTCCCGGCAAATCGTCGGGGTGGATTTGCTGGTGCCAGGCGTTCACCTGCGCGGTGTCGTCGACGGTGTAGCCGATCATGCCGGCGCCGCGCGCATCGACGCTGCGCAGGTTCTCGCCCATGTCCCACTCCCACAGCCCCAGGCTGGCGCCATCGAGCGCAGCTTCCATCTTTTGCGCTGCGAGACCTTGTGCGTCCGCCCACGCGCGCGCCGCGTGCTCGTGACTGCGCCGGCGCCGTTGCAACAAGGCCATGCTGATGCCGGCAGTGATACCGAACAGGCCCCAGGCCAGCGCGCAGGTCCACGCCAGCCGGTGCCAGCCGGCGTCGATCGCCGACTGGCTGCGTCCCAGGCTGATCACCAGCGCGCGGTCCAGGCGCAGCCCCTGTGGCCGCATCGACCGCTGCACCACCAGGCGCTGCTCGCCGGCGCTGGTGGCGCCCGACAGCACGCTTTCGGCCAGCCCGCTGGCCAGGTGACGGCGTACGAAGGTATCGGCGATGGCGGTGGCGCGGCGCATCGATGCCGGATCGGCAGGCACGTACAGGATGCGGCGACCGCCACTTTCGCTGATGGCGCTGTTCATGTCCGGCGCATACAGCGCCGAACGCATGACCGCATCGAAGTAATCGGGATTGAGGTCGGCACTGACGGTTGCGCCGGCAAGGCCGTTGGCGCCGGTGACCGCCATCGACAGCCGGATGTTGAACACGCCAGGCGTGACCTCATACGGCAGCGACATCGACAGCGTGTCCGGGTCGATGACCGCAGCGGCGGGCAACAGGGCGGCCCGGTGCGCCGCGTCCTGCGCCCGCTCCACGGCATCGGCCGTGGTCCAGACCGACGTGCCATCGCGCGCCATCACTGCCAGTGACCGCACGCCGGGTATGGCCTGCTCTAGCGATTGCAGCAACACGCGGCGGCAGGCGCTGTCGCAGGTGCTGTCGGCGCCCAGGGTGCGGCGGGCGCTATCGAGTGCGCTGCGTACGCCTCGCAGCTGGCGCGTGACGCTTTCGTCGATGATCAGGGCCTGCACGCGCATGCGCTCGATGTTCGATGTCATCAGGAGCTGGCGTTCGCTCCAGATAAAATATCCCATCATGGCGGCGCTGAGCACCAGCAAGGCGCCAAACATCGCCCATTCGGCCCGCACGGTACCGAACACCTGCCGCGTGCGTGGTGCGCGCGCGACCATCACCGCGCCTCGCCGGCGTCATCGCAGCGGGCGGCTCCCACCGCCGCCAGGCGCGGTATCACTTCGGTACCCAGTTCGTCGATGATGTCCAGCACCGGTCTGCCATTGCGCACCAGGTGCAGCAGCACGTGCGCCACGCCCGCATCGGCCAGCCGTTCCAGCTCGGCCGCCAGGGCGATGCGGCCGCCGTGCCAGACCTGCCCGGTCATCGCGCCGCGCGCACCCGCGCACTCGTCCAGGTCGAGCGTCACCTGGCGCATGACAGGGTGGTGCTGGCCAGCGCCGTCGAGGTGCAGCACAGCAATTCTCGGCGCCGGGGCCTGCGCCACCAGGCGGCTGAGATAGCCCTCGTCGGCGCCGGCAACGCCCAGCGCACAGCGGCCGCCGGTCACGCGCTGCAACGACCGCGCGCCATTCAACAATTGCGCCCGGTCGTGCCGCAACCAGTCCGGTTGCGCGACCAGCGCCGCCGTGGGCGCTGCCGCACCGAGCGCCGCCAGCCACACGAACGGGTCGTCCGGTTCGATCTGACCGGCATCGGCCGCCACCGGCCACGGCGCCTGGCGGGCCCACAGCGCGGCAACACCATAGCGGTCGGCGCGGCGCGCTACGGCCAGCTCGGTGGCAACGTCGGCATGGTGGCCCGGCTTGCGCGCCGCCGGCGTCATCAAGCCCAGCGTGAGCGCCCCGCTCCGGAACATCTTTTGGCAGGCTAGGGTGACGTCGTCGGTTCGCATGGCACACTTTCCGCAAAATGGGGATGTGTCCAGTGTAGGCGCGTGTCCAATCAGCGGGTATCCCCGCCGCACGGATAATACTTTTGCGCAAACCGCAAAGCTGCCCTGCCGACAGCGCGGTTACTTCTTGCGGATATTTTTGAGCACGGACGGCGCGCTGGCCATGAACGCCTCGAGCTTCTGGTCGATCAGGCGCCCGATATCGGCAGGCACCGGCAAGCCATACACCGACTGCCGCATGCCGACATAGAAGATGGCCGCGTGCAGTCCCCAGACGAATTCGATTTCGTCTTCGTATTGCTGCGGCGTGGGGTCGGAGAACTTGAATTCGCGGCGCAGTTCGGACAGCACGACATTAAAGATGCGTTCGCGCAGGCGCGCCAGGTAGCGGCTGTTGATGCCCTCGCGCGACAGGCCGGCGTGGATGAAGATGCGGATCCAGTCGCGCTGCAGGATCACCTTGCTGTAGCGCTGGTAGAAGTCGTGCAGGCGGTCGGCCAGCGGGCGCTTGCGGTCGGCCAGGATTTCTTCCCATTCGGGATTCCAGCGCGATAAATAAACTTCCTCGAACACGCGGTCGGCCAGCGCCTGCTTGTTGGGGAAGTAGCGGTACAACAGCGGTTGCGAAACGCCGATTTCCTTGGCCAGGTCACGCGTGCTGGCGCCGAAGCCGTGTTCGGCGAAATACCGGATCGCTTTCTGGACGATGATCTGTTCCCGCTCCTCGGGCGCAAGCCGTGGCGTGGACGCGGCAGGTGCGGCGGCCGGGGCGGCGGCCGCTTTGCGCGATGGTGCTTTCTTGGTGGCTGGCGATGCCATGGGCGACTCTCATAAAAGGAGCACCAAGTATAGCCAGCAATCTATCATTCGACAAATTAAGCTGGCTGACGCATGGCCAGCCGCGGCAACGCCTGCTGCCGGCGCTGCGCCAGCCGCGCGGCAGCCGTGCCGCTGTCTCCCGCCGCCGGCGCTGCGAGGCGGAAGCTGCCCACCATGTCCGACAGCGACGCGGCCTGGTCGCGCAGGCTAGCCGCCGCCGCTGCCGCCTCTTCCACCAGCGCGGCATTCTGCTGGGTCACGCTGTCCATTTCCGTGATCGCGGTGTTGACGTGGCTGATGCCGGTGCGCTGCTCGACCGATGCTTCGGTAATGGCGGAAATCACGCTGGTCACGCGCTCGACGCTGGTCACCACGTCGCCCATGGTGGCGCCGGCGCGCTCCACCATCAGGGTGCCGTCGCCGATATTGCGCACGGCGTCGTCGATCAGCGACTTGATTTCCTTGGCCGCGCCCGCGCTGCGCTGGGCCAGGTTGCGCACTTCCGACGCCACCACGGCAAAGCCGCGCCCTTCTTCGCCGGCCCGCGCCGCTTCCACCGCCGCGTTGAGCGCCAGGATATTGGTCTGGAACGCGATGCTGTCGATGGTGCCGATGATGGCCTCGATGCGGGTGGCGCTGGCATTGATCGCTGCCATGGTGCCCACCACTTCGGTGACGGCCTGGCCGCCGCGTTGCGCCACGCCCGCTGCGGTCTTGGCCAGCACGTTGGCCTGGTGCGAGTTTTCCGCATTGTGCGCCACCGCCTGCGTCAGCTGCTCCATCGAGGCAGCGGTTTCTTCCAGCGAGCTGGCCTGCATCTCGGTGCGGCTCGACAGGTCCAGGTTGCCGGTGGCAATCTGCGACGACGCGGCCGCGATGGTCTGCGCACTGCCGCGGATGTCGCCGATCATGTGCGCCAGGTTTTCCTGCATGGTGCGCATGGCAAACAACAGGCTGTGATTGTCGCCGGCGTCGGTCTGCACCTTGATGCTCAGGTCCTTGCCGGCGATCTTCATCGCCACCTCGGCCGCATATTCGGGGCTGCCGCCGATGGTCCGGTGCAGGCTGCGATTGACCGTCAGCACAATCGCCGACAGCAGCAGGCACACCGCCGCCACCATCAGGGCCACGGTTTTCAGCGACGTGTAAAAGGCGGTGTTGATGTCGTCCACGTACAGGCCGGTGAGCAGCACCCAGCCCCACGGCTTGTAGCTGACCACGCGGCTGAGCTTTTCGGACGGTTCGGTATTGCCGGGGCGGAGCCAGAAGTAGCGCAGGAAGCCCTCGCCGGCGGCGGAGGCGCCCATGCGCGAAATTTCGCGGAATACGTGGAAGCCCTCGGGATCGGTGAAGTTGCTCAGATCCTTGCCGTCGTTTTCCGGCTTGGCCGGGTTTTGGATCGGGCGCGCATCCATGCCGGCGATGACCACGTAACCGTCTTCGCCGTAGCGGATGTTTTTCAGCACGGCCTTGGCGCGAATTTTCGCTTCGGCTTCGGTGAGCGTGCCGGCCGCCGCTTCGGCCGCAAAACCTTCGACGATCTTCAGTGAAGCCTTGGCCACGTCGGCCAGGTCGGCGCGGCGCTCGGTGAAACGCAGGTCGCGCGCTTCCATCACGTGAAACAAGGAAATCGCGCACAGGCACAGCAAGCTGGCGATCAGGGGCAGCCACAGCTTTTGTTTAAACGTGAGCTTGTTCATAGCATTCTTTCTCTGCATGGTGGGCCGCCACCCGGGCAGCATGCGCACAGAGTAATTGATCACTTGATCAGCATCAAGCTATTTCATGACGACGGAAAGTCTACGTGACGTAGATTGTGAAGTTCGCGGCGCCCCACCTGGTTGTCAGAACAGGCGCAGCGCGACCGGCTATGCCAGGGGCGCGCGCTCCCACGGGGGCACGTCGCCCCAGGCATCGATCAGCGCATCGATAAACAAGCGCACTTTCGGCGACAAGTGCTGCCGGGTCGGATACAGCACCCGCACCGGGATGCGCGGCCGCTTGTAGTCGGCCAGCAACACCTGCAGCGCGCCAGCGCGAAGATCGGCCTCCACCAGGTAGCTTGGCAAGTTGCCGATGCCGGCCCCATCGAGCGCGCTCAGGCGCAGCGCTTCCATGCTGTTGGTGGCCAGCCGGCTGTCGGCCATGAACTCCACTTCCGCCTCGTCCTCGTAAAACACCCACGGCCGCGGCTTGCCATTGCCAAGGCCCACCAGGCACCGGTGCTGTGCCAGGTCGGCGATGGTGGCAGGCGCCGGATGCTGGTCGAGGTAAGACGGCGCCGCGCACAGCACCATGCGCTGCTGCGCCACGGTGCGGCTGATCAGGTCGGAGTCCTGGAGCTGGGCGCCGATGCGCAGCGCCACGTCGACGCCCTCGTCGATCAGGTCCACGCACCGGTCGGTAAAACCCACGTCGACCGAGACGCTCGGCCATTGCGCCAGGAAGCGGTCGATCACCGGCAAGACGTAGGCATGGCCCAGCGCCAAGGGCAGGCTGAGCTTGAGGCGGCCATGCGGGGCGCCGCTGCGCGCGGCCATCGCCAGCTCGGCGTTCTCGAGATCGTCCATCAGTTGCACGCAGCGCCTGAAGAAGTCGGCGCCGTCGTCGGTCAGGCTCAGGCTGCGCGGCGTGCGGTTGATCAGGCGGACATTGAGCCGCTCCTCGAGCCTGGCGATGCTCTTGCCCACCCCGGACCGCGTAACCCCGAGCTGCTGCGCCGCTTCGCTGAAACTGCCGGCGTTAACTGCCGCAATAAACGTGGCGATTTCGCCGAAATTGCCTAGCCCCACGTGCTGCCTCCGCCCCGGTAAAAGTTAACCAATAGTACAAGAAAACTGCGCGGGAGCGTCCGCAGCCCGCCAACGTAGAATTTTTGTCGCCTTTAATTTATCACTTGATCACATATAGTGGAATGAAGGATAACTCTGGAGGGCGTGACAATGGACGAGAACAGCACCGATGCCGGGCCTGTGCAACTGCGCCGCCGCCAGCTGTCGCTGGGCATGGTGGGCATGGGCGCAGCCTGGCTGGGTGCGCCATCGGCCGCTCGCCCCGCACCGCCTGCCGCACCGCCTGCCGCACCACCTGCCGCGCCGCTGTCGCTGGCCCTGATCGAGCTGATGCCCTGGGCCTCGAACACGCCGGCCGGTGCGCGCGACGGCATACTGGTCGATGTCGCCGGCATCCTGGCTACCCTGAGCGGCGTGCGCCTCGAGCTGCAGCTGCTACTGTTCGCGCGCGCGGCCATGATGCTTGAACGCGGCCAGATCGACTGCATGGTGGCGCTGCAGGCCAGCACGCTCGACCAGGTTGCCACGCGGCTGGCGCCGCTGTCGGACGAGGATATCGTCATTGTCGGCCGCCCCGGCACGTTTCTGCGCTCGCTGGCCGACCTCAAGGGAAAAATCGTGGGCCGCCTGCGCCACGGCGAGTACGACCCGCAGTTTGCCGCCGACGACTCGATCATCAAGTACGACACCAGTTCGTACCGCCAGAGCCTGGAAATGCTGCGCGTGGGCCGCCTGGACGCGGTGATCTTCATCCGCTCGGCGCTGGAGTTCACGTTGAAGTCGATGGGCCTGACGGCGGCGGCCGTGGGCGCGCCGCTCTACCTCGGCAGCTGCCCGCTCACGCTGTATGCGCACCGGGCCAGCGTGGCCACGGCATCGGCGCAGTCGCTGCGCGCTGCGTGCAAGGTGGTCTACAAGGTACAGTCGGTCAAGGCGCTGGCGGACATGCGCATGGGATGAGTCGCGGCGCCTTTAATATTTGAGGCGCATGCCGACCGCGTAGGTCCTGGCAAAGTTGGCGGTACTGAGCTTGTCGGTCTGCACCACCACGTACAGGTCGGTGCGCTTGGAGGCGAAGTAGTCGTAGCCCACGGCGCCGGTGTTGCGCCGGGTATCGGCCAGGCCCGGCACCGTGGTCCTGGTCTGCGCCCACGACACCATCACGCTGCCCTGCCCCGCCGGTACCGAAACGCCGGCCTGCCCGGTCCTGGTGTGCGAATCGGGCTTCACGTTGTTCGAGCCGCCCAGCGAGGCAAACACCCTGGCCGTGCCGGCGTTGTAGCTGCCGCCGGCAAACCAGGTTTTCTGCTCGGTCTCGCCGATGCTGGTCATGCCGGGTCCGATGCGCACGCGCTGGCCCGACACGGTGGCAAACCAGGGGCCCCGATCATAATTGGCGGTGGCGCCCAGGTTGTGGGCGCTGGTGCCCTGCGCGGTTTCGCCCAGGCTTGCATACGTCGCCACCTTCAGGCCCGCCACCACCGGCGCGGTGTACATGATGGTGTTATCCCAGCTGGTGTCGCCGTACACGGTGCGCAGCGGCGCGGCCCATGCGTGATTGAGCAGTGGCGCCAGGCGGATCGAGCCGCCGAAAGGATTGGCCAGCGCCGTCGAGACGAACAGCGGATTGAGCACGCGCCCCAGTTTCAGTTCGCCGGCACTGCCCTGCAAGCCCACGTAGGCGTTGCGGGCGAACATGGCGTCGGTGGGCGTGCGGCCACCGATGCCGGTGTCGGGCAGGATGTAGCCTTCCAGCGCGAAGAGGGTCTTTACTCCCCCGCCCAGGTCCTCGGTCCCGGCAAAGCCCCAGAACGAGGTTTGCAGGCCGCCGCTGTTGGCCACCTGCGTGGCAGGACCGGCGGCGGTGGTCTGCGAACGGCCGGCCCACACATCGAGCACGCCGTACATCTGCACCGCCGATTGCGCCGACGCCGTTGCCGCCAGCCCAGTCAAGGCCAGGGCAGCCAGGACCGCCCGCACCGGTTTGTTTGCATCCTTCATTTGGTCTCCCGTTCTCGTCATTTTTTAATTATCGATCGATAATTAGAAAACTCAAACAAAAACCTGTTCGTGTCGCTTATTTGTCTCGTTTACGCTTCAGGCTGCACAACTGTGCTGCACACTTCAATTTATCGACCTATCATTAATATCCACCAACCATCACCAGGACAAAAAAAATGACCAGCAGGAGACAATTCATCAAGCACGGCGCCCTGTCCGTGAGCGGCATCGTCATGGTCGGCTGCGGCATCCATGGCGCGCTGGCCGCCCCCGCACCCGGCGCCACCCCGGCGCGCAAGCTGGTCCTCGATGGCCAGCCCGTGAAAACCGTCGACGTCCACGCCCACTGCATGATCCCCGAGGCGCTGGCCCTGATGGGGCTCGACGTGTTTGCGATCTATCCGAAGACCATGCACGGCGGCGCCGAGAATGTCGTCGTCATTGCCGACCGCCTGGCTGCCATGGACGCGCAAGGGGTGGACATGGAAGTGCTCAGCATTAACCCGTTCTGGTACGAGCAGCCGCGCGATTTGTCAGCGCACATCGTGCGCCTGCAAAACCGCAAGCTCGCCGAGCTGTGCCAGGCCAGGCCGGACCGCTTTGCCGCCTTTGCCTCGCTCTCGCTCCAGCACCCCGACCTGGCGGTGCAGGAACTCGAGTACGCGGTGCGCACGCTGGGCCTGCGCGGCGCGGCCATCGGTGGTAACGTCGCCGGCGCCGAGTTTGCCGACCCGCGCTTCCATCCGGTATGGTCGAAGGCCGAGGAGC
>Ga0209281_1001507_pt1 | contig 13279 bp, 8 predicted proteins | sample MedtruBG_FD_187514 | JGI IMG/M metagenome (GOLD analysis project Ga0209281, IMG submission 187514) | Root nodule microbial communities of legume samples collected from California, USA - Medicago truncatula BG (SPAdes) (version 2) | ecosystem: Host-associated > Plants > Roots > Nodule | place... | reverse complement strand
TGCGCCATGCTCGGCGCACTGATGTAGAGGTTCTGCGCGAGTTTTTCCAGCTCGCTGACCGCCGCGTCCGGCGCGACCAGCCAGCCCAGGCGCCAACCGGTCATGCCGAAATACTTGGAGAAACTGTTGAGGACAAAAGCGTTGTCATCGACTTCCAGCACACTGGCGGCATCAGTGCCGTAGGTCAGGCCGTGGTAGATCTCATCCACCACCAAGTGCCCGTGCCTGGCCTTGATCGCTGTGGATAATCCGCCCAGTTCATCGCGGGTCAGCAAAGTGCCCGTCGGGTTGGCCGGCGAAGCGACAAGGGCGCCGACACTGTCGTGATCCCAATGCCGCTCGACCAGATCCGGGGTCAGTTGATAACGCACCTCCGGCCCGACCGGCACCAATTGCGCCGCGCCTTCGACCAGCCGCAAGAAATGCCGATTGCACGGGTAGCCCGGGTCGGCGAGCAGCCAGTGTTTACCCGGATCGACCAACAGGGCACTGGCCAGCAACAGCGCGCCGGAGCCGCCCGGCGTGATCAGAATCCGTCGTGGGTCGATATTCAGGCCGTAACGCGATTGGTAGAAACCGGCGATCGCCTCGCGCAGTTCGGGAATGCCACGGGCGGCGGTGTAGCGGGTCTTGCCCGCCGTCAACGCAGCTTGTCCGGCGCGAATGATCGGCTCGGCGGTGGTGAAGTCCGGCTCGCCGATTTCCAGATGGATCACGTCGTGGCCTTCGGCCTGCAATTCATTGGCCCGCGCCAGCAGCGCCATCACATGGAACGGTTCGATCGCACGACTGCGCGCACTGTAGGGGCCCATTGGAATGCCTTCGACGGAAAAAAGAGACGATTCTACCTGTCTGCCGGAACGAGCGAGAACCCGTGGAGGTCACAGCCTCAAGAACGCTGGACTGTAACGATCTGAACGTACGCTCCAGGATTGACTAAAATCAGTGATTGAACAGGTCTCCCTTCCCACAGACACGACTTGTCAGACATCTGCAAGCGCCACCCGCCGGGGGCTCGACATCCGGGAGTAGCGCAGGCTGATTTGATCTGGTAAGTTCGCCCGCTTGCAGCCGCAGGGCCGGCAGGTGTCGGTGATGGAGCAATCCTGCGCAATGGATTACAAGAGTAGAGGCGGTCTATTTCATGTCCACCCAAGCAAAGCAACAGCAGAAAGACACGATCAGCGGCTTCGAACCTTACGTTTCGAAGGCGGGTGAAGAGTACATGGGCGCTCCAATGCGCGCGCACTTCACCAAGATCCTGAACAAGTGGAAACTGGACTTGATGCAGGAAGTCGACCGCACGGTTGATCACATGAAAGACGAAGCGGCCAATTTCCCTGACCCGGCCGACCGTGCCAGCCAGGAAGAAGAGTTCGCCCTCGAACTGCGCGCCCGCGACCGCGAGCGCAAGCTGATCAAGAAAATCGACAAGACGCTGCAACTGATCGAAGACGAAGAGTACGGCTGGTGCGAGTCCTGCGGCATCGAGATCGGCGTCAAGCGCCTCGAAGCCCGCCCGACAGCGGATCTGTGCATCGACTGCAAGACCCTGGCGGAAATCAAGGAAAAGCAGGTCGGCAAGTAATCTCGACCTGAACGAAAAACGGAGCGTGCGAACGCTCCGTTTTTGTTTCTGTGTTTTGCCCGCGGAACCTGTGGGAGCGAGCCTGCTCGCGAAAGCGTCCCTTCAGACAGCTCATTATTGCCTGACCCAGCGCTTTCGCGAGCAGGCTCGCTCCCACAGGGGTAACCTGCTTAAATTCTGAATAGCCTTTATCGCCTCCATGACTGCCAAATCCCCCGCCTACATCGGCCGCTTCGCCCCCACCCCCAGTGGCCACCTGCACTTCGGTTCGCTGGTCGCTGCGTTGGCGTCTTACCTCGACGCCCGCTCCGTCGGTGGGCGCTGGCTGGTGCGCATGGAAGATCTCGATCCGCCGCGCGAAGAGCCCGGTGCGCAAGCGGCGATTCTCAAGGCGCTGGAAAGCTACGGTTTCGAATGGGACGGCGAAATGGTCCGCCAAAGCGATCGACACGCGGCTTATGCCGAAGTGCTCGACAGCCTGTTCAATCACGGTCTGGCCTACGCCTGCACCTGCTCGCGCAAACAACTGGAGCCGTATCACGGGATTTATCCGGGGTTTTGCCGCAATGCCGGGCATGAACAGCACGACGCCGCGATCCGCCTGCGCGTGCCGGAGCTGGAATACCACTTCATTGATCGCGTGCAGGGCGAATACCGCCAGCACCTGGGCCGCGACGTAGGCGACTTCGTCATCCGTCGGCGCGATGGTCTCTACGCTTATCAATTGGCGGTGGTGCTCGACGACGCCTGGCAAGGCATTACCGATATTGTGCGTGGCGCCGACCTGCTCGATTCGACGCCGCGTCAGCTGTACCTGCAAGAACTGCTCGGTCTGAAACAGCCGCGCTATCTGCACCTGCCGCTGATCACCCAGCCGGACGGCAACAAACTCGGCAAGTCCTACCGCTCGCCGCCGCTCGAAGCCGATCAGGCCACGCCGTTGCTGCTGCGGGCCTTGCGCGCGCTGGGGCAGAATCCCGGCACCGAACTGGCTCACGCTTCGCCGCGCGAACTGCTGGCCTGGGGCAGCGCGCATTGGGATGCCGACCGGATCCCGCGCACATTGACCCTGCCCGAAGCGCAACTGCAATGACGACACTTGCAGTCGCGCGCCCATCCGTTACCATCGCCGCACGTTTTCGGGCACGCGCATAAAAAAGAGAGGCCGGGATGTACATCTATCGCTTGGTCCTGCTTCTGGTCGTCGGGATCTACCTGTTCTCCCCCGCCATCATGGACTGGTGGATCGACGCGACGGGCGCCTGGTATCGCCCTTATCTGCTCTGGCTGATCCTGATTGTCGTGACCTTCATCCTGCAGAGCCAAAAAGATGCCGATGAGCTTTAGCCTGACCCAGATGATCCTGATCAGCGCCGCGTACCTGGCGGCGCTGTTCGGCGTGGCCTGGGTCAGCGAACGGGGCATGATCCCGCGCGCGATCATTCGCCACCCGTTGACCTACACCCTGTCGCTGGGAGTTTACGCCAGCGCCTGGGCGTTCTACGGCACGGTGGGCCTGGCCTATCAGTACGGTTACGGCTTTCTGTCCAGCTATCTCGGCGTGTCCGGTGCATTCCTGCTGGCGCCGGTGCTGCTCTATCCGATCCTGAAGATCACCCGCACCTATCAACTGTCGTCGCTGGCCGATCTGTTTGCCTTCCGCTTTCGCAGCACCTGGGCCGGTGCGCTGACCACGATTTTCATGCTGATTGGCGTCTTGCCATTGCTTGCCTTGCAGATTCAGGCCGTGGCCGACTCGATCGGCATTCTCACCGGCGAACGTGTGCAGAGCCGCGTGGCGCTGGCGTTCTGTGCGCTGATCATTCTGTTCACGATTTTCTTCGGTTCCCGGCACATCGCCACGCGCGAGAAACATGAAGGGCTGGTGTTCGCGATTGCCTTCGAATCGATCATCAAACTGATCGCTCTCGGCGGCGTTGGCCTGTACGCGCTGTATGGTGTGTTCGACGGCCCGCAACAGCTCGAACTGTGGCTGCTGCAAAACCAGACCGCCCTCGCCGCCCTGCACACGCCGTTGCAGGAAGGTCCGTGGCGCACGCTGCTGCTGGTGTTCTTTGCCTCGGCGATCGTGATGCCGCACATGTATCACATGACCTTTACGGAAAACCTCAATCCGCGCTCGCTGGTCAGCGCCAGTTGGGGCCTGCCGTTGTTTCTGCTGTTGATGAGTCTTGCCGTACCGCTGATTCTCTGGGCCGGGCTGAAACTCGGCGCCACCACCGATCCGGAATATTTCACCCTTGGTATCGGCATTGCCGCCAACAGCAAACCGCTGGCCTTGCTCGCCTATGTCGGTGGCCTGTCCGCCGCCAGTGGCCTGATCATCGTCACCACCCTGGCCTTGTCGGGCATGGCGCTGAACCATCTGGTGCTGCCGCTTTATCAACCGCCGGCCGAAGGCAATATCTACCGCTGGCTGAAATGGACCCGTCGGGCGCTGATCGTGGCGATCATCATGGCCGGCTTCGGCTTCTACCTGATGCTCGGCGTCGAGCAGGATCTGGCCAACCTCGGCATCGTCGCGTTCGTGGCGACCCTGCAATTTCTGCCCGGGGTGTTGTCGGTGTTGTACTGGCCCACCGCCAACCGTCGCGGCTTCATTGCCGGTCTGCTGGCGGGGATCACGGTCTGGGTGGTGACCATGCTGCTGCCGCTGGTCGGCAATCTGCAGGGTTTCTATATTCCGCTGCTGAACATGATCTACGTGCTCGACGACACCAGTTGGCACATGGCGGCCATCGCCTCGCTGGCGGCCAACGTGCTGATGTTCACCCTGATCTCACTGTTCACCAACGCAAGCCCGGAAGAAGCCAGCGCCGCCGAAGCCTGTGCGGTGGATAACGTGCGGCGCCCGCAACGCCGCGAACTGCACGCCGCCTCGCCGCAGGAATTCGCCACGCAACTGGCCAAACCGCTCGGCGCCAAGGCTGCGCAGAAAGAAGTCGAGCAAGCGCTGCGCGACTTGTATCTGCCCTTCGATGAACGCCGGCCGTATGCCTTGCGCCGGTTGCGCGACCGCATTGAGGCCAACCTGTCCGGCCTGATGGGCCCGAGCGTTGCGCAGGATATGGTGGAAACCTTCCTGCCCTATAAGGCTGGCGGCGAAAACTACGTCACCGAAGACATTCACTTCATTGAAAGCCGTCTCGAGGATTACCACTCGCGCCTCACCGGCCTGGCCGCCGAGCTCGATGCCCTGCGCCGCTACCACCGCCAGACCTTGCAGGAACTGCCGATGGGCGTCTGCTCGCTGGCCAAGGATCAGGAGATCCTGATGTGGAACAAGGCGATGGAAGAGCTTACCGGCATCGCCGCGCAGCGAGTGGTCGGTTCGCGCCTGAGCACGATCGCCAACCCGTGGAAAGAATTGCTGCAAGGCTTTATCAACCTGCCCGACGAGCATTTGCACAAACAGCATCTGGCCCTCGATGGTCAGACCCGCTGGCTGAACCTGCACAAAGCGGCGATCGACGAGCCGTTGGCACCGGGTAACAGTGGTCTGGTGTTACTCGTCGAAGATCTGACCGAAACGCAGATGCTCGAAGATAAACTGGTGCATTCCGAACGGCTGGCCAGCATCGGTCGACTCGCAGCGGGTGTGGCCCACGAAATCGGTAATCCGATCACCGGCATCGCCTGCCTGGCGCAGAACCTGCGCGAAGAGCGTGAAGACGACGGCGAGCTAACGGAAATCAGCGGGCAGATTCTCGAGCAGACCAAACGCGTCTCGCGCATCGTCCAGTCGCTGATGAGCTTCGCCCATGCCGGCAGCCATCAGCACAACGACGAACCAGTGTGTCTGGCCGAAGTCGCGCAGGACGCCATTGGCCTGCTGGCGCTGAACCGGCGCAATTTCGAAGTGCAGTTCTACAACCTGTGCGATCCCGACCATTGGGTCGAAGGCGACCCGCAACGGCTCGCCCAGGTGCTGATCAATCTGCTCTCCAACGCCCGCGACGCCTCGCCGCCGCACAGTGCGGTACGGGTCAAGAGCGAAGCCGGCGAACACACGGTCGATCTGATCGTCGAAGACGAAGGCAGTGGCATTCCGTCGAGCATCATGGACCGATTGTTCGAACCTTTCTTCACCACCAAGGATCCGGGTGAAGGCACCGGTCTGGGCCTTGCACTGGTCTATTCCATCGTTGAAGAGCATTATGGACAAATCACCATCGACAGCCCGGCTGATGTACAAAGCCAACGCGGCACCCGTATCCGGGTGACCTTACCGCGTCATGTCGAAGCGACGTCCGCTGTGAACTGAGACCGTCGAGAGTATCGAATCAATGCCGCACATTTTGATCGTCGAAGACGAAACCATTATCCGCTCCGCCTTGCGCCGCCTGCTGGAACGCAACCAGTACCAGGTCAGCGAAGCCGGATCAGTGCAGGAAGCACAAGAACGCTTCACCATTCCTACGTTCGATCTGATCGTCAGCGACCTGCGCCTGCCGGGCGCTCCGGGCACCGAGCTGATCAAGCTCGGCCAGGGCACACCGGTGCTGATCATGACCAGTTACGCCAGCCTGCGCTCGGCGGTCGACTCGATGAAAATGGGCGCGGTCGATTACATCGCCAAGCCGTTCGACCACGATGAAATGCTCCAGGCGGTTGCGCGGATCCTGCGCGATCGCCAGTCGGCGCCGGCTGCCGGCGAAGCTACGGCGAGCAAGCCTGCCGCTGGCAATGGCAAAGCTGGTGTGGATAACAGCAATGGTGAAATTGGCATCATCGGCTCCTGCCCACCGATGCAGGACCTGTACAGTAAGATCCGCAAAGTGGCGCCAACCGACTCCAACGTGTTGATTCAGGGTGAGTCCGGTACCGGTAAAGAACTGGTGGCCCGTGCCCTGCACAATCTGTCGAAACGCGCCAAGGCGCCGATGATCTCGGTGAACTGCGCGGCGATTCCGGAAAGCCTGATCGAATCAGAACTGTTCGGCCACGAGAAAGGCGCGTTCACCGGCGCCAGTGCCGGTCGCGCCGGTCTGGTTGAAGCGGCGGACGGCGGCACCTTGTTTCTCGATGAGATCGGCGAACTGCCCCTCGAAGCCCAGGCTCGCTTGCTGCGGGTTCTGCAGGAGGGCGAAATTCGCCGCGTAGGTTCGGTGCAGTCGCAGAAAGTCGATGTGCGCCTGATCGCTGCAACGCACCGAGATCTGAAGAGCCTGGCGAAAATCGGCCAGTTCCGTGAAGACCTTTATTACCGTCTGCACGTGATTGCCCTGAAGCTGCCGCCTTTGCGCGAGCGTGGCGCCGACGTCAACGAAATCGCCAATGCCTTCCTCGCTCGCCAGAGCGCGCGGATCAATCGCACCGACCTGAAATTCGCCGCCGATGCCGAACAGGCGATCCGGCACTATTCCTGGCCGGGTAACGTGCGTGAGCTGGAAAACGCTGTCGAGCGCGCGGTGATTCTCAGCGAAAGCCCGGAGATCTCGGCCGACCTGCTGGGCATCGACATCGAGCTGAGCGATCTGGAAGACGACGAGTTCATCGGTCTGCCGCCGCAAACCGGCGGTAACGCCAGCAACAGCAGCCATGAGCCGACCGAGGATCTGTCGCTGGAAGACTATTTCCAGCATTTCGTCCTCGAGCATCAGGACCACATGACCGAGACCGAACTGGCACGCAAACTCGGCGTCAGCCGCAAATGCCTGTGGGAACGCCGCCAGCGTCTGGGCATTCCACGGCGCAAGACCGGGGTTGCCAGCGAGAGCTGAGCGTTACCCACCGCGTGCGCAGGTAACGCATGACAATGTGAAAAAACTGTTACCGCAGTCGATTCACGTAACAGAAGCCGGGGTTATCGGTAACGAAACCCCGGCTTTTTTTCGCCCCTGCAAAACGGTTATATCGACCTAACCCCTTGTTTTACTGGGCGAGACAAAAGTTGGCACGCACCCTGCTATATGTTTGGTACAAGAACAATAACAAGCAATGCACAAGACAATAAAAATAAGACGAATCGACTCACGCACAATAAAAACAAGACGGCGAGAGGCGCAGCTAACTGATTCTTTTGGAGAGGCGTTGTATTTGGGGCTTGCCCCACGACCAGGCCGAGAACAACAAAAACTGTCCTAAGACAGAGCCTGTACTGGTTGGATCGACAGATCACTGCAATTCAGCGACCAAAGCAATCCGTTTGCTCTTGGCTCCCGATTGGGAGGGTCACGAGGGAAACACTTCGTGGCGAGGGCACTCAACAAAAACAAGAAGCCCGAATCAATAATAAAAAGAGCACGCAACTACTTCTTGGGGAGCTTCGGCTCCCCTTGTAGTTTCTCACTTCCGTGAAACCCCCCCGTTTTCCGCGCTCGACCCTTGTAGCTTGGGGCTTGCAGCTCATATCTGCCGCGTCCTACACCATCCCCCGACTAAATGCTAGAATCTGCGCCCATCATGCGGTCATTCTTTTGGTATGGCCGAACATTCCTTCAAACAGTGCATCCCATGCTGAAGAAGCTGTTCCAGTCATTCCGAACTCCCGTGCGTCGTACGCAACACATCCGCAGCACCCCTGAAGTGCTCAACAGCGGCCAACATTCGCTGCAGAAAACGCAGTTCAGCCGCTATGCGGTGAATATCGTCGAACGCCTGCAAGGTGCCGGTTACCAGGCTTATCTGGTCGGCGGTTGCGTGCGTGACATGCTGCTGGGCATCACGCCCAAGGACTTCGACGTCGCCACCAGTGCCACCCCCGAGCAGGTGCGTGCCGAATTCCGCAATGCGCGGATCATCGGCCGCCGGTTCAAGCTGGTGCACATCCATTTCGGCCGCGAAATCATTGAAGTCGCGACCTTCCGCGCCAATCACCCGGTCAACGAAGACGACGAAGACAGCAACCAGTCTTCGCGCAACGAGAGCGGGCGCATTCTGCGCGACAACGTCTACGGCACCCTGGAAGAAGACGCGCAACGTCGCGACTTCACCATCAACGCCCTGTATTACGACCCGGTCAGCGAGCGCATTCTCGATTACGCCAATGGCGTGCACGACATCCGCAATCACCTGATCCGCCTGATCGGCGACCCGAAGCAGCGTTACCAGGAAGACCCGGTACGCATGCTGCGGGCCGTGCGTTTCGCCGCCAAGCTCAACTTCGGCATCGAGAAGCACACCGTGCAGCCGATCCGTGAGCTGGCGCCGATGCTGCGCGAGATTCCGTCGGCGCGGCTGTTTGAAGAAGTGCTCAAGCTGTTCCTGTCCGGGCACGGCGCGATCACCTTTGAAATGCTGGTTGATCTGCAACTGTTCGCGCCGCTGTTCCCGGCCAGTGCCGAGGCGCTGGAATACAACCCGGAATACACCCACACGCTGATCAGCGAAGCACTGACCAACACCGACCTGCGCATCAAGCAGAACAAACCGGTGACCCCGGCGTTCCTCTTTGCCGCCCTGCTCTGGCCGGCACTGCCGGCGCGAGTGTTGCGTCTGCAGGAACGTGGCATGCCGCCGATTCCGGCGATGCAGGAAGCGGCTCATGAGCTGATCGCCGAACAATGCCAGCGCATCGCGATTCCGAAGCGCTTCACCATGCCGATCCGCGAAATCTGGGACATGCAGGAACGCCTGCCACGGCGCAGTGGCAAACGCGCCGATCTGTTGCTGGACAACCCGCGCTTCCGTGCCGGTTACGATTTCCTCCTGCTGCGTGAAAGCGCCGGCGAGGAGACCGATGGCCTCGGCGAGTGGTGGACCGATTATCAGGACGCCAACGACAGCGAGCGTCGCGACATGATCCGCGATCTCAGCGGCAAGGGTGACGATGCCAGCGGCGCACCGCGCAAACGTCGCCGCAGCGGCGGTTCCAAGCGCAAGCGCGCCGGTGCTTCGAGCGCGACGGGCGAGTAAGCGATGGAACGCATCTACATCGGTCTGGGCAGCAACCTCGCTGACCCGGCCGACCAGTTGCGCAGCGCCATCGCGGCGCTGGGCCAATTGCCGCAGACACGTCTTGCCGGCGTGTCAGCCTTTTATCAAAGCGATTCGCTGCTGCCGGGCCAGCCGCGTTACACCAATGCCGTCGCCGCCCTCGACAGTTCGCTCGCACCGATCGAGCTGCTCGACGCCTTGCAAGCGATCGAAAACGCTCAGGGCCGCGAGCGTCTTGAGCGCTGGGGGCCTCGCACGCTGGATCTGGATATTCTGCTGTTCGGCGATCGCCTGATCGATGAGCCACGGCTGAAGGTCCCGCATTACCAGATTCAGGAGCGGGCGTTCGTTCTTTATCCCCTCGCTGAACTGGCACCGCAGGATCTGCGTCTCGCCGATGGCCGCACGCTGACAGACCTGCTGGCCGCCTGCCCGTTCGTCGGCCTCGAGCGCCTCCCCCAGCCCTGAAAAAAATCTGCTGTGAAATGTGGTTATGTGGCGAGGGGATTTATCCCCGTTGGGTCGCGGAGCGGCCCCATGTTGTGTACAGCTTGGTCAGATTTGGGTCTGCTTCGCAGTCCAACGGGGATAAATCCCCTCGCCACAGGTCACCTGCCAATCTCCAGTTTTTGTCAGACAAAAATCCCCCGAATCAGGCCCGCCGCGCCGCTGAATCGCATCAGTAACGCCGGTAACACCGCCCGCGTAACAATGCGGTAACACACGCAATTGACTTCCTGTTGGCTCATCACGACTATAGGCGTCCCGCTGCCGCCAACCCGGTATGAACGGGCGCAATCCAGGCCTTTCAAAGCACGACACAAGACCGTGCGCCTGAGTAGATGAAGAATCACGCGCGTGACTCGCAGCAGTTTCCAGAGCGCCTGAACGAGGATTTTTTACATGCCAGCCATCACCCTGACCACGCTCCAGAGCCTCAAGCAGAAAGGTGAAAAAATCACCATGCTGACCTGCTATGACGCGACCTTCGCCCACGCCTGCAACGAGGCCGGTGTCGAAGTGCTGCTGGTCGGCGACTCCCTCGGCATGGTTCTGCAGGGTCATGACAGCACCCTGCCGGTGACCACGGCGGAAATGGCCTATCACGTCGCCAGCGTCAAGCGTGGCAATGGCGATGCCCTGATCCTCGCCGACTTGCCGTTCATGGCCAACGCCACCCTCGAACAGACTATGACCAACAGCGCCATGCTGATGCAGGCCGGCGCGCACATGGTCAAGGTCGAAGGTCAGCTGTGGCTGGCGGAGTCGATCCGTCTGCTCGCCGAGCGCGGTGTGCCGGTGTGCGCGCACATGGGCCTGACCCCGCAAGCAGTGAACATTCTCGGTGGCTATAAAGTGCAGGGCCGCAACGAGAATCAGGCGCGGCAGATGCGTGCCGATGCGATCGCGCTGGAGCAGGCCGGTGCGGCCATGCTGTTGCTCGAGTGCGTGCCGAGCGAACTGGCAGCAGAAATCAGCCAGGCCGTGGGCATTCCGGTGATCGGTATCGGTGCCGGCAACGCCACCGACGGCCAGGTACTGGTATTGCACGACATGCTCGGCCTGTCGATCACCGGCCGCGTACCCAAGTTCGTCAAGAACTTCATGCAAGGTCAGGACAGCATCCAGTCCGCGCTGAAGGCTTACGTCAGCGAAGTCAAAGCCACCACGTTCCCCGGCATCGAACACGGATTCTCTGCATGAACACCGTCAAAACCGTACGCGAACTGCGCGCCGCCGTCGCCCGCGCGCGCAGTGAAGGCAAGCGCATCGGCTTCGTGCCGACCATGGGCAACCTGCACAGCGGCCACGTCGCATTGATCACCAAAGCTACCCAGCGAGTCGATTTCGTGGTTGCGAGTATTTTCGTCAACCCGCTGCAATTCGGCGCCGGCGAAGACCTCGACAAATACCCGCGCACCCTCGCCGCCGATCAGGAAAAGCTCCTCGAAGCCGGTTGCGACCTGCTGTTTGCGCCGACGGTTGAAGAGATGTACCCGGACGGCATGGCCGGCCAAACCCGGGTCAGCGTGCCGCAATTGTCCGAAGGCCTGTGTGGCGCCAGCCGTCCGGGGCACTTCGAAGGTGTGGCGACGGTGGTCAGCAAGCTGTTCAACATGGTCCAGCCGGACCTGGCGATCTTCGGCCAGAAGGATTACCAGCAACTGGCGGTGATCCGCGCACTGGTGCATGACCTGAACATGCCGATCCAGATCATCGGCGAGCCGACCGTGCGTGCAGCGGATGGCTTGGCACTGTCGTCGCGCAACGGCTTCCTCAATGAAGACCAGCGCGCGGTGGCGCCGGTGGTGTATCGCGTGCTGAGCAGCATTGCCGAAGCGATCAAACAAGGTGAGCGCGATTACCCGGCGCTGATTGCTGCACAGCTGCAGGTGCTGGAAGCGGCGGGGCTGCGTCCGGACTATCTGGAAATCCGCCATGGCCTGACCTTGCGTCCGGCGACGGCGGAGGATCGCGATCTGGTGATTCTGGCAGCGGCGTTCCTCGGCACCACGCGGCTGATCGACAATCTGCACCTGAATCTCGATAGCCCGATTTAAGCAGCAACGAATTTTCCCTGTGGGAGCGAGCCTGCTCGCCAAGGCGGTGTATCAGCGACTTGTAAGTTGCCTGACACCACGCCTTCGCGAGCAGGCTCGCTCCCACAGGTGTTTTCGGCGCATGACGGTTGGGCGAAAGTGTTCCGGGCACCTCCGTTTGTCGGCCAGATTCCTCTGCGGATGTTAAAAAAGTACAGGGATCTGGTCAGACAAAGTCAAGACAGAACGCAGCGCGAGGTTTACTGTATTCGCCCTGTGTCCAGATCTCGTGTCGACGCAGTTGATCCCATGCGCTAAAAACCCGTGGTTGATCTGTACCGTGTTCAAAAGGCCGTTCAAGTAAAAAGGAAAACCGCAGCGATGGCGTACTACCGCACTCCTCACGACGTTACCGCTCTGCCCGCCTGGCAAGCGTTGAAAGATCACCGCCAAGCCATGCAGGATTTCAGCATGCGCGAAGCCTTCAACGCCGATCCGCAGCGCTTCAATCAGTTCACCCTCAGCAGCTGCGGTCTGTTTCTCGACTATTCGAAGAATTTGATCAACGCCGAGACCCGCAACCTGCTCGTGGGCCTGGCCAATGAAGTCGATCTGAAGGGCGCGATCAAAGCGCTGTTCGACGGCGAAATCGTCAACGCCTCCGAAGGCCGCCCGGCACTGCACACCGCCCTGCGCCGCCCGGTCGGCGACAAATTGTCGGTCAACGGCGTCAACGTGATGCCGGAAGTGCACAAGGTGCTGAACCAGATCACCGATCTGGTCGGCCGCATCCACGATGGCTTGTGGCGCGGTTACACCGAGAAGCCGATCACTGACGTGGTCAACATCGGCATCGGTGGTTCGTTCCTCGGTCCTGAGCTGGTCTCCGAAGCACTGCTGTCCTACGCGCAGAAAGGCGTACGTTGCCACTATCTGGCAAACATCGACGGCAGCGAATTCCACGAGCTGACGCAGAAACTGCGCGCCGAGACCACGTTGTTCATCGTTTCGTCGAAATCGTTCAACACCCTCGAAACCCTGAAGAACGCGCAGGCCGCCCGCGCCTGGTACCTGGCGCAGGGCGGCTCGGAAGCCGAGCTGTATCGCCACTTCATCGCTGTGTCAAGCAACAACGCCGCCGCTGTGGCTTTCGGGATTCGCGAAGAAAACATCTTCCCGATGTGGGACTGGGTCGGCGGGCGCTACTCGCTGTGGTCGGCGATCGGTTTGCCGATTGCGCTGGCCATCGGCA
>Ga0209281_1001503_pt1 | contig 13309 bp, 9 predicted proteins | sample MedtruBG_FD_187514 | JGI IMG/M metagenome (GOLD analysis project Ga0209281, IMG submission 187514) | Root nodule microbial communities of legume samples collected from California, USA - Medicago truncatula BG (SPAdes) (version 2) | ecosystem: Host-associated > Plants > Roots > Nodule | place... | reverse complement strand
CTGCCAACTCCCGGTACAGGACGACGGCAGCGATCGCGCTTGATTCCATGGGCCGAACGGATGATGCCTTCGCTTTGTTCGGCCCGACCATCGCAGGGGGTGCAACTGAGGCCAACCTGCTCGGCACTGCCATTCAGCTCGGGCTTAAACTTGGCCGCTATGCCGAGACGCTTAAGTTTGCGGAGGCGCTCGCTCGTCTTCGGCCGAACGATCCACAGCTCGAAGAACTTGTCAGGCAATTACGGGATGCTGTTCAACATGGCAGATAAATACTTCGGTTTGCACCGGTGGCTGTGGGAACAGAGTGACAAGGACTGTGAAGGCGGTGTTGGTTATCCGGCGACATCTCCTGTTGGAAATGGAGGCACCGTGCACATCGCCGGCTCCGATCCTCGATCTTCGCTGCCCCAGAAGGGGGCGGTGGCTCCTTCTCTTTGCGATGCTCGTTCTGACTCAGGGACGCGCGGGCCATCCGAAGGTGCGGGGCGGGAGGTGTGAAGGACTGACGAATTGGGGAGTGATGCAATAACCGTTGCGTTGCTATCCGGTGGCGATAACACTCTCAGAGGACCGCGACGAGACCCTCCTGATTTTTCGGGCCGGCCCCGGCAGAGAGATCGGCCCAAGGCGAGGGATGCACGATCAACCAGTCAAACTAGCGAAGGCGGCGATCGTGTCCGCCCTTCAGCGAGCGTCTCAGTTGGGTGACGCACGGTGGACGCCGGCGTTCGCGGTCAGCAGACCATCGGCGGCGTCCGCGGCTCAGTCATTCCTCATTGAGTCAGCGCGTTTTTGTAGATGATGCCGTTTTTCATGATGATTTTGAAGCTGTTGGCAGGATCGGCCACCAGGTCGATGTTCTCTAGCGGATTACCTTCGACGAGCAGGAGGTCCGCGAGAGCGCCTTCCTCGACAACGCCCAGCTTTCCCGGGTAGGGGTTGCGTTGGCCCGAGAGCGCCAGCAGTTCGGCATTGGTCCCTGTCGCCATGACGAGCGCTTCGGCAGGCGTGTACCAACGCACGAGCGAAGCCAGTATTGCTCCCTGCTGCTTCGCCAGCGCGCGGGAGAACAGGACGTCCGTGCCCCACGCGGTCTTGATCTTGTACCTCTTTGCTAGTTCGTATGTTCTGCCGATGCCCGGCCATACCTCATCTGCCTTGGCGCGCTCGACCGAACCGTCCCGGAGGCCTGTCCTCATCAATTCGGGAAGCGGCTGCAAGCTCAGCCAAATGTCATTTTCAGCGATCAGCCTGGCGGTGGCCTCATCCATGAGGAAGCCGTGTTCGATGCACTTCACACCAGCCGCGATGGCTTTCCGTATCGCATCAGAGGTGAAGGCATGCGCGGCAACGTAGGTGCCCCAATTCTCGGCAATTTCAACGGCGGCCCGCAGTTCGGGCTCGGTGAAGGTGGTGACATCGAGCGGGCTGAAGGGTGAGGACACCCCGCCGCCCGCCGTTAGCTTGATCAGAACGGCTCCCTGCATGAACTGTTCGCGGACGCGCAACCGCACCTCGTCCGGGCTGTCGACGACCATCGCACCCCCGACCGTCTCCATGGGGGTGAGCAGACCGCCGGTTCTCCGCGGCAGGTCGGTGAGCTGGCGGAAATCGCCATGCCCACTGGTGACTGTGATCATGGCACCGGATGCATAGATGCGCGGTCCGGGGATGATGCCCCGGTCGATCGCACGCTTGAGGCCGAACGCCGGTCCCCCCACGTCGCGGACAGTGGTGAACCCGCGCATCAGGGTATCCGTCGCCTCCTCGCCGGCCAGGATGCTTGCGAAGCTGACGTCGCCCATTGCTTCCGCCGGGCTGGACGCAGCCAACATGGCATGCCAGTGCGCATCGATCAGGCCCGGCATCAGCGTTCGCCCGTCGCCGGCAATTCGCTCAGCGCCTTCGGCCTCGATGGGGCTTGTCGAAATCGCCCCAATCACATTGCCCTTGACCAGAACATTCGACGGCGCCGAAAGAACAGCACCTTTTCCGTCAAAGATGCGGACGTTCTCGAAAAGCACGTCATCGGCGCTGGCGGTGGCGCAAAGTCCGAGCACGAGAGCCGCTGCAAGCATTTCTCTGCCAGGGTGAAGCAAAGTGAAAACGGAACGCGCAAGAAAGAACAATGCTGCAGCGCAGGACACGGCATGCGCCACAACTTTGCTTTTCGACAATTTCTGCGGTCCAAAGAATTTTTGGCACATGACGATTATCTCGCTTCGGGAGGAGAGATGTTCACTGCGCAGGGGCAAGTTATCGCCTACACGGCGCCGGCATCAAGAAGCATTCCAGACCGGTTCTTCCGCAGTGAAGGTCGCCTCGAAGGGCTGATCGCGACGGAACCCGGTGCAACGTTACGCGCCGCTTGGATCGAAGAATTTTGTCGCGTTGCATTAGCATCGCGCAATGATGATCGTGCCATCCGGTTGCCTGTATCTGCAGTTTCCACGGTTTTGAGGCGAAGTGGTAGCGGTTCCGACAGCGGCACCGACAAGCGCTCCGCCTGCGGCCCCGGCGACGGTGCTCGTAGTGTTTCGGCCGATCAATTGGCCTGCCACGGCTCCTGTTCCGGCACCCACCAACGCACCGCTTAACCCGCGTTGATTCTGCGCGGTGGCGCAGCCCGCAAGTAGCGTCATCGTGAGTGCGGCAAAAAGGATTTTCCGAGACATGACAACTCCTATGCTGAGATTGCGGGGGATCGTGAATTATGGCCGCGGGTTCGCCTCCAGAGGCTGGCGCCTGCGGTGCTATCTCCTGATCCGTCGTATCTTCACAACCCGTCCGCCCGGCTTAGCTCAGCGCGACCTCGAACCGCCGCATTCCAACAGACGCTCGGTATACATAGAAGCGTTGGCGGCAATCGGCGCGCCTAATATCCCGAAATACCCTGATACGGAGCGTCGGCAAACCTGCGCATCGCACCCTCTACCAATTTTGCCGACGGATGCATCATTCCCAAGGGCTTGTACTTGTCAAGAAAGAGGAGGACCTGTTGCCTGAATTGGGGATGGAACGTCAAGGTTGTGGATTCCCGGCTCATGACTGTGCGGATGACGGGACCACCATGAGAAGCGCCGATCCGCCCGAACAATGAAGGCATGTGCAATGTCGAACTGGGGTGACGGGCTGGATCGCCGGGGTTTCGCACTCTCATCAATCGCACGGCCCCGCTTCTGGTCCAGGAGCGAGTACTGTGAGAGCAGAGGCGCAGGATGGCGCTGCCCCACTTGCCAGCCTATCGGAAAGGAAGCGGGTTCTTTATCGGAACGCTTGATCCCGGCGCATCGGGACTTGGTGGAGTTGCTCGTGGAGAACGAGTTCTGCTGCCTTCATGCGCCGCCTACCATCAGCTCTTTTCCAAGCAGTTCCGCTATCCACCGCGTAGCGGCGAACTGGGTGCAGAATGAAAGAACGGCGATGGTGATGGGAACGCCGATGAACGCGCCGAATATCCCGCACAGGAACGTCCAGAGAAAACAGAGAAAAAGCGGCGGAGATATGCCGAGAGTGTTCCCGGCCACTCTCCTCGATGTAGCTCCCCTATTACGAACTGGGCAGTAGTCAAGCAGGCGAAGACGACCAGGGCCGACTGAGGCGACTGGAATTGAGCCAGGGCATAGCAGGTCGGTAGGAGCGTCGCGAACCCCGGGCCGATGAACGGGATATAGTTCAAGGTGAACCCGAAAATTCCCCATTCAGCCGCGAACCGCAGTCCGAAAGCCGTGGCAAGCGCCCAGACGGCAACGTCCTGATGAGAAGATATCGTCGGATACGCGAGGCCGCGAATTCGAAGCCGCCGATGATGCGAGCCGCATTATCGGCGGCTGGACCTGCAAATTCTGGCGCCCAGGTCCGACACTTCCAGAAGCCCGAGAATGACATAGAGGAGAACCACGAGCCAGAAAGAGTCCATCGTGTTCAGCCGAGCTGAGATCCCCTTCGGGACGCGTAGCAGGAGCCGGGAGTCGAGGTTGTCCGCCCAGAACCGGCGAGAGTTATTCCGTGCCCCTCCAGCCACGCGACCACAGTCAGGATGCCGGCACGGCCACCCTACCGCGTTCGGTTATCGTGCACCTTCAAGGACGTTGGCAGCATTTTGGCAGCTCTGGAAATGGGTTGCGTGCATTTCTGTTTTTCCCCACGGAGACGCCTTATGCTGTTTCCGGGCGCAAAGCCGCCACACACGCTCGCGGGAATTGCTCTAGAAGCGCCATATCAGGGGAACGACGAATACCGAGACGACGAAGAACCACATCAGCAGAGGCAGGCCGAGCTTCCAATAATCGCTGAACGCATAGCCTCCCGGGCCCATGACCATCAGGTTTGTCGGTGTCGCAATCGGCGTCAGGAATGCTGCCGCCGCCGCAACGGACGTGCTCATGAGAACCGGGCGAGGGGACACCCCCATGGTCGTCGCTGCGGCGACCCCGATAGGGATGATAATGAGGGCCGTCGCCGTATTGCTGATCAGTTGCCCCAGAACGGCGGTCATGACGAATAGGCCCGCCAGAAGAGCGACAGGCCCCGCGTCGCCGACGAGATTGACGAGCTGCTCGGCCATGAGCTTCGCCGCGCCCGTCTCTACCATCGCAGTGGAGAGCGGCATCATGGCCCCGACGAGGATCACCGTCGTCCATCCGATCGCCCGATACGTCTGCTCGATTGTCATGATTCCGGCGAGGATCATCGCGCCGGCAGCAAGAAGGCCGGCAACAGCTGGAGGCACTATTCCGGTTGCGAGCAGGAGCACCATTACGATCAGGACGACGATGGCTTGCCATGCCCCCGGACCCATGGGAACCGCCTGACGCCGAACGAGCTCCGGGGAGCTCACGACCAGGACATCCGGGTCGTCAAGGTGAACATCCAGTGCTTTCCAGGTTCCTTGCAGCAGCATCGTGTCTCCGGCCTGCAAAGTCGTTCCGCCCGAGCGTCCGCCTCCACCCTCGGCGTCGATCCCGTTTCCGCCTCTTTGGACGGCGAGAACGATGAGATCACCGCTTTCTGTAACCATACCGGGAAAGACCTTTCTTCCGATAAGGCCCGAGCGGGGCGGAATGACCACCTCCGCAAGGCCCGATCTGCGATTGAAGAGCATATCCTCGCCGCTGGAGGAGTCGGTCTTCTCCCGGAAGGCGAGATGCATGTCGGCGGCAAGACGCGCCACGGCATCGTTGTCGCCCCGCACCAAGACGAAGTCGCCTTCGGCGATGGCAGCTCTGCGCAGCGGCCCGCCCGTTTCACCGTCCTGCACGGCAACCAATTGAAGGTTGGCGGCCCCGGAGAGATCGATAGACGAAGCCGCCGCGCCAACAAAGGGAGAGGTCGCCCGCACCCGCATCTGATGAATCCCGCTCTCGAGTCCATATTGCTCGACAAGCGTCTTGGCGTGTCGGCTGAAGTCGGCAGGCATTGCGGCGCCGTTCCGTTCCGGCAGCAGATGACGGCCAAAGAGGATGATTATCGCTACGGTTCCGGCAAGCAAAGGAAGACCGACAAGGCCGAATTCGAAGAAGCCGAACTCACCCACGCCCGCTTCGTAGCCGGCGTCCGACACCAGTACGTTCACGGGGGAACCGGTGAGAGCGAGCTTTGATCCAGCGTGTGCGGCGAACACCAGAGGCATGAGAAGCTGCGATGAAAAGCGCTTCAGCCTGACGGCGATCACCACCACCACGGGCAGCAGTGCTGCAACAGCGCCGTTGACGCTGATGAGAGCGGTGAGGAGCGCGACCAGGCCCATCGTCAGCAGCAGCAGACGGGTCCTGCTTTCCTTGCCTGCTCCGCGTATCAGGAGCTGTCCCGCCCAGGCGGTCACCCCCGTTATCTCGAGACCTGCGCTGATCACGAAAAGCGAAGCGATGAAGATGACGGCGGGATCACCAAACCCTCCGAACGCTTGCTCGATCGTCAACACGCCGCTCACCCAGAGCGCCAGGGCAGTCATCATTGCGACCAGAACGACCGGCAGCTTGTTCCAGACGAACAGAACGACGGTCAGGGCGACAATTGCGGCAATATACCCGATCGGGCTCAATGGATGGGCTCCTTGACACCGCTCCGCGAACGGATCCGGCTGCTAATTTCGCTTGTGCAATTTCCTTACCGCAGATTGGATCCCGCTATTCCGGCATCGTTGCAAGCAGCACGCCAAGCCGACATCCTTTCTCGTATTCCGTAAGGTCGACATACTCGTTCACGGTATGGATTTCCGCCTGACCTGCACCGATTGTGACCGTCGGAATGCCGTGCTTGTCCAGCCAATTGGCGTCGAGTCCTCCGTTCGAGAACAGATGGTTCGGCTCGAACCCGAGCAACTTCATCGCCTTGGCTGCGCGAACCACGACGGGCGCTTTCTCGTCGAGCTTGAATGGCGGATAAGCGATGTGGTGAAGGAAGGTTACGCGGGCAGTCTCGCCGTTGCCATCCTTCACCGCCTGCTTCGCTTGCTCGAAAGCAGCTTCGAAACCTTCGGCGATCATCTTCGCGAAGGCCAGCTCCGGACTGCGGGCCTCGCCTCTCAGGCAAGCGTAGTCGGTGACGACGTTAGTCGCGTCGCCGGCTGCCATGCCGTCCTTGCCGCCGAATATTCCGATGTTGCTTGTGCCGCGACCGGCGGATTTCTCGATCTTTCCGAACCAGCCTGCCGCATGGGCCTCGGCCAGGGCGAGGGCCCCCACGAGCGTCGCGGATATCCCCTTTTCAGGCGCGACTCCAGCGTGGGACGCCCGTCCCACGATTTCCGCCTCCCAGTTCTCCTGTCCCACTGCTCCAATGATGAGGTCCGATGCGAGTTGGCCGTCGACGTTGACGCACATCACCGGTCCGCCAAGGACGGCAGGGTCGAGTTCGCGAGCGCCGTGGAGCCCGCTCTCCTCACGAACGGTAAACAGGAGGGTGATCGGCGGGTGCGGGAGGCTATGCTTGATCAGCGTTTCTGCCACGACCACCAGAAGAGCGACCCCTGTGCGCGCGTCCCCGCCGAGGGCGGTTGTCCCGTCCGACACTATGCGATCGCCGTCACGCAGGGGTTTTGCTCCCGCACACAAGGGTACAGTGTCGAGATGAGTGGAGAACAGCAGCCGAGGGCCGAGCCGGGTACCCGGAAGATCAACGATCAGGTTTCCTGTCTCGGTCGGTAACGGGATTCTCTCGTTGGCGTCGTCGAAGCGGATGTTCGCTCCAGAAACGCCAACGGCCTTCAGAGCTTCGATGACCGCCGACGCGATGTTCGCCTCCTGTCCCGTCACGCCCTCGACGGAGAGGAACCTCATGAGGTGATCTTCGGCAGCGGCCCTGTCCAGGGGAATCGAGAAGTTGTTCATCTTGACCATCCGTTGATGCGCTTAGGTTCTTGAAGCAAAGACCGCTCTACACCCCCCAGGGAAGTCCGAGCATTTTCCAGGCCGCGAACAGCAAGGTCCACAACACGAACATCCAAATCACGTAAGGCAGCATCAGGGACACTATTGTCCCGACCCCAGCCGACCTGTCGTATTTTTGGGCGAAGCCTACGACCAACGCGAAGTACGCATTGAGCGGGGTAATGGCGTTCATCGGGGAGTCCCCGACACGGTAGGCAGCCAGGACCGCCTCCGGCTCGACACCGAGCTTCATCAGGAGCGGCACGAAGACTGGCGCGAATATCGCCCATTTTGCGATTGCGCCGGTCAACAGGAGATCGATGATCGCAACGACGATGATGAAGCCGAGGAGCAGGGGCAGGGCCCCGACGTTGGCGGCCTGCAGCGCGCCGGAAAGGCTCAAAGCCATGACGGTGCCCATGTTGGTATAGGTGAAGTAGGCGACGAACTGGCTAAGCACAAAGAACAGGAAGATCGTACCGCCGAGATTCCTGATGGATTTCTCAACCGCCGTGATCACCTCGGTAAGCGTCCGCAGGGTCCCGGCCCCGATGCCGTAGCACCATCCGGAGACGAGGAAGACCAGCATGATCAATGCTATGAGGCCGTTCATGAAGGGCGAGTTGCCAATAAGCTCGCCGGTTTCGGCGTTCCGGAGCGGTGCCCCGCCAGGCAGCGTCAGAAGGCAGAACACAATCACGAGGCCGATCAGACCGAAGGACGCGAACCGTAGCCCGCGCGATTCGGACGCAGAGAGCGCGGCTCCTTCGTTCGGGCGCTGACCGGTTGCGGGTTCGTCGGGGACGTAGGTGCCAAGTCTGGGTTCGATCATGCGGTCGGAGACGAAGGCAATCACGCCGGTCAGGAACAGTACCGATGCGATGGAGAACCAGATGTTCGACGCCAGCCCGATCGACCTGTTCGCATCGACCAGATGTGCGGCGTCATTGGTGAACTCCACAAGGACCGCATCAAGCGGCTTGATCAGCATGTTGACGGTGAAAGCGCCCGCGACCGCAGCAAACCCCAATGCGAGACCAGCAAGCGGATGACGCCCCACGGCCAGGTAGGCGATACCCGCAAGCGGAATGAGAACGAGATAACCCGCATCCGCGGCAACACTCGCGATGATCCCTACGAAAGCGAGAATGTAGGTCAAGGCCCAGCGCGGTGATACGATCACCAGTTTCCGGATAAGCGCCGTTACGAGCCCGGACTCCTCCGCTACGCCAGCACCGATCATCGCGGCTATCATGAGACCGACTGCAGTGAAGCTCATGAAATTCGGGATGAGCGACACATACATGAAGCGGATGCCGTCGGTATTGAGCAAGCTTCTTATCGAAGTCGTTGAGGACTCGAGCTCATGGGTTCCGGGATTGATCCGCTCGAAAGTCACGGAGGTCCCAAAAATACCCAGAACCCCTGACAGTGCGATTACTACGGCAATCAGAATGAGAAAGATTATGACGGGGTGGGGGACCATGTTGCCCACCTTTTCGACGCCGTCTAGAAACCTTTGCATCACGGTTTTCGAAACCGCTCCCACCGTGGACATGGATACACTCCTGTGCTCCAACCCCCCGCATCCGGGGCGTGATGCCGACATCGCCGCCGCAGGCGAAAGTGGACGTCATCTTAGTTGACGCAACCGCAGAGTCATGAGTACAGAATCCACAACCTGAGCCGTCTGTCCCGAAAACTAAGCCGATTGTGGCGGATATCGTGGGCGCGCTGCCGCAGGCGACGGGCTTTTCCGCCCTCGCAAACTTAAGCAGGCGTGCCTGCAGGCGGCTCTGCTGGCGAAGAACCCCGGCCTGTACACGGTGCGCGTGAGCAGCCGCGGCAGTGATTTATTGACTTTAGTTCAATTAAGAGTACGACTTATGATTGAGCATGCAATAGAGTTTGCAGAAGAACCTCGAAGGTATTGCTATGAATACAATGCCAACGACAAGTGTCGGGCGGGGTATTGACGTTAAATTTGCGTGCTCGATCGATGTAAGTACCCGGTCCTATCCTCGGGAAGATCAGTTCGAGATATTCAAGAATGCACATGCCGGCGTCGCGGATCTAACCTTCTGCAAGAGCGCGGACGGGTCCTTTCCAGCCCGGCTGATGGTGTGGACCCTCGGCTCAATGGTCATTGTCTCCACTATGCTGCCTGGAGCAGGTCACGCTCACGAGTGGCGGCATTTAAAGAAGCCGGCCTTAGACAACTGGTACCTGTGGCTTCCACGACGGTCCGTCGATCAGAGCGTTGGCGCGCGGACGATGCCTCATCTGCACTGCCTCGCGAAGCCATTTCACGCCATGGTCGAAGACGAGGGGGCATGCGCCATCTATCTTCCGTCGGAGGGTTTCGTTTCTACATCGATCCTTGATTGCCTGCTCGATAAGTATGTTCAGGGGGCGTTGGGGCATCTCCTCACCGACTACCTCATGCTCTTGGTTCGATCCCTGCCTCACATGACCGTGGCAGAAGTTCCATACGTCGTCGAAGCAACACGGAATCTCGTCGTTGCATGTTTGGCGCCTTCGCCTGATCGTGTTGTAGGCGCTCAAAGACCGATTGCGGCGGTCGTTCTGGAGCGGGCCAAACGCATGATAACCTCGAGACTTGTTGATCGCTCGCTCACGCCCGAGGCGATTTGCCGCGAAATGGGCATCTCGCGCTCGCGGTTGTACAGATTGTTCGAGCCGCTTGGTGGCGTCGCGGCCTACATCCGACACCAGCGCTTGGTTCGGACCCGCACCGTTATTTCCAGTATTGAAGACGTCCGGCCGATATCTCGCATCGCGGAGGAATGGGGCTTCGACGATCCTTCAGCATTTAGCCGGGCCTTTAGGCACGAATTTGGAATGACCCCGAAGGAAGCAAGGGAGATGGGATGGACCGGTGCTGCTGTGGATGTGCATCGGGAGAGGTTTCGTGAAGAAGCCTCGACTACACTCCGCCAGCTCCTTCAAAGGGTAGCGTGATTGCTGTCGCTCGCCTATTCGCGTGACAATGCAGCCGTTTTCACTTCGATAGTATGTAAAAATCTGAGCTATCAGTCTCCCATTTCGAAAACGGTTGCGAGCCGTGACAGTCAACTTCAAGCACCAACCGACGGCGGTTGCGCGCACAAAATGGAAGATCGTTCGACAGCGGCGAGAACAAACGCCGGGTGGGGCCGAACCAATCGTGCCTCCGAATTCTCCACGTGCGCAGTGTGGGGCGCTGATGCTTTGTGCTACGCAGGTCGCATAATGTATCGTCTGGAAGCGATTTTGCGCGGCGCCAGTGGGCGGCTAAATTCTAGCGAACGGAGGCCAGCATGTCGGATCACCCTCGTCATTACGGTCATGGCCATCATCAGGCAGAGGACCGGTGGAAACATAACGGCGTTCGCGTCATCAAGGGGGACAAACTCGATGACAACACGGCCCAGACTCCCGGCATGTATCGGCAGGCGGCCATCAATCACGCGCGTGTCGGCGCCCAGAAGATCTGGGCTGGCACGGTGTCAATCGAGCCCAATGCCAAGACCGGCGTGCATCACCATGGTCCGCTCGAGAGCGTAATCTTTGTCGTTCGCGGCAAGGCGCGCATGCGTTGGGGCGACAGGCTCGAATACGTCGCGGAAGCCGGCCCGGGCGACTTCATCTACGTACCACCCTTTGTGCCACACCAAGAAATCAATGCCGATCCCGAGAACGTGCTCGAATGCGTGCTGGTGCGATCCGACAACGAGGCGGTGGTGGTCAATATTACCGATGTCGATCCGGTGGAAAAGCCGGAGGAAGTCTATTGGGTTGATCCAATCCACAAACATCCAGGCTGACCGTTTGGGAGCCTCTGTTTCGTTCGGCGGGCCGGGCTGTCCCGGTTGCGGGATGGACTTCGCCTCACGTTGTCTTGCAGCGCGCGTCGTCGGAAAGCGCCGCTTGCGCCAGGATCGCGCGCCCGCCTAATGGCAGCGTCTGCGCTTCGAATCCTTTCAAGGCGAGGATGCGCAGTCGACTCCGAAAGCCACATTCGTAACGGGGGATCATCGATTGTGCAAAATGGGTAGAACAAGAAGTCCGACGCGAACGGTGGACGCCTCTTTGCTGCCAGAAGGAGTTATCCAGCGGCTGCGAGTGCAAGCGAAGCCAGCAGGGAGGAACGCTCTCTGCCCTACAGCCACCGTCGGACGCGGGTCTTGTAGGCACGATAGACGTCGCCGAACTTGCGCTCGAGGTAGACCTCCTCGCGGGCGACCACGCCGTTGCGCATGGCGAAGTAGAACGGTACCAGCGTGATAAGGAGTCACAGGCTATCGAAGCTGACGGAGAGGCCGATCAAGCCGAGAAACATGCCGACATAGATCGGGTTACGGCTGTAGCGGTAAGGACCCTTGTCGAACGATCGTCGTCGTAGGTTGGACGGTCTCGATTCGCGTGCCCGCTCGGCGAAAGGTCGCCGCGGCCCAGACGAGTAGTCCCAGGCCGGCGAGGAACACAATAGCGCCCACCCAGCCGGCCGGCATGGCCGCCGACAGGAAGGGCAGCGGATAGAGAGCATCCAGCACGAGCCCAGCCAGGACCGCAACGGCCAGGCGATCGGTGGCCGCACCACCGCGCCGGAACTGTCACAAAAACTGCCGCCTGCGTCATTCATCCAATTCCCTTCCGCGTGCCCGTACCGGAAGCATTGCCAGGGTTCGGATCGCTGGATGGGATCGACCTAAATCAAGGCGTTTGCCCGACCGCCTAAACAAGCCCGGCGACGGCATAGGCAAGCAGGGTACCGATGATCGAAGCTTGATACCGGAAGATTGCGACCGCGGCTGCCGCTGTCAGCACGAGCGTTGGCAACACCAGTGGATCGGGGACGTCGAGTGCGAACCACCCTAGCCTCCATGTAACAACCTTCGAAAACAGCGTGTGCAGGCCGAACCAGACGGCTAGGTTGATGATCACTCCGACGACGGAGGCGCTGATTGCCGATGGGAAGCCGATGAGAAGGAGTCATGTGGAACTTTAAAACAACCCGCGGCGCGAGCAATGATCGCTGCAGCTCAAATCGAGTTCGTATGTCCCTCCGCGAGGACAAGGAGGGGTCGAGCGCGGACGGCAGCTTAGGGAATGACATCGATGAGAAGCGGCCGTCTGTAGCGACCTTGAACAGGCATTCCAACGACTTCTCTCGGCTTCTGGAAACAGATATTCAAACACACTTGTCGGCTACCGCCATTTGTTCTGATCTGTAATGGTTACCCGCACCTAAAGACGCTCACTCCCAAGCGGGTCGAAGTCAGTTGCATCTGAGGCGATATCTTTGATTGGCCTATGTCCCAAGGCCAGAGTGGACCGAAGCGAAGCCGGAACCGCCGAGCCGGCAGCAACCGGTATCGCTCCCAAGCCGTCCGGGTTAGGATGCGTAGCTGAGAACGGGCCCGGGCGCTTCGTCGGACCACCTACGCCGGGAGGGCAGTATGAAATCGCCAATAGTGAAAGTTATGGCCGCGGCCGAGGAAGATCTGGCGGTCGAAACGGTAATGCTGGCGTTTGCAGCGGATCCTATGGCGCGATGGACCTGGCCGAATGCACACCAGTACCTTGCGGCCATGCCGCGAATGATCCGGGCGTTCGGGAGCAGCGCATTCTCTCACGGAAGCGCCTTTTGCACTGACGACTACGCCGGGACGGCGCTGTGGCTATCGCCCGGAGTGCATTCCGACGAGGAAGGGCTTGGTGCGGTGCTCGAGAGCACGGTTGCGCGCTCGCTTGCCCCCGAAACCGCGGCCATATTCGAGCAGATGGCCGCGTACCACCCGACCGAGCCACATTGGTACCTGCCCCTGATCGGCGTCGACCCGGCGCATCAAGGCAAAGGTCACGGCGACGCCTTGATGGCGTACGCACTCGCGCGGTGCGATCGCGATCACGCGCCAGCCTATTTGGAGTCCTCG
>Ga0209281_1001500_pt1 | contig 13343 bp, 12 predicted proteins | sample MedtruBG_FD_187514 | JGI IMG/M metagenome (GOLD analysis project Ga0209281, IMG submission 187514) | Root nodule microbial communities of legume samples collected from California, USA - Medicago truncatula BG (SPAdes) (version 2) | ecosystem: Host-associated > Plants > Roots > Nodule | place... | reverse complement strand
AAGGCACTCGATCCGCCGTGTCGTAGTCCTCATTGCACCAACGCCAGGCAACATCGCCGACGGGCAGGTTCTTTCGCGCCCACTCTTCCAGGTCGACGAATCGTGCCGCGACGTTCCCATCCTGACCGGTGTTGAACTTGGGGCCCAGCACGACAAGCAGAGGACCTCTGTCATCCCGGCCGGTTCGTAACGAGTGCATGGGATCATCAATACCGATGAACATACCATCAACGACGAGCGGATCATCAACGCGGAAGGCCATTGCGGTATGACACCGCGGCTGCGTTCGGTTTGCCATCCTACCGGGCTCTTGACGGTCATGTTCGTCGCAACAACCATGTTTTCCGCGTGAACCGTCCCGTAAGCGGTAACGACGCGCCACCGGCTCGCCTCGCCTATCAGGATCGCGCGGCTGTGTTCGAAGAGGCGGCCACCCCGGTTCGCAACGGTATGCGCCAATCCGACAAGGTATTTGGCCGGATTGAATTGCGCCTGGTCGGCAAAACAAAGCGCGCCGACCGTCTCGAAGGGAAGCGGTGCGCGGTCGAGTACCTCCGCCTGCAGCCCGACTTGCCGTGCAGCCTCTGCCTCGGCCTCGATCTCTTCGCGTCCTTTCGAGTTCGTGGCGTAGGAGTATGCATTCTTGCATTCCAGATCGCAGGCGATCCCATATTCCCGGATCCAGTCCTTGATCAGTTCGACTCCTGCCGAATTCGCCTCGGTATAGTTGCGCGCCGTGGGCAGACCGCAAGTGTCGACCAGATGGCGGTAGATCAGCGCGTGCTGCGTGGTGATCTTTGCTGTCGAGCGGCCGGTCACCTGTTGACCAATCTCAAGCGCTTCGACAAGGATCACTGAACGTCCCGCCTCAAGGAGGCGCAGCGCTGTGGTGAGCCCGACGATCCCGCCTCCGACGACAACGGTTTCGGCATGTACCGAACTGTCGAGTTGCGGATAGCCCGTTCGGTCGGCGGTGGCCACCCAGCAGCTTCCGCGATTTCCCGGCAAGTTGACCATCCACGCGGCGTCCTGCGATTGCATGTGATTTCGATAACCACAGCCGTTCGCGAATGTTCCGGACCGAACTCTACAGAAGGGCGCAGCCCCTACAAACGCTATCTCTTAAAATCAACTATCATAAATGGCCGAGCACGTTCGGGGCGCGTCGTTGTGAGCACGGCGACACCACATGGGCATCTACACCGATATCATCTTGCCGAAGCTCTGTGATCTTTCGATGCGCCATGACGACCCTATCGAGAGCAACTGATCGGCGTGGCGGAGGACGAGTCGTTGAGGCCGAAATCGGTTCGGGCCTTAACCTGCCCTTTTACCGCCCGGCTGTGCGGGAAGTTCTCCCACTTGAATCGGCCCCAAAGCGTCTAACGATGGCGCGTCGAGTGCCGGATCCGGGAATGCCCGTCAGCTTCATCGAGGGGACGGCAGTATCCATCTTTCTCGACGATCAGAGCGTCGACACAGTCGTGATCGCCTGGAGCTTGCGCACGATCCCGGGCGGTCGCGGCGATTGCAGAAATGCGGCGCGTACTCAAATCTGGTGGCAAGCTGCTGTTCGTCGAACATGGATTGGCACCCGATGCCGGTGTGCGCTGATGGCAGGACCGGCTCACACCGATCTGGCGTCGCATTGGGTGGAGACGGGTTACATGGCGCGCCCGAAGCCGATGATGTTCAGGTATGAGGGCAGCGCACGCACGAGGTGACGACGATCAATAGGGCGGGCTGAGCGGTGCACAACTACCATGGTGCGGTGCGACGCGACCCTTTGATCACAGATCGAGAACATCCTGCGGTATGCTGCGGAGGCCCGCGTGAACATCGCCTGAAACAACGCCTCCAAGTACCCGGCGGCTGGGAATCTCCGAGAAAGCCCCTCCACCATATTGAACTTGTCGTGACCTCCGTAGCAGGGAGCAAACCTCTTGCTCGCGAACCACCTGAGGCGCATGATTTCGCTGACGGCAAACTGTACGGGGACGCTTGCTAGAGGTCAGTTCGAAGAGGTCGAGCCATGTTGCAGTCTCACGATCATACAGATGCGGTTCTGCCTGCCGGCGTCAATTTGTTGGATGAAGTTCGCCTTGGCATGGCTCGCAGTCTTAGGAGCACGGCTGCGTTTGAGGGTTGACCTTGAAAAGGCTAGCCTTGCTCGTCTCGCAACGGCTTGTCTCCCCAGTTTTACAATAATCTTTGAAGTCGAAAGAAGCCCGGACCTTTGCGATCCGGGCTCAATCAATGTTCAAACTGTATTCTCATGCAACATCAAGCATCGACACCGCAATATTTCTTCCCCCTCGCCAATACAGAAAGTTCTAAGGGCAATTCAGGAAAGATGTGCCGCTGCAGAAAGGATCTTACCCAGTAGTCTTGCAGAAGCAATAAGAAATTAGGGGCCCAATGATTCATCATACTTTATGTACTCTGGCCTGGTAGAGCCCTGTCGCAGCCGCACGCCTCAAGTGTCGTTACTACAAGGTCGGCGCTGCTGCTGCCACCGATGAGATCATATCAGCCTGGGCGCAAGCCTATGGCAATCCTGCGGGCATTCCGGCCGGGATGGAGAGTGCACTCTATGAGCGCTCAGTAGAGCGGCAGGGTGGTGTGACCGGTTGGCGCCAATTCATTGTCCGTGAAGAAACAGCCGCAATGTCAGAGGCCGGCGATCCGGTCGTAGCTAACGCAGAAAGCCTCACAGTTTGATGAGGCCGAAATTTTGACTCGGCCGGCGAAGATCATGCGAAGTGTGCGGCGTTGATCCGGATCGTTCAACGCGCAAGTCCTGTCAACAGTGGGACACCGGCGTATTTCGAATGTCCGGGGAGGAACCTATGCGAGAGCCCTAGCGACCGCTCACCACAAGCTGTTCGCCGATCGCGCCGCCGCTGCTATTCGCTGAAACGGTAACAATGCCACCAGAATAACTGTCTTCTCTGCCAACTCGCCAGTGCCGCGTCAGGCCTGGCAGCACATAACCGACAAACCCTTCTCGGCGGGCAATGACTGCACTGCCCTGCGCCAGCGTCACATCGGACAGTCTCAGCCTGCTCGCCCCCTTATTTTCGACCACGAGCATAAGCCAGCCATCGGAGCGCGTTAGACTCAATTCAATCTCCGGCCCAAGGACGTCCGGCGGACGGAAAAGGACTGGCAGAACGTGTCGGGCTGAAAGGCTTTCGGCCTCGGGCGTGTTCCGTGTTGGATCAGCCTCATCGATCACCACTCGGTAGCCCTCCTCAGAGCGTAGCGGTTCCTTGCTGACGCGGACCACGCGGACGGCGCGGTTGCCGTTCGGCGACAGCTGCGCTGATATCGGGCTTGCGACCACGTCGCCAGTCGGCTCCAGTTTCTCTACCCCGCCTTTTTGGCTCCAACGGAAGACCCGCACCTTTATGCTAATCGGCCGGTCCATCTGGTTTCTGAGGTGGAAAACCGCTGCTCGATCCGGTGCAACACGCTCGATGGAGGATGGCGAAATCATGAGCGAAGTGGCATTGGCGGTGAGGGTGTACAGTAGGAGCAAAGCAACTGCGCCGGTGCTCTTCAGTATGGAAGTCATGGCGATCTCCTGTCCATTGGTCAGCATGGCTTCTGTGCGAGACCCACACACCCGAGAAATTGTCATACAACGACGCTCGACGCCAGCATCCTATATTTGTGGCGAAAGGTATCGAGACATCCACGTGGTAGTCCACTATTTCTAGGTTCGTGCAGCACTTGGCCTCTGAATGAAATCCGACCGGATCGGGAGAAATGCCCCACACGCCACTTATCGCTACCCTTGTTGCCGGCCTTGGGCTTGCCTTCATTCTCGGCACGCTGGCGAACCGACTTCGCCTGTCGCCGCTAGTCGGTTATCTCTTGGCAGGTGTCTTGATTGGTCCGTTCACGCCCGGCTTTGTTGCAGACCAAGCGCTGGCGCGCCAACTCGCCGAGCTCGGTGTAATCCTGTTGATGTTTGGCATAGGCTTACATTTCTCCTTGCACGATCTACTTTCGGTACGGACGATCGCGGTTCCCGGGGCCTTCGGTCAAATGGCTCTGGTGACATCGCTTGGATTCATCGTCACGCAGGCGATCGGATGGCCGATCGGAGCTGGCCTCGTGTTTGGATTGGCCCTGTCAGTGGCGAGCACGGTTGTGGTTCTCCGAGCTTTGCAGGAGAAGCGACAACTGGAAACCGATGGAGGGCGTATTGCCGTCGGATGGCTCGTCGTCGAGGACGTCGCCATGATCCTCGCGCTCGTATTGTTGCCAGCCTTCGCCGATGTCCTCGGCGGTACTGCGAACCGGGCGGAACCAGAAAACAGCGGAATGCTAACATTTTTTGAGCCGCATACGATTTCGGGTGCGCTCGGACTTACGTTGGCCAAGCTCGCCGCCTTCTTTGCGCTCATGGCAATCGTCGGCCGGCGTGTCATTCCCGCGATTCTTCACTACGTAGCTCATACGGGCTCGCGAGAACTTTTCCGTTTAGCCGTGCTCGCGATTGCCCTCGGAGTGGCTTTCGGGGCCGCGGAACTCTTCGGGGTCTCATTCGCTCTCGGCGCCTTTTTTGCGGGAATGATTCTCGCCGAATCGCAGTTGAGCCAAAGGGCCGCTCAGGAGACGCTTCCGTTGCGCGACGCATTTGCCGTGCTCTTCTTTGTCTCCGTAGGCATGTTGTTCAACCCCATGATTTTGGTTGAGCAACCGCTGCTCGTCGCTGCAACATTCCTGATCATCGTAATAGGCAATGCTGCAGCCGCATCCGCCATCGCGGTCATGTTCGGCTATTCTTTGCCCATAGCCGTGACACTCGGCCTGAGCCTGGCACAAATAGGCGAGTTCTCCTTTATCCTTGCGGGGTTAGGTGTTGAACTTAATCTCCTTCCAGAGACGGGACGTGACCTGGTACTTGCCGGAGCGATCCTTTCGATCCTCATCAATCCGCTTTTATTTGCCGGATTGGATCGGCTGATGCCACGGCTCGAAAATCGGGCGCCAGTCAGGACGGAAGAAGAAGGCCGGATCGACATCACACCCAAACTGACAACTACCAGCCTTACTGACCATGCAATCCTTGTCGGCTATGGACGCGTGGGACGCTTGGTCGCCGAGACATTGCAGAACGCAGGGCAGCCATACCTGATCGTCGAGGAACGGCAAGTGGTTGCTGATCAACTACGCGCCGGCGGCGTTGACGTCATTTCAGGGAACGCCGCTCAGCCAGGGCTACTCGAGGCCGCCAACGTTAACTCGGCTAAGTGGTTGATCAGCGCTATTCCGAATCCATTCGAGAGTGGCAATTTCATCGAACACGCCCGCGCCACCAATCCGAAGTTAGAGATTATCGCTCGCGCCCATTCCGATGCCGAGGTCGAGTACTTAAAGAGATTGGGCGCAAATCTGATCATAATGGGCGAGAAGGAGATTGCTCGGAGCATCTCGGAACATATCTTGAGCAATATCAATGCACCTGACACCACCACCCCTAGCGATAGCGAATCCCGCCTCACGTCCGAGTAGCCTTGTAGGACCTTCAGTTATTCCCTCGCCTTGGACAGGCTTGTCTCCCCGAGGCGGTCGTTCTGAGAAGTCAGTTCTGACCAATGGCGATGACCAGCCAGACGGCGGACGGCGTTCTACTCCTAACTGCTGCCGATTGTAGGCGCATCGCACCGGCCGCGGGCCGACGTCGCCAAAATGGAGCATCGGCTCCGCTGATATTGCAGCAATTGGTTGTAGGTGTTGGTGGTTCCGACGGCGCCGTTGCCGATCCCGCGTGCATAAGAGCCTCCAGCATGTTCAAGCTTCCATTAACCTTGAGGACAGGAATTCGATGAAACGCTGGGTCTTGGCCGGAATGAGGCGTGTTTCGGTGACGGCGAAAATGCTGACCGCCGAGCCCTGCCACTCGGGCAGAATGCGTCGGAGACGGCCGAATGCCACGTCCTCAGCAACGATCTTCTCGGGGAGCAGGGCGATACCCTGGTGGTTGACGGCCAGGGCACGGATCATCCCGACGCTGTTGAGCGTGAAGCGGCCGCGAACGGCGACATCGACCTTGTTTATCCCCTGGTGCAAACGCCAGATCGGGCTTCGCAGCATGCCGATGCATTCATGTTCAGCCAGTTCCGCCGGTGTGGCGGGCTCGCCGGACGCCTCGATGTAGCCAGGAGAAGCATAGAGGTGGCGCGAATGCCGCCCGATCAGGCGAGTGATCAGACCGGAATCTTCGAGTTTGCCTATGCGGATCGCCACATCGAATGGCTCGGCGACCAGATCGACCCGGCGCGGGGTCAGATCAAATTCGAACGTGATGCCGGGATAGTGCCGTGCGAACTCGCCGATGATCGGCGTAAGGTAAAAGGTAGCGAGATCGACCGGGAGCGAAACCCGGAGGACACCGCTGGGCTGGTTAAGCATCGCGCCGAGCTGTTCGTGCGCGAGCCGAGCCTCGTCGACGATCCGCTTGCTTCGTTCATAATAGAGCTGACCGGCCTCGGTGAGCTCTATCTTGCGTGTCGTGCGGTGAAGGAGCCTCAAACCGATCGCCTTCTCCAATTCGCTGACACGTCGCGACAGGGTGGAGTTTGGCATTCCGAGAGCCTCCGCAGCCTTCCGAAAGCTTCTGGCTCTGGCGACCTCCACGAATAGTGCCATGTCGTTCAAATGTCTCATGTGACTGCGCCATAGATGGAAAACTGATTTCAACTTTGCCGGATTTATCCTTAAATTGGAATAGTGGACAAGGGCTCTAGCAAATGGAGATCCCGATGAATCCCATGTTCACCTCTGTCCGCGTCGGCCGCTACATGCTTCCCAACCGGTTGGTCATGGCACCCATGACCCGCAGCCGCGCCGCCCTCGATGGTACGCCAGGAGAGCTGGCTACCGAATATTATGTCCAGCGCGCCCGCCTCGGCCTGATCGTCACTGAAGGCACCCAGCCCTCGGATGACGGCCAGGGCTATCTCACCACACCGGGCATCTACACGCCTGCTCACATCGCCGGCTGGCGGAAGATCACGTCCGCTGTGCACGACAAAGGCGGCCACATCTTCATTCAGCTGATGCACGCCGGGCGTATGTCGCATCCCGACAACACGCCGCATCATCGCCAGGGTGTCGCACCGTCCGCGATCGCGCCGGGAGCGGGCATGTTCACCGCGACAGGGATGCAGGACATTCCCACGCCGCGCGCGCTGACGACCGAAGAAGTGCGCCGGACCGTCGCCGAATTCAGCCACGCGGCACGCTCGGCGATCGAGGCCGGCGCCGACGGTATCGAGATTCACGGCGCAAACGCCTACCTCGTCCAGCAATTCTTCGCGCCGAGTGCCAACACGCGCACGGACGAATATGGCGGTTCCATCGAGAACCGCGCCCGCTTCGCCATTGAGGTGGCCACGGCGATCGCCGAGGAGGTCGGTGCGGACAGAACCGCAATCCGACTGTCCCCCGGCACGGCGTTGTGGGGGATCGACGAAGGCGCCGAGGGGCCGGACCTCTACCGCTATCTCGTCGCCGAACTCGACAAGCTCGGGCTCGCCTATGTGCACATCTTGCACCAGAGTAACGAGCCGTTGCTTGCCGATATCCGCAAGCTCTGGCGCCAGCCGCTGATCCTCAACCGGCCGGGTCGTCCGCGCGGCCAGATCGGCGCAGACGTGGCCTCCGGACTGGCCGATCTCGAAGCCTTTGGTCAGATGGTTCTCGCCAATCCGGACTTCGTCGCGCGACTGAAGGCTGATGCGGCGATGAACGAGTCAGATCCCAAAACCTTCTACGGTGGGGCTGCAAAGGGTTACATCGATTACCCTGTCCTGAGCGCCCGAACCGATACCAGTTCATGACCGGAGATTTTAAATTGACCCAATCACCGCATCCCTCGGATAACGAGGTGCTTGCCGACACCGCAAATTCAAGCGCCGCGGCGAAAAAGAAAGTTCTGGTCGTCGGCGCAACAGGCTTCCTCGGAACCAAAATTCTCCGCAACCTGGCGCATGATGCGAGCGTTGCCGTCGTTGCGATGTCGCGTAAGGGCGCCCCCTCAAATGAGAGCGCCGACGTCGAATGGGTGCGCGGCGACATGATGGATCCAGGGTCGTTGGATCGTGCTTTGCAGGGTGTGGACGTCGTCGTCACCTCGGCTAACAGTTACATGAAGGGAAGCCTCGACACGGATTTCCAGGGCAACAGGAATCTAATCGAGGCGGCAGCAAGAGCCAACGTTGGCCGATTTGTCTTTCTCAGCATCGTTAGCTGCGAGGCCGCGTCACCAGTCCCGCATTTCCACGCCAAGAAAGTGGCCGAGGATCTGATCCAGGCCTCCGGGGTGCCGTACGTATTTGTCCGCGCGCCCACATTTCTCGATCAGAGTACGGACTTTATTGCGAAGGGTGCCCAAGCAGGCCGGTTCCTGGCGATGGGCGATAAGACTACGAGATGGTCCTATGTTCTCACAGATGATCTGGCGTCATATCTCGCCAAAGCCGCGACGTTTCCTGGCAGTGAGATCAACAACCAAACGATCGATGTCGGCTGGCGCGATGGCCCCAAGAGCCAGCAAGAGATTGCCGATCTCGTCTCCGAAATTGCGAAGAAATCTCTTAAGGTCCGGGTTGTGCCCTGGCTGGTTCTCCGCTTGCTCGTACACCCGGTAAAGCCGTTTTCCGAGCTTGGCTACGATCTGATCCAGATGTTGCTGTTCTTCAAGAAGGGCGTCTATGTTTCGAACATTTCGAAGCAAGAGCACTTCTTCGGACCCGCCCCTACATCCCGAGATGCGATCACGCGATGGGCGAAAAGCCAGCAACTAATTTCGTGATGCATAGTGTGCCGGCAGTTCAAGAGTAGCGAAATGGGCACCTGCCTTTCGGCCGAATTAGAAAATCATAGAGGAAGGACCTCTGGTGAGTGATCCGACAGCGCTTAAAAGGCCAGAGCAGGTAATTCCAGTGCGACGACTTTAAGTCCTCAAGCCAAAGCCAATTTGGCGCAGGACCCCTTGGTCAGCCGCCTCGGGCAGACGCGGGTAGAGCCGCAGGAGCTTTCGGAACTTGCGGATCCATGGTCGACATGACTCGGCCGCTTGCACCCGGGTTCCGAGGCTCCCTGGCTACCATTGCGTTGCCGAGCGGCGCAGAACTCCACCGAGCCATCCAAGGGCCGAGATTGCGTCGCCAGCGAGAGTATGGGGTTCGGGCGATACGCGCAGCTGTCAGCACCAACCAGTCTTACCTTCATCAAGCTCGAAGCAAAAAGCTCCAACCCTGGAATAAGCTCCTCGTCAAGTTGACGTCACCGGATGCGCCCGAGCGGGCTTCCGCCATAGCCCACTTGCGGAATGCAACGACAGACACGAACAATTCGCTATAGCGAGCTTTCGGCGTCGCAGTCCGCTCGCCCGAGCACCTGGAGAAGCCAGGCGAGACCGGCATCCATCAGCGCCGCCTTTGGCGTAACCGCCTGGATAGAGCTGATGGCAAGATCGAACGGCAGCCTTGCGGTGGCAACGGCGAAGCGCTCCGCATGCATCTCGATGAAGCGTTTCGGCAGTACGGAGACCAGTTCTGTTTTCACGATGAGATCAAGCGCCAGCATGAAATTCGGCACCGCTAGCGCGACCCGGCGGGCAAGGTTGCGGCTCTCGAGCAGCTGATCAACGAGGCCCCGGGGATCGCCTCTGGGGGCGACGAGCAGGTGCTGCATGCGGCAATAGTTTTCGAGCGTCGGGTTTTTGAGGAACGGATGGCCAATCCGAGCCGCCACCACGAATTCCTCTTCGTAGAGCCTTTGCGCGGCGAAGCGGGCCGGCAGCTCGTAAAAGGGCGCGACCGCGACATCGATCAACCGCTCATCGAGATCGGAAAGAGCCGACTCCATCTGCATGTGGCGCACGACGATATCGATGCCCGGCGCCTTGCGGGCGATTTCGTCAAGCAGCGGCGGCAGGAACACCGAGAAGCCATCGGCCGTACCGATGGTGAAGCGACGGCGGGTGTGTGCCGGATCGAAAGGCTCGGCGGTCGAAATGACGCTTCTCACCCGCGCTAGGATATCGGCGATCGGCGCCGCCAGCGCCCTGGCGCGCTCGGTTGGGACGACGCCCTTCGGCGTCTTGAGGAAGAGCGGGTCGTTGAGCAACCTCCGGAGGCGGCCAAGACCGTGGCTGACGGCGGAGGCGGAGAGGTTCAGCCGCTCGGCCGCGCGACCGACATTCCTCTCCTCCAGCACCATTTCGTAGAGCACCAGGAGATTGAGATCGGCACGTGATAGGTCGATTTCATTCAGCATAATGATGAAGTTATATCACTTTATTCAGTATGAACAACTGCGTAGTTCTCTCTGCTACAGGCGAGGCCACGCGGTCTCCACCGAAAACGCTACGGAGGAAACATATGAGCGATTTCACCTGGTACATCGAATCCCTCGCGCTGCGCAGCCTACCGGCGACCCAGGCGCAAAGCCCCGCGGCGGCGGATCCGGTCTTCAACAGGCGATTGCGCGAAGCACTTGCGGCGCCGGCTGAGGCGGCGGCAGTCATCGATTTCTGGCGCGAGGCCGGGCTGACGCGTTGGTTTGCCAAGGACGCCGAGTTCGACCGCGCCTTTCGCGATCGCTTCCTCACTGCCTACGAAGCGGCGAGGCGCGGCGAGCTTTTTAAGTGGACCGCTTCCCCGGAAAAGGCGCTGGCGCTGCTAATTCTCCTCGATCAATTCCCGCGCAATGCCTTTCGCGGCACGCCGCGTATGTACGACACCGACCCCCTGGCGCTTGGCGTTGCGCGGGCCGCGGTCGACGCTGGTAACGATCTCAAAGGACCGCCCGATCTGCAGCTCTTTTTCTATCTCCCTTTCGGCCATTCTGAAAAGCTCGCCGATCAGGAGCGATCCGTCGAGCTCGCCGGACGCCTGGGAGAGCCGAGCCTGTCCAACGCAAAGCGCCACCACGACATCATTCACCGCTTCGGGCGATTCCCGCACCGCAACGTCATTCTTGGGCGGATGATGACGGAGGAGGAACAGCGGTTTTTGGACGAGGGCGGGTTTGCAGGATAAGGACGTGCTTGCAGGCCTCGACCCAGACGCCGACGGAGTTAGCCGTTCTGAACCGCGACGTGCGTTATCTCCGCAAAGCGACTTGTTCCCAAATCGGCGGGTGGGAGGCGCCCGCCTGATTTGCAGGTGCATGTCGGCGCCTACGCTGTGGGCACCGTCCCCCCATCAATCGTGTATTCGGCACCGGTGATCGAAGCGGCGCGATCCGAGGCGAGGAATGCGATCAAGTTTGCGACCTCTTCCGGTTTTGCCGGACGACCCAGCGGAATGCCGCCCAGTCCGTCCATGATGATCTTTTTGCCGCCCTCAAGGTCCGTTCCGGCCTGCTTCGCCAAGCGCTCGGCGAGGCGAACCGAGGCTTCCGTTTCGATCCAGCCCGGCGACACCCGGACGACCCGGACACCCTTGGGCGAAACTTCCTTTGACATCGCCTTGCTATAGGTCGAAAGCGCAGCCTTTGCTGCGGCATAGGCTGTCGTCGATTCCGGAAGCGGCAGTACTCTCTGGATGGATGTGACATGCACGACGACGCCGCTTCCTCGGGCAACCATGTCCGGAACCAGTTGCCGGTCCAATCGAACAGCCGCGAAGAGGTTGAGCGACAGCTCGTTGTACCAGTCATCATCCGATAGCGCCGAAAAGCCGCCCCCGGCGGCTGACGAGCCGCCCAGCATATGGACGATGACGTCGACTCCGCCGAGGCGTTGACGCGTGGCCTCGGCGACGATTGCACATCCTTCCTTAGTGGTCAGGTCCGCTTCGACGAACAGCTCTTCCGGGAGGCCTTCTGGACGCGCCCGCGCTGTCGTCAGCACCTGCGCGCCGAGTTCCAGAAACAGACTGACGGTCGCAGCGCCGGCACCCTTGGTTCCAGCCGTAATGAGGGCTCGTTTGCCTCTGAGGTTGAGAAATTCGATCATCACTGGATCTCCAGCCTGGCGATCCTGCCATCTTTGATGGTGAAGGAGTAGGTGAGGGTCACCGGGCTGCCGGGAAATCGGCCGCTCACCTTGGCTCGGACGAGTGCTTTGTCGCCGTCGACCGTGGATTCCAAAGGTTCAGCAACGTACGAAGCCGCCTTCTTCGCAGCCACCCACCATCTGAGGATTGCGACGACGCCTTGATGGCGAGCGCCTTCGTCTTCGACGACGGCGTCGGGCGCAAAGGTTTCCGACAGCGCATCCGTGTCGTTGCAGCTGTCGGCGTCGAAGTACATGTTCACAATATCGGGCAGATCCATCGTGTTTCTCCTCATGAACCGACCCACAAATTAGCCCTCGACCATTGCATGAATAAGTGGGACAAATTGGCATGCGGCATTGAACAGATCGGGACAATGGAACAAGCCAACCTGAAGGAACTTGAAGCCGTTATCGCTATTGCCCGGCGCGGGACATTTCGCGCCGCGGCCATCGATCTCGGCATGTCCACGACCGCGCTGAGCCACACAATAAGCAGGCTTGAGGCAGCGCTGGGCGTGCGATTGTTCAACCGCACTACGCGCAGCGTATCGCTGACAGATGCAGGCAGACTCTTTGTGCAGCAGGTCGCGCCTTCACTCCAGGATCTCTATGCCGCTCTGGATTCAGTGCGCTCGCAACGCGAAACACCTTCAGGAACAATACGGATCAACGCGGCGCCCTTCGCGGCGCGCGCCATCATCTCACCACTCGTGCTTCAGTTTCTGCGCCGCTATCCCGACATGAATGTCGATATCGTCACTGAAGGAAAGATGGTCGATATCGTCAAGGACGGGTTCGATTTGGGCGTCAGGGTTGCAGGTCTCGTTCCCAGCGACATGATCGCCTTGTCGCTCGGCCGGCCTCAGCGACACGCCGTTGTTGGTTCTCCTAAGTACTTCGAGCAACATGGCAAGCCCATCGTTCCTCCGGATCTTCTCAATCACAGGTGCATTCGCGTTCGGCTGCCTGACGGCTCCCTGTTTCGATGGCGGTTTGAAAAAGACGGCGAAACGTTGCAAATCGATGTGCGGGGGCCAATCACACTCGATGAGGCCAGCATCGTGAGGACTGCGGTGCTTGAAAGTACCGGCGTGGGCTACACCATGGAACAGGAAGTTCTCCCGGACATCAAGGCGGGGCGTCTCGTCCGTGTCCTCGAAGACTGGACGCCGCCGTATCCCGGGCTTTGCTTGTACTATCCTGGGCGCCGAAATCTATCGGCCGGAATCAGAGCGTTCTTGGAACTAGCGCGTGAGTTCTCGCGACGCGCGGCTGAGTGACTCGCTCACAAAGCGCGCCTTTAGACCAATGGCCTCGC
>Ga0209281_1001499_pt1 | contig 13344 bp, 10 predicted proteins | sample MedtruBG_FD_187514 | JGI IMG/M metagenome (GOLD analysis project Ga0209281, IMG submission 187514) | Root nodule microbial communities of legume samples collected from California, USA - Medicago truncatula BG (SPAdes) (version 2) | ecosystem: Host-associated > Plants > Roots > Nodule | place... | reverse complement strand
GGCGGCTTTAGCGCGGTGGTCCCACCTGACCCCATGCCGAACTCAGAAGTGAAACGCCGTAGCGCCGATGGTAGTGTGGGGTCTCCCCATGTGAGAGTAGGGAACTGCCAGACATCAAACAAGTGAGAAGGCCATCCGAAAGGATGGCCTTTTTGCGTTTCTATGCTGCACAAACTGTAGGCCGGGTAAGGCGAAGCCGCCACCCGGCATAACAAACGATTAGTGAATCACCTGGGACAGGAACGCCCGAGTACGTTCTGACTTCGGATGCGCAAAAAACTCATTCGGTGGTGCCTGTTCGACAATTTCCCCACGATCCATAAAGATCACCCGATCAGCCACCGTTCTGGCAAACCCCATTTCATGCGTCACGCACAGCATTGTCATCCCGGATTGCGCCAGCCCAATCATCGTGTCCAGTACCTCTTTCACCATTTCCGGATCGAGCGCAGACGTTGGCTCATCAAACAGCATAATTTTAGGTTTCATGCACAGTGAGCGGGCGATGGCCACGCGCTGCTGTTGGCCACCCGAAATTTGTCCTGGAAATTTATTGGCATGCTCTGCGATACGCACGCGTTCCAGATAGTGCATTCCCAGGGCTTCTGCCTCCTTTTTCGGCATCTTTTGCACCCAAATTGGCGCCAGCGTGCAGTTTTGCAGAACGGTCAGATGCGGGAACAGATTGAAGTGCTGAAACACCATTCCTACCTCCTGACGCACGCGCTCGATATTGCGTATATCTTCATTAAGTTCAATACCGTCAACAACAATGCGCCCTTGCTGATGCTCCTCAAGATGGTTAATGCAGCGAATCGTTGTCGATTTTCCAGAGCCTGAAGGGCCGCAAAGTACGATCCGCTCACCCTGTTTTACTTTCAGGTTAATGTCTTTCAGGACGTGAAATTGTCCGTACCATTTATTGACGTTTTCCAGCGTAATCATCGCGTCGGCAGGTGTCATAGTAATCTGGCTCATAATTTCCTCAGTGCGGTGTACGCCCGGTGTTAAAGCGCTTCTCCAGATGCTGGCTATAGCGCGACATGCTAAAACAGAAGATCCAGTAGATCAGGGCAGCAAAGACATATCCTTCGGTGGACATACCCAGCCAGACAGGGTCAACGGTCGCCTGTTGCACACTGCTAAAGAGATCGAATAATCCAATGATGATCACAAGACTGGTATCTTTGAAGAGGGCAATGATCGTGTTCACCAGCCCTGGAATAACCAGCTTAAGGGCCTGGGGCAGGATCACCAGCCCTTGGGTTTTCCAGTAGCCCAGAGCTAAAGATTCAGCTGCTTCGTACTGGCCCTTAGGTAATGCCTGAAGGCCGCCGCGCACCACCTCAGCAACATAGGCTGACTGAAACAGAATCACCCCCACGAGGGCACGGATCAGTTTGTCTATGGTGGTACCTTCCGCCATAAACAGCGGCAGCATGACCGAAGACATAAACAGTACGGTGATAAGCGGAACGCCACGCCAGAACTCAATAAAGATGACGGAGAGTACGCGCACGACCGGCATTTTTGAGCGTCGGCCAAGGGCGAGCAAAATCCCCCACGGCAATGCGCCGGCGATCCCCACAGAAGCAATGATCAGTGTAAGCGTGAGGCCGCCCCACTGGCGGGTCTCAACACGCTCAAGCCCCAGGAAACCTCCGTACAGTAGCACCCAGACAATAATCGGGTAGGCAACTGCCCAGCAGGCGATATAGCGTCCGCGATGAGGCAGCTTTTTCCAGAACATTGCCGCAACAGAGAAGAGACCAATCGCCAGCGCCAGATTAATCCGCCAGCGCTGTTCATGCGGATACAATCCATACATGAACTGACCGAAACGCTCATGGATAAACACCCAGCATGCCCCTGCTTTCGTACAGTCAGCGCGGGTAGAGCCGACCCAGTTGGCTTGTAAAAAAGCCCAGTTGAGCAGTGGGGGGATCAATTCCCACATGAGCCAAAGGCAGACAATGGTCAGCAGGCTGTTGCTCCAGCTGGAGAAGAGGTTCTTTCGCGCCCACGTAATGGAACGTGTGCCTGTCGATTTGGCTGGACGCGCAGGGTGAGACAATATCGCTTTTGTCATCATGGCTCCTTAGCGCTCAACCAGTGCGATGCGACGGTTATAAAGGTTCATTAGCAGCGATATCACCAGGCTGATAATCAGGTAGACAGACATCGTGATGGCAATAGTTTCAATTGCTTGTCCGGTCTGGTTAAGCACGGTTCCGGCAAATAGCGACACCATATCCGGGTAGCCAATGGCCGCGGCCAGCGAAGAGTTTTTGACAACGTTGAGGTACTGGCTGGTCAGCGGTGGAATGATGACCCGCAGCGCCTGTGGAATTATGACCTGACGCAACGTTACGGTATTGGGTAAACCGAGCGAGCGCGCAGCCTCATGCTGCCCGTAAGGTACCGCCTGTATCCCCGCGCGAATAATCTCGGCAATAAAAGCAGAGGTATATATCGAAAGCGCCAGCGTCAGGGCTGCCAGTTCAGGGATTAACACCATCCCACCCTGGAAGTTAAAACCACGTAGATGCGGAACATCCCAGTGCAGCGCAGCGCCGGACAGCCAGTGTGCAACGAACGGCAGGCCGACAATAAGCGCTACCGCTATTGGCCATGTTTTACGAAGCTGTCCGGTTTTGACCTGGAGCTTACGGTGATAACGGAATAGCCCGACAGAAAGGATAAGTGCAATGGCAATGGCAGCGATAAAGGCGAAAAGCCCGTCGGCAGCCTCCGGTGAAGGAATATAAAGCCCGCGGTTACTCAGATAAAACAGGTCGAGAGCATCTACTGCCTGGCGCGGTCCTGGTAGGTTACGCAGCACGGCGAAATACCAGAAAAAGATCTGCAGCAGCGGAGGGATATTACGGAACGTCTCGATATAAATAGTCGAAAGTTTACGCAGCAGCCAGTTTTCGGACAGTCTGGCCAGGCCGATGAAAAATCCGAGTATGGAGGCAAACACGATGCAGAGCGCCGAAACCAGCAGCGTATTCAACAGGCCAACCACAAACACGCGTCCGTACGTATCGCCTTCCTGATAATCAATAAGATGCTGAACAATGCCAAAACCCGCGCTGCGATCCAGAAATGCAAAGCCGGATGTGATACCGCGATTATTGAGATTAGTAACCGTGTTATGGATTAAATAAACAACGACGACCACAACCGCAATGATAGCAATAATCTGGAATAGCCAGGCGCGGACCGCGGGATGAGAAAAGGATAACGATCCTTTTACGGCTGAGCGGCGATGGGACATAAAGAAACCTCGGTAACCATGACTCTGGAGTGGGCACTGCAGACGCAGTGCCCGTTACAACCGTTGCTTAACGTACAGGCGGTGCGTACTGAATGCCGCCGTTGTTCCAGAGATTGTTCTGGCCGCGTTTAATCTTAAGCGGGCTCTCCGATCCCACGTTACGCTCGAAGATTTCAGCGTAATTACCGACCTGTTTAACGATGTGATACGCCCATTTGTTATCCAGCTTCAGATCCTTGCCGAAATCACCTTCTTTGCCTAACAGATGCGCCATGTCAGGGGTGGACGGATTGGCGGCTTTCTCATCGACGTTTTTAGAGCTAATACCCATCTCTTCGGCATTCAGCATGGCAAACAGCGTCCAGCGCACGATAGAGAACCAGTCTTCATCACCGCGGCGAACGACCGGTCCAAGCGGCTCTTTGGAAATCACTTCAGGCAGGACGAGCCACTCGGCAGGGTTACTCAGCTTAATACGCAGCGCGTAAAGCTGTGACTGGTCAGAGGCCAGCGTATCGCAGCGCCCTGACTCCAGCGCTTTGGCTGATTCGTCTGAACGGTCGAACGTGACCGGGGTGTACTTCATGTTGTTCGCTTTGAAGTAGTCCGCGACGTTAAGCTCGGTATCGGTTCCTGCCTGAATACAGACGGTTGCACCATCCAGCTCTTTGGCGCTTTTAAGGCCCGCTTTATTGTGAGTAAGGAAACCGATGCCGTCATAATAGGTGACGCCGGTAAATGACATTCCCATTCCCGCATCCCGGGAGGAGGTCCAGGTGGTATTACGGGAGAGCATGTCCACTTCGCCAGACTGCAGCGCGGTGAAACGTTCTTTCGCCGTCAGCGGCGTGTATTTTACTTTGCTGTCATCACCGAAAACGGCTGCGGCGACGCCACGGCAGACATCGACATCAATGCCGGTAAATTTACCGTTAGCATCGGCATAAGAAAATCCAGGCAAACCGTCACTGATACCGCATTGTACAAAACCTTTCTTTTTAACGGCATCCAGCGTCGTGCCCGCGTGGACCTGACCTGCTACTGCAAACAACACACCTGCAGCGGCCAGGCTGGCTATCATCGTCTTTTTCATAATGCATCCTGTGTGGCGAATTTTATCGTTATGGAGGCGTTTTCAAACGCTTTTACCTGTCTGTGGCGTTGGCCAACGTTTATAAAGCAAACGTAATGCCAGGTTTTGCGTTTAAAGAAATTGCGGAGAATTAAACGCATCAAGCTGAGTGTAGACAGGGTTAAATAAACCGAGCGCCCTGAAATGGTGCGAAATTCCAACCTGCGCCACAAATCAGAGCAAAAGTTTGCTTAACTGTTAGATAAAACCGTCAGGTAGTTTCTGACGTGAATATTGGCAGGATCTTGAATGTACTTAATATGTGAAAAGCATCACGTTAGAATCGATAATTTAAATAGTTAGATAATAATAATGTGATTATCAGTCGACTTAAATTAAACACAGGGAAGAAAGAAGGGCGTTTTTTTTACTTACGTGGTACTGCTGCACTATTTAAAAGCAAAAGCGCGGACAACGCCGCGCTTTCAACAGTGTTTGGTTATTTAGTCAAGGCGACGATACCCAGCGTCAGACCAGCGATTGCCGCCGCTCCGCCTGCAATGGCACCGGCTGTTTCCCAGTTATCCTGCGTTGTGCCCTTCATACAGGTATTGGTGTGAACCAGACGGCCCTGATCGTCGTAAACCGGTACACACGGTGAATCGTGCGCGCATCCTGCAAGCAGCGCAGCGAGTAGTGCAACGGAAATGAATCTTTTCATGATGTTACCTCAGTATTTTCATTCATCCGCTATAAAGCCAAAGTGGCAATAAACGAATCGATGGCTATTTTACCACCGGCATAAGCCCACGTTGCAGGGGGAATAATCTCAAATTATGTAGATTGTAAAAATCATGGAGAAAAAGCGTTAGCCGAATAAATGCGTGGAGAAAGTATGGAGCTGGGACATTTTTTATATCATTTTTTTGCGTTAAATAAAAAAGGCACCTGAGGTGCCTTTTAGCTAACGATTAATCCTTATGGCTTGTAAACCGTCGTCGGACAACCACAAAGAAAACAGGCACGAAGAAAATAGCCAGCAGGGTAGCGGATAGCATTCCGCCCATTACGCCCGTCCCGACCGCATTTTGTGCGCCACTACCCGCACCGCTGCTAATGACCAGTGGCATGACGCCAAGAATAAACGCAAGAGACGTCATCAGGATAGGGCGCAGACGCATCCGCGAGGCTTCCAGCGTGGCTTCGATAATGCCCTTGCCCTCTTTATCCATAAGATCTTTAGCAAACTCAACGATCAGAATGGCGTTTTTGGCTGACAAACCGATCGTGGTGAGCAGACCCACCTGGAAGTAAACATCATTGTTCAGCCCGCGCAGCGATGCTGCGAGCAGCGCACCGATCACGCCTAACGGCACCACCAGCATAACTGAGAACGGAATAGACCAGCTTTCATAAAGGGCCGCCAGGCACAGGAACACCACTATCAAAGAAATGGCGTACAGCGCAGGTGCCTGGTTTCCAGAAAGGCGTTCCTGATATGACATTCCCGTCCAGTCGTAGCCGATGCCAGAAGGCAGTTTCGACGCCAGGCTTTCCATCATCACCATGGCTTCACCGGTACTTTTACCCGGCGCAGACTCGCCGAGGATCTCCATTGACGGCATCCCGTTGTAGCGTTCCAGACGCGGTGAGCCATACACCCAGTGGGAACTGCTGAAGGCAGAGAACGGTACCATCTCGCCGTTTGCACTGCGCACATAGAGGTTATTAATATCACCGGGCAACATGCGGAAGCGTGCATCGGCTTGCACGTAAACTTTTTTCACTCGCCCATGGTCGATAAAGTCATTTACATAGGTGCCACCTAACGCAGTCGACACCGTCTGGTTAACATCAGAGAGGCTAATACCTAACGCCTGCGCCTTCTCCTGATCGACATCCAGCTTAAACTGAGGCGTGTCTTCCAGGCCGTTAGGACGCACGCGTACCAGCAGATCAGGATGCTGTTTTACCATGCCGAGAAGCTGGTTACGTGCCTGGGTCAGCTGCGTGTGTCCCAGGTTTGCCTGATCAATCAGCTCAAAGTCGAAGCCTGTAGCGGTGCCGAGCTCGATAATAGCGGGTAAGTTGAACGGGAAAACAAGACCATCTTTGATTCGGCTAAAGGCGCTTGTCGCACGGCTAACGATCGCTCCGACGCCATTTTCCTTACCCGGACGCTCTTCCCAGGGCTTCAGGCTCACGAAGGCAATACCCGAGTTTTGTCCCTGTCCGCTAAAGCTAAATCCGTTAACCGTAAAGACGGATTCAACGTTCGCCTTCTCCTTAGTCAGATAGTAATCCTGAACCTGATCGAGCACCTGCTGAGTCCGCATCTGCGTTGCGCCTGCAGGGAGCTGGACCATCGTCATAAACACGCCCTGGTCTTCTTCCGGCAGGAACGAGGTGGGTAAGCGCAGGAAGAGAACGGCCATCCCCCCTACGATGATGACGTAGACCAGCAGATAACGCCCCGTTTTACGTAAAATCCCGCTTACGCTGTTACTGTAATGTTCCACGCTTTTATCAAAGAGGGCGTTAAACCAGCCAAAGAATCCCCCTTTCTTTTCATGATGCTCGGTTGAAGCGGGTTTGAGCAATGTGGCGCAAAGTGCAGGGGTGAGGATCAACGCAACCAGCACGGACAGCGCCATCGCGGAGACAATGGTTAGCGAGAACTGACGATAGATAGCCCCCGTAGACCCGCCGAAAAATGCCATGGGAATGAACACTGCCGACAGCACCATGGCAATACCCACCAGTGCGCCCTGGATCTGCTCCATGGATTTCTGCGTTGCCTCTTTTGGCGGCAGCTTATCCTCAACCATCACGCGTTCGACGTTTTCGACCACCACAATGGCATCATCGACCAGCAGCCCTATCGCCAGCACCATCCCGAACATCGTGAGGGTGTTGATGGAGAAGCCAAAAGCCGCCAGTACGGCAAAGGTCCCCAGCAGCACGACCGGCACGGCGATTGTGGGGATCAGGGTAGCCCGTAGGTTTTGCAGGAACAGGTACATCACCAGGAAGACGAGGACGATCGCTTCAAACAGCGTTTTCACCACTTCGTGGATGGAGATCTTCACAAATGGCGTTGTGTCGTAGGGGTAAACAACCTTCAGTCCCTGGGGGAAGAACGGCTGTAGCTGCGCTAGCTTGCTCTTGATAGCTGCCGCCGTATCCAGCGCATTTGCCCCTGTTGCCAGCTTGATCCCGAGACCCGTTGCGGCCTGACCGTTGATTTTGGTGACCATGTTGTAGTTTTCACCACCCAGCTCAATGCGGGCCACGTCCTTCAGATGCACCATTGAACCATCCTGATTCACCTTCAGCGTCACCCGGCCAAACTCGTCCGGCGACTTCAGCCGTGTCTGGGCAATAATAGAGGCGTTTAGCTGTTGTCCAGGCACAGACGGCGATCCGCCCAGCTGGCCCGCAGCAATTTGATCGTTCTGCGTTTTCAGCTGGTTAATCACATCCAGCGGTGTGAGCTGGTATTTATTCATCGCGTTGCTGTCCAGCCAGATGCGCATCGCATACTGCGCGCCAAACAGCTGAACATCACCCACTCCAGAGGTTCGGCTAATCGCGTCTTTTACGTTTGAGGCGACGTAGTCCGAGATATCATCCTGAGTGAGGTTTTTGTTATCAGAAACAAAGCCCGCTACCAACAGGAAGCTGCTGCTGGATTTCTCAACGCCAATGCCCTGCTGCTGCACTTCTTGCGGCAGTAATGGCATCGCAAGCTGAAGTTTGTTCTGAACCTGAACCTGAGCAATATCAGGATCGGTGCCCGACTCGAACGTTAGGGTGATGGTCACGTTACCGGCAGAATCGCTGGTGGAGGACATGTACATCAGGTTATCGATACCGTTCATGTTCTGTTCGATAACCTGCGTCACGGTATCCTGAACCGTCTGTGCGTCAGCGCCAGGGTAGGTTGCGGTGACGGCCACCGCAGGAGGTGCGATGGTCGGGTACTGTGCGACAGGCAGTTTTAAAATAGCCAGCCCACCCGCAATCATTAAAATGATGGCGAGTACCCAGGCGAACACCGGCCGTTGAATAAAGAAATTAGCCATGTAGTCGTCCCTTAACTGGCTGGAGTAGCGGCGGTATCAGGTGTCGCCACAACGGAGACGCCGGGGCGAACTTTTTGTAAGCCACTCACAATGACGCGATCGCCATTTTTCAGCCCTTCCGTCACCAACCAACGGTCGCCAATTGCCTGTGGCGCTACGACAGTACGCGTCTCCACCTGGTTTTTATCGTTCACCACCAGTACGGTTGCATCACCGCGCGGTGTGCGGGTCACGCCCTGCTGCGGTACCAGAATGGCATCCGGCTGAGTGCCTTCATCAATACGTGCGCGGACAAACATACCCGGCAGAAGCATATGTTGAGGATTGGGGAAAATAGCGCGCAGCGTAATTGAGCCGGTACTCTCATCAACCGTGACATCAGAGAACTGCAGGGTGCCTTTCAGGGGATAGGGTTGGCCATTTTCCATCAATAGCTCAACGGAACGTGTGCCATCGCCTTTTTGCAGGCTGGTCTGTTTCAGGCGCATGAAATCACTGCTGGACTGCGTAACGTCGACATAAATAGGGTCGAGCTGCTGTACGGTAGCCAGCGCCGTAGATTGCCCATTCGTGACGAGCGCCCCTTCTGTGACGCTGGATTTGCCGATACGGCCGTCGATCGGCGATGTCACCCTGGTATAGGCAAGATTGATTCGCGCGCTTTCAACGCTGGCCTGCGCGGCAACGACGCTGGCGTCGGCCTGCTGTGCCGTTGCGACCGCCTGATCGTACTCCTGTTTGCTAACGTACTGCGTGCCGACCAGCGGGAGATAGCGCTTCACCGTCAGGCGAGCAATATTGGCTGCAGCCTGCGCTTTTGCCAGTTCGCCTTTTGCACTGTCATAGCCCGCCTGATAGGTGGCAGGATCGATTTGGTAAAGAGACTCACCCGCTTTCACATCGCTGCCTTCGGCAAAGTTACGACGCATAACGATACCGCTTACCTGAGGGCGAACTTCAGCGACGCGAAAAGCGTCGGTTCTGCCCGGCAGCTCAGTGGTTACCGCCAGCGGAGCGCTTTTGACCAGGTGAACGCTAACCTGAGGAGCCTGCGCCTGCTGGGGTTGATTTTCCTGCCCATCGCACCCGGCGAGCAGCAGGGCGCAGACAATAAAACCGGATAAGGGTAAAAGTCTGAAATGGTTCGTCATCACTGTTCCTTTAACTACCCGTTAACCGAAAAGTGCCGTTAATCGATGAGAGGGGTAGGGGCAATAAATAAAAATGTAGCTGCGTATAATAATGAGGGTATTTAATGTTTTTTAATTTATAAGTGCGAAGGCGCGACCCTTTGCAAAAAAATCAGAATTCAACCCGGTGTATTCGGCGATACACTTATGCCAAAGTAATGAGATAAATGATGTTTGATTTGATTATTTATATAGGTGATGAATGAGTTATTAAAATTCATTCGCCGTATTTATGAATTCATGGAATTGACTTTTTTTGTGCAAAAGTAAATCTTTTTCTGGTTAATACTTAACTGTACAAGCATCCGACTTTATCTCTTGATAGTGCATTAACCGTATGAGTAACGAGTAGCAACCATGGCGCGTAAAAAGAAAGAAGACGCTGAAAAGACCCGACAGCTGTTGATCGACGCGGCAATCGGGCAGTTTGCTACGCGCGGTGTGGCCAACACGACGCTGACGGATATTGCCGATGCCGCACGGGTGACGCGCGGGGCGGTTTACTGGCACTTTTCCAGCAAGGCGGAAATATTTAATGCCATTTGGGAACAGCAGCTACCGTTACGCGACATTATCGCGGAGAGGCTGTCACTATCAGAAAGTCATGATCCTTTGTTAAAACTTCGTGAGCAATTTATCACTGGCCTGCAGTATATTGCTCACGATCCTCGTCAGTGTGCGCTTCTACAAATTTTGTATCATAAATGTGAATTTAATAGCGATATGATTTCAGAGTGTGAAATTAGAAAACGTATTGGTTTTAATTACGAAAATCTTCGCAATACGCTGGGGGAATGTATTGCGCGCAATATCATCTCCCCTGAGGTTAATATTGATCTGGCAGCGATCGTATTTCATGGTTTTTTTAGCGGAATAATTAAAAACTGGTTAATGAATAGCGACAGTTTTAATCTTTACCAGCAGGCTCCTGCGCTGGTGGATAATATTATGGCGACACTGCATATCACGCGCGTGCCGCCCGTCATTTACGACGCTGCTTCATGATGAGTGCCGGGGCGGAAGCAGGTCCCCGCGCTCGCAACGTTCTGCTATGGTTTGTGCCGTAACGGGTTTCCCCAACAGATAACCCTGAAGCGTGTTACAACCAAGCTCGGTCAGAAATTCCTGCTGAGCCTCGGTTTCAACGCCTTCCGCCACCACCTTCAGGTTCAGCGTTTTTGCCAGCGCGACAATCGCGGAAACAATGGTGGCATCTTCGCTTTCTCCGCTTAGCTCTTTCACGAAAGCACGATCGATTTTTAACTCGCACGCCGGTAACCGTTTGAGATAGAGCAGGCTTGAATATCCGGTACCAAAATCGTCAATCGACGCTTTCACTCCCGCATCCGTCAGCTCCGTGAGCACCCGCACGCTTTCATCCGGATTGCTCATTGCCGTCGTTTCCGTGACTTCCAGGATCAGCATTTCAGGCGGGACGTGATGGTGAGCCAGACAGTCGAGAACCGTCTTAACTAGCGAGGGCTGCTCAAACTGAAGCGTCGACAGGTTTACCGCCATTGACCAGTCCTGATGGCCCTGAAGATGCCACTCGCGCAGCTGACGGCAGGCTTCGTTGATGACCCAGTTGCCAATGGGAATAATCAGCCCGGTCTTTTCTGCCAGCGGCAGAAAAATGTCCGGTGCCAGCAAACCTTGTTTTGGATGTTGCCAGCGAATCAGGGCTTCAAATCCGAGCACCGGCCCTGCCGGGGCGTGGAATTTGGGCTGATAGAGCAGGCGAAACTCATCGCGATCGATTGCCAGCCACAGGTCATTCATAAGCTGAAGGTGCGTCTGTGCGAGCGTGTTCATCGACGGCTGGAAGAAGTGATAGCCGTTTCGCCCCATATGCTTCGTATGGTACATCGCCGCATCGGCGTTAAACATCAGTTCGCGATCGCTCTTTCCGTCGTGCGGGTAGAGGGCAATCCCGATGCTGAGCGTCACGACCAGCTCATAGGGATCCAGGCTGAACGGGTTATCAATGGCGCGCACCAGCGCGTTGGCCAGCGAGGCCGCATCATCCGGGCCGTCGGTTTCGGCAAGCAGGACGAACTCATCCCCGCCGATACGGGCAAGCGTGTACTGGCCTTTCAGCGGCAGCAGCAGACGCTGAGTCACCTCGACCAGCAGCTTATCGCCGATGTCGTGGCCGTAGGCATCATTGATGGCCTTAAAGCCGTCCAGATCCATAAACATCAGCGCAAAGGGGTTACCTTCACGGTCCGCTTTGCTGATGGCCTGATCGAGCCGGTCCTCGAGCAGAATGCGGTTGGGCAGGCGCGTCAGCGTGTCATGCAGCGCCAGCTGAGCCAGCTCACGGTTAGCTTCCGCCAGAGAGGAGGCCAGCAAAGAGGTTCGCGCCTGAAGGCGGGCGTCCAGCATGGAGACCAGAAGCGAGATGCCCAGAATAGAGAGCGCCACGACGCTCACCAGCACCGCCAGCCAACTCCCGTTAATGCCGTGGTGATGGACCATTGTCGACATCGGGAACAGGGCGGCCTTCATGCCAGCGTAGTGCATCCCGGCGATGGCAATCCCCATAGTGATGGCGGCACCGAGGCGCATCAGCGCAACCTGTGCGGCTTCGTGGCGTAAACGGAACGTCAGCCACAGGGCGGCCAGGGACGCTGCAAGGGCGATCGCCACCGAAATAGCCACCCAGGTCTTGTCCCATACGATACCGGGCGTGACTTCCAGCGCGGCCATACCGGTGTAATGCATCGCGACGATGCCCATTCCCATTACCAGTGAACCGGGCAGCAGGCGGCGCAAACGAAGCTGCTCGCCGCTCACGAGCCACAGTGCGAACATCGATGAACCGATAGCGATGACCATGGAGAACACCGTCAGGGCGGCGTTGTAGCTCATGCCCATGGAGAGATCCATCGCCAGCATGCCGATGAAGTGCATGGCCCACACGCCAATTCCCATCGCGACACCGCCACCCGCCAGCCAGACGCGCGCCGCGACGCCCTGACTTCCGGCAACGCGACCAGCCATATTCAGTGCCGTATAGGACGCAAGGATGGCGACAACAAAAGAGATGACTACGAGGATTTGGTTGTATTGGCTAACCAGCATGGTCTGTTCAACTCGAGTGTGAAGTAACGCAAGAGCGGTTTGGAAGGGCGTGACAGTATCATCGTAAGATAACGACTAAAAGGGATTTAAATCCCTGTTTTTAATGGGTGATAGCGGGGTTTTCTGCGACGTTAGCGGCTCAATCGAGAGCCGAGCAATTGACGAGTTTTAACGGGTTGACGGAATTCATATTGCGACACTTATCGGTTTCGGTGCTCATCAGTTCAATCCACTGCATCAGCAGCGCATCGAAGATGAAAACTGAGATAGCAAAGACAACCAGCCACCAGTATTTACGAATCATAGTGTCATTCCGGGAGTAGAGGGCCTGTAATGTGCTGGAAATATACACGAAAAGTAGCGCTTTAAAAGCGGGAGACGCGAAGGTTTACAAAGCGTTGACGGTTGTGGGCGAGGGCAATAAAAAAGGCGCTTCCCCATGCCGGTTCGCGCCTTTTTAAACAACATTTCGCTAATCGAAATCAGTTCATGCCGTATTTTTTCAATTTCTTACGCAGAGTACCACGGTTGATACCCATCATCAGCGCAGCGCGGGTTTGGTTACCGCGGGTGTATTGCATCACCATGTCCAACAGTGGCTGTTCAACTTCAGCCAGTACCAGCTCATACAGG
>Ga0209281_1001497_pt1 | contig 13357 bp, 11 predicted proteins | sample MedtruBG_FD_187514 | JGI IMG/M metagenome (GOLD analysis project Ga0209281, IMG submission 187514) | Root nodule microbial communities of legume samples collected from California, USA - Medicago truncatula BG (SPAdes) (version 2) | ecosystem: Host-associated > Plants > Roots > Nodule | place... | reverse complement strand
ATCTACATCAGCGGTATACTCAGGAGATTCGAATGACACGGCAACGTGAGATTGCGCGCCAAGGTTATAGACTTCGTCAGGCTTGATTTCCTTAATCAGGCGAACCAAGTTTGATGTATCAGTCAGATCACCATAGTGAAGGAAAAAATTAGGATCGTTGTGATGCGGGTCCTGATAAATATGATCTACGCGGATAGTGTTAAATGAGGATGCTCGGCGTTTGATGCCATGGACTTCGTATCCTTTTTTAAGAAGTAACTCCGCAAGATACGATCCGTCTTGTCCTGTCACACCAGATATTATTGCTTTTTTTTTCATATCAATGCCTTAGATTAATTCGTGATATACATCTTTTGTGGAATGATAACATGCATCCCACGAAAACTTTGAAGCTTGAGTAAAGCCTGCTTGTCGTAATTTATCTGCACCTTTTCTAACTATGGAAATAGCATCAACAATTAGTTCGCTCTTTGGCTCATCAAGCAGAATGCAGGCATTTCCAGCTACCTCAGGTATAGAAGAAGCATTTACCGCGATAACAGGACATCCCGCACGCATCGCTTCTAAAATCGGTATACCAAAGCCTTCATAGCTGGATGGATACAACAAACATAAAGAGCTATTGTACTCAATATTTAACTCTTGGTCAGATAGTCGTCCCAGCCAGTGGAATCTTCCTGGAATATTTTTTTCTAGTAGAAATAATTCCTTAGCCGAAAGATTTCCACCACCGACAATTCTTAGCTGAACATCAGGCACTTGCTTTAAGGCAGCCACCGCCAAATGGAAGTTTTTGTAACCGCCCCTTGCACCAACAAATAAAACGATGTCTTTTCTTTTAACATCGTTAATAACACTATAATTTTCAGAAACACCATTATGCACAACACGTATTTTATTTTCTGGCACTTTGCAGAACTGCATTAAATCTTGTGCGGTGTTCTCCGATACACAAATAATGAGATCACTGCATTCAACTGCTCTTCTTTTTTGCCAAGAATGTACCCAAAGTGGTAATCCTTTAACGAATTTTTCATAAGTAAAGTCATGTACTGTTGTTATAATTGGCATTTTTCTTTCTGAAGGGAGCCGATAATAACTGGAGTGAAACACGTGAGATGATGATTCGTTCGAAGGGAAATCAACATCCCTATATCTTTCCAAGATTCTCTCTGAGAGCTTAATAATATTATTAGCACCCAACTGCTCTAACAAAATGCTACTTTTACTTCCAGAACTCAAATATAAATTATCATCAATGCCATCATCATTAATAATACGTTTAAGTATTTCAGAAAAATACACTGACACTCCGCCATGGGACTGCAGATCGTATATAATCGAATCAAATATTACACCCATGTTTGTATCACCTTTAAATTATTATCGGAATCCAACTCGCTATAAAAACATTACTGAATTTAGTAATCGGTATAAATTCAAAACAAATAAGTGTCAATTGAAATATTATTTTGTTAAAAATTCATTACGACCAACGCTTAAACTTTTAACATTTAATATTAAGATGAGCACCATGAAATAAGGAATTAGGATTACAAATTCACCAAAAAAGTAATTCCCAAAAAACATGAATATTATTGGCTTCATAAAACAAGCAATTAGTACAAAATATTTTGTATTATTGACACTAATATTGTAAACAAGTTGCAACCCACAACCGATTATTAGTGAGTAAAATATAACCCCAGCAAGACCTAAATCGTTATAAAAGTAATAGATGTATGTTTTTGCATTGAAAAACAATACGGTATAGTCAGTCAATCCGATTTCATTAGTCTCATAAGCGGAACTAAAAAAGGGTTTCAGGAGAAATTTGAGCCCCCCCCATATATAGGTAGGCTCAAAATTAGAATTAATTAAGTTATTTAAATTTTGAAAATTCATAGCTATATACGTATATAACTGACTAAATAGTATATTTATTCCACCGCTACCGAATTGTGTTGAGACTCGACTCTCTTCTGAAATCCTTAGTGAACCTATATAGAAAAACAGTGCCGCAAAAGCAGCGACAATTACTAAATATCTAAATCGAACAATGATACTTCTGGGTATTACTATTATATAAAGAACACCTAGCATGAAGATAACAAATTCACCTCTGGAAACTTTATAAACAAGTAAGCTTACAACACAAAAAAGAACATAGCCAAGCAAAATAGCACGCCGGCGAGTGCTACAGCTCTTGGATTCTTTTAACTCCCAGATTGAAAGAATAGCTAAAAAAGGAGTAGCCAAATCTGCAAAATTTATATATGGGACGGCAATAGGTACAGATTGTTTTAAATCAAAACCAGTACTAAATATCAGCGGCGGGCTTAATAGCTCTCCATGGAAACGGATTAGAAACGCGCAAATGGATAATAAAACAAAAAAATTATAAATTAACCTATAATAAATTCCAAAGTGAAATTCTTGCATACGAAATCTATCTTTTTTTATCTCCTTAGAAAGCAAAACGGGCAATGAAAAAGAAATGCCAGCAAGAAACAAAGCAATATTTGTCTCAAGACTAATTGGTACCTGGAGGCTAGGATCATAAAGAGATGTTATACTTGAAATCGAGACAGTGAGAAACCATAACAATGCACCAATCCCTAATGGATGCAATATATCTCTGGATTTTATGTAACAAATAAGATAAATAAAAAAACCAATTATAATAAATATGGCTGCAATCATGAGTTTAAATCTCGAAATATTCTATGCTTTTTACTTTTGTCATTATTAATAAAAAAAATATACCCCATTAAAATAAACCAACCAGTTAAAAGTTTTCCATAAAGATAATAATTAAGATCCACTTGGTATGATGTGAACACCGGTATTAAATAGTATATCAACAGTCCCATACATGTTAGTCCATTAACAACAACTAATTGCTTTCTAAGGTCTAGGCCATTCATTACATGGTAATATATAGCCGTCAGTGCAAAGGGTATGACACCCAACGTTGCCAAATGCATATCATCAATTAAAGCACCATACTTTGTGAAGTTATTTATGAAATAGCCCATTAAAAAATTTGCACTAATTATGCCAACCAGTGTAACCGAAATAATTATCAATAACTCCTTTACAAAGTGCTTCTTCCCTTGTTTACAGCTTTCTTTTATTATTTTAACAAATAATAACTCTGCACATGTTGATGGTATAATCATAAGTGCAGTGAATGCAAAGGTTATTACACTGTAGTGCCCAAGTGCATCAATACCTAGCATGTTCTTTATAAAAAAACGGTCCATAACTAAATACAAAAACACGAAAACAGAGTTTAAGAATAGCAACGCAGATGATGTTGCTATTTTCTTTATATTGGATAAAAAAATTATTAAATTAAACCCAGAAAAAATTTGTCGTTCTTTATATATTAAATATGCTAAAGACGATAAATAACAGATTATTGAGGAAGCAAGGTAAATATTCCAGTTATGAAAATACAAATATGTCAGTAGTGGTATTAATACAGGCAAAAGTTGTGCATTAAAAACCAACATCAGCATATAATTTATATTGTTGATAGCCCTATAAAAACTTTTTATTATATTTACAAGAGAAATACAAAGTCCGCAACTAGTTAAAATAGCTACGGTAACATCATTTACATTAGAAACAACGGCAATAATCAGGAAAAAAAAAGCAGAAATAAAAGTGAAAATAAAAACAGATGCAACAAGATATAGACGTTCGGAATCCTCCGTCACTGGTATATATCTGTCTAATGAAAAACGAGTCCCTAAATGAGTGTAGTCAAGAAGTTGCTGCCATGTTCTTGCCAACGTTAAATGCCCCATCTGCGATGAAGTTAAATATCGCATAAAAATCAAATTCAATGCGATGTTGAGAAATTGAATTATGTAATTAAGTAATAAATAAACCAGACTCATCTTAAACATAATTTTCAGTCACATCTTTCTTAACTTCGTTATAAAATGAATCTTTCATAATTTTACCCGCATTGATATTGGCGATAACTTCAGAAAATTTACTTTCAAAAACCTCAAAATAATTTTCATGCGGCATAATGTGCTGCGCTGGTAATATTTCCGAGTGTCTGCGACTTAAAGAAACCATATATAATAATACCAACGCTTTGTTTTTTGTATCTTGATTTATCTTCTCTAAATTATGACAATTGCCTAAGAGGTCGAAATATTCTCTAAGACTTTCCGGCTCAGGAGTTATACCGAAACCTGAATAATATCCCTTACCAGCTGTTAACGCTGGTATCCCCAAGCAAGTAAACTCAAGCCCAGCCGTACCTTTAGCTGTTACAATACAATCAGCAAAATCTGATATTGAGTTGGTATTGAAATCTAATGGAGTCACATAAACATTTTTTAGATTATGTCGCTCTATCATTTCCTCTACCGCTCCCTTTTCATTCCACATATAGGAACTTGGATGAGGTTTCACAAAGCAATTAATGAATTCACTATCATTTAAATATAATAATGTTTTTTCAAGAAAATCATAATAGTCAGAAAATAATAATCCCTCTCCTACATGTGGCGCATCAGAGAAAGCATGCGACATAACTACTACGTTTTTATTGTTCTCAGACAAACCAGGGAATTTTTTCTTCAATTCAGCAAAATCATATTTCCGTTTACCAAGAAATGCATTTTTAACATCAATCTGTTCAATTGTCCCTGCAAACCGCGATGCGAAATAATCCTTTGCGTCAGCAAGGTATTCTGGCGAACGCATCTTTTCGTTAAATTCAGTTAAAGAGGGTTTTAAAAAATGTTCTTTTTCATTGGCATTCAATCCATAACATTTATAAGCATAAATATCTTTTAAAAATACTACACTTTTCCCTTTATGTTTAATTTGACGCGGCAAAAGTCCAAATTCTGCATAGACATTATGACTGGTTACCAGGTAGCGAGGTTTATATTTATTAATGATATAATTGTTGTTATGAAAAATCAAAAATGCGCGAAAGATTAATCTAAGATGGCTTAAATTTAGTTTCTTTATAGTGTAAGTATTAGGTTTGTAGCGTATAAGAGTATCGTAAATTAAGTCCCCAACCTCTATTTTTTTATAAACCAATTTTAAGAGTGCGTTTCCATCCTTGCAAAATATCATAGTATGGATAGTCGCCAATAGCGCTGGAAAAAAGACACTAGGCCTTAGATATCCAGACCACCACATATAAAAACGATTTATTGCGAAGGATTTATATATCAGTGCAGCACTATTTCCCTTTTGATAAAATCCACGCAAATATACGATAGAGCTATAACCAGTCACTTCCTCTATAGCCTTAGCTATTCTTGCTTTGTCAATAATACTGGCTGGGCAAGTGATCTGACCTTCTACGAGAATATAACACGAATCTTGGTTATTAGCATTCTGACTGGGCCAGTTAGATTTATTAAGATTAATAAATTCCTTTTCAACATTTGTTTGTTTTTGAGGAAGAAGATAGTTTAAAACATTCTTAATTTTTTTTAACATGATCAGTCTCAAAACTAAATATGGTAAATGATATACGTCATTTCTTTACTTTGCTGAATAATTTATTTTATTTGTTTTTTCAAAAATTCGGCTATCAAAAAATCATATTCATCATCAATATCAATGGATTTGTACTTATTCATTATATACGCATAGGACCTACTGTTATAAATTGACAATAATGAACCTACAAATTCTCGTCTAAAAATATAAATTGCACCATTCAGGCGATAATAAGGCATTAGATCCTGGGTTCGCTTTAGAGCCTCCTCTGCCAGGAAATTATTCATGCAAAGGTCCTCACCTAATTGATTACAATGTTGGATAGGATGTTCGGTCTCGCAAACAGAGATTATTGCATCTGCATTTTTCATATCTAACATCGACATCGCATTATGAATGTCTGAAGCATCTCTCAAAGGTGATGTTGGTTGCAATAATGAAATTACCTCGACTTTGTTTCCACGCTCTTCTAACCAATTAACGGCATGCTGGATTACATCATTAGTTGTCGCAGTGTCATTTGAGAGTTCTGCAGGTCGTAAAAATGGGACATAAGCCCCCTCTTTTACTGCAACATTGGCAATCTCTTCTGAATCAGTACTAACAATAACTGAATCGAATCCGCCATATTCTATTGCAGCCTCTATGGTCCAAACAATAAGGGGCTTACCATTAAAAATTTTTAGATTTTTATTTGGGATCCGTTTACTGCCCCCGCGGGCGGGGATCAATGCGATTTTTATTGACATTTATAACGCCTTAATATCAATTTGCGCTCGATTAAAGTCGTCCATGCGCCCAATATCTAACCAATATTCATGAATTGGAAACATGATTACATCTTTTTGTTTAGCTATTTCTTCTTCTAAAAGAGTTGGCATATCGTTTCTTTGATGTTTAGGAACATGTTTGAATAACTCTGGACTTATGACATATATTCCAGCGTTAACAAAAAATCGTTGTACTGGTTTCTCCTGCATTGAGATAATGCGGTGGCCATCTCCATTGATCACACCATAGGGTATTTGATAATCATATTCTCTAACACACATAGTTGCCGTTGGCATATGTTTATTATGAAAATCCAAAAGACGCGTAAAATCAACTGTTGTAAGAACGTCACCATTGATCATAATCAAAGGGAGTTGAGGAATGTTCTGAGGTAACAGACCTAAAGCACCGCCTGTACCCAAAGGAGTCTCTTCATGCACATACGTTATATTTACCCCCCATTCCTTGCCATCTTTGAAATAATCCGAAATTTGCTCAGGCATGTAGTGAGTGGATATATAGATGTTTTTAAATCCAGCTTTAGCAAACTGAATCAACAGCGTTTCTAAAATTGGTTTATCACCAACTTTTAACATTGGTTTGGGACACTTATCAGTAAGTGGCTTTAATCGTGTACCAAATCCTCCAGCCATTATAAAAACTGGATTATCATGGCAAGAAGTTTTAGACACGCTTGAAATTGTTTCAAGGCCAACAACCCCGGCTTTATTAACCAGTGGGATTGATAAAACACCGAATTTAGACATCAGGTTGTTGAGTTCTTTTTTTGATGTTTCGGGTGATGCAATAATTGGGTTATCGTTCATTACATTCTTAACATCGATATTGAGAGGCATTCCATTTAATAAACCTCTACGAATATCGCCGTCAGTCACAACACCCAATAGCTGATTATTATTATCAACAATGAGTGCAATTCGCATTGCTTCTTTGTTAATAACCTCAAGTGCTTCAAGGATTGAGCAAGTAGGTTTAATTAACAAATTTTCCCATTTCTGAGTCATTTTATACCTTCTGAAGTATCATCTCACTATAGCTTGTGATGTGTACACTTTTTGACGAGGAAGAACATTTCTACTTACCAGGGCATTAGCCATTACCGAGCAGCCCGCGCCCAGCTCTATGTTTTGAATGACAGTTGCTCCCGCTCCTACAAACACCCCTTCTTCAGATTTGCACTGTCCGCAAATGATTGCACCGGGTGAAATAAAGTTATGACTCCCTAGATGAACATCATGTTCAATTACTGCTCTGGTATTAATAACGCAATGACTACCGATATTAGCCCCGGCCTGAATAATTGCCCCATGGAGGACTTGACTTCCTGCCCCCAATATCGCAAATGGGGAAATTATAGCTGTACTCGCAACAACCGTCTCAAATTTAAAACCAAGATTAGAATAATAATCGGTCATTTTAAAACGGAGTGATGAGCCAGGTAAAATACCTATCCCATTGACTAAAAGGATGTCACTAGTAGGAAAGCGAGAAATATCGCTATCTTTTTTTATAATCTCTATATCATTATAAACATGGCGGTTTTGAGTGTCATCAGGACTGATGACAGCCACAATTTTCCTACCTTGCTGTTTAAGGATGTCAACGAGGACACTGGCATGTCCACCACCACCAATAATTACAATCGGCTTAGTTTCGGCTTTATCATTCACCGATAAGTTCTCCCGGCTCGTAGTGCCGCCCTGCCTTTTTGCCTTGCATTTCCCAGTACAAATAAGGTGACATTCCCGTCCCCGGGCGCTTAATAGCCATGTTCGCAGATGTAAATTGTTCACCCTCTTCAATAGTTTTTTCTGCTACCAGACTTTTTCTAGCAACTCTCTTGTTCTTGGTTTCAGATATAGTAGGCGCCTTTATAGTATGCCCCAACGCTTTCTCGACTTGTCTAATCGATTTAACCATCGAGGCGAGTTCGTTCGGTTCTAAAGACGCTTTATGATCCGGACCATCCATATTTTTATCGAGCGTAAAGTGTTTTTCAATCACAACAGCACCACGGGCAACCGCCGCGATTGGAATGGCAATTCCCTCACTATGATCAGAATATCCTGCAGGCAAATCAAAAGCCTGCTTAAGAGTATCCATGACCCTGAGGTTAATCTCTTCCATCGGAGCAGGATATTCAGTCGTGCAATGCAGAATGATGACTTTCTCTTTAAGAGCCTTCTGCCCTTCTTCCGAAGAATATGCGCTCTGAAAAGCCTCGATACCTGGTAGTGCATCCTGCGCAGCCGTATAGCCAAAAGCAATGACACCGAGGGCAGCTTCGATTTCTGACAATGTCGCCATTCCCGTCGAGACAATAATATCGCAGCCAGTACGTGCATGCTCTAAAACCAGAGGTGCGTTAGTTAACTCGCCGGAGGGTAACTTTAATCGTTTGATTCCTAAATCATTCACGAGAAACGCAAGACTTTCTGAGTCGAATGCAGTCGAGAGAAACTCAATGCCTAATTCATTGCAATAGGCGACAAGCTTATGGTGAGCTTCCCACGAAAGTTCCAGGCGACTTAACATATCCAGTTGCGATTCTTTTTTTTGCGTGTTTGCAACCTGATATTCGGCTTGTACAGCATCTGCCGTAACAAGATTTTTGGCTTTAAATGTCTGGAACTTAACAATATCTGCCCCAGCTTTAAAAGCCGCGTCAACAAGTTCAAAAGCCAGTTTTTCGTCGCCGTTGTGGTTAACACCGGCCTCAGCAATGATGAGCGTCATAATGTTTCACTTAATATCGTAGAAAGTCTTGGTTGGGACAAACTTCATGGTTTTTATCATATCGATGATCCTGGAACTTGCATCACCTTGCCCATATGGATTGTGAACATCTTCACCAGCGCTCTTGTACTCGCGAGTAAGGGCCACCTTAATTGCCTTAACTATCAAATCTTTTTGTGCCGCGCAATTAAGAACACTTTTCGCCGCAAGTCGTCCTTTCTGTCGGTCTCCAATATTCACTGTCGGAACATCGAAGGCCGGAACCTCGATAATTCCACTAGATGAATTTCCCACTACTGCTGCGGCATGTTTCACCGCGCTAAGGTAACGAACCTGCCCTAGTGACGGAATCGCCAAAACGCGTTCAGGTTGGCTAGCAGCATAAGACTGCAACAATGGAATAATTTTTCTGCCACCATCATCAGCATTTGGGTAGGTCAATATGACTTGATGATCTTTGAATTCATCCAGTGCAGCCAACAATGCACTGAAACTGGCTTCAGGTGGCTCAATTCCAAGTGTCACCGGATGATACGTAACCAGGAGATAAGGCGTCTTAAGCGGGAAATTCAGCGATGTGGACAATTCTGCAACCGACATAAAATGACCACGCTTGAGATGGTCCAATCCAATTGCGCCAACATTTTTTACACGCGATGGGTCCTCACCTAACTGAATAACACGTTTCATGTATTCGTCAGTCGAAGTACCATGCATATAACTTAATTTAGTAATGGCGTGACGGATTGCATCGTCGTAAGCGCCTTCCGTGATTTCTCCCCCATGAAGGTGAAAAACAGGAATTCTCAATATCATCGCAGTTTGTGCCGCAGCCAACGCCTCAAAACGATCTCCAAGGATAACCAGCACTTCGGGCTTAAGCCTTGATAATGCATCAGCAAAGCCTAAAACCCCTAACCCCATACTTTTTGCTGTTCCCACCGGCGTATCTGAAGAAAGTAAGATCTCAATCTTTTCATCAATTGAAAAACCATCTTTCTCAATCTGTTGCCAGGTATTCCCAAACTCTGGCGACAAATGCATCCCACTGACAATAAGCTGCAACTGCAGCTCATTGTCATTCTGGAGATCGTTTAAAAGCCAATAGAGCAATCCATACTCAGCTCGTGTTCCAGTGAATACAGCGACTTTACGTTTTGCGGGTTCCATCAATTTCATTCCACAGGTGAACTCGGCAAATTAACCAAGCGAGCTTCAATCTGCTCTGAAATTTTGAGGTCATCGCGCATTGCATTTTCGAACATAGGCAAACGATGCATCAACTTCCAAATTGGGCGCACCATGACTTTCGCCTCGTTCATTTGCGCAAGGATTGCATCACGCGAATCGAGGTTTTCGCAGACGACAGCGTTTAGCCAATAGTTTGATTTGGCGTACTGCGGCTCTTTGACGAATTTAAATTCTGTACCCTCAAACAGCGCTTCGTAACGTTGAGCCAAGGCACGTTTTTGTTTCAGGAAGGTCTCGAGGCGTTCCATCTGCCCGCACCCAAGTGCAGCATTCAGGTTTGGCATACGGTAGTTAAAGCCCGGTTCATCATGATAAAACTCATATGGATGAGGAACCTTCGCTGTTGTGGTTACGTGCTTAGCCCGAACACCACTTTCATCTGTACGACAGAAAACCATGCCACCACCGCCAGTGGTAATGATCTTATTGCCGTTAAAACTTAACGCACCGTATTCACCCAACGTCCCAGTATGTTTACCTTTATAGAATGAACCAAGGCTTTCTGCCGCATCTTCAACGAGGACTATGCGCCACTTCTTACACACTTCGACCAGTTCATCCAGTTCAACGGGGTGTCCAAAAGTATGCATAGGGACAACTGCACGAACAACCTGCCGCGTTTTACGGTGGACGCAGCCCAGCTCAGTCAACTCAGTATTTTCGGCAAGCCAGTTGTCCAGGGCTTTGGGGCAAAGGCCCAGACTCACAGACGAAACATCTGTAAATACAGGTTCAGCCCCCAAGTGATAAAGCGCATTGCATGTTGCAACAAAGGTAAGCGCCTGAGTGACAACAAGGTCACCACGTTTTACGCCGGCAAGATATAATGCCGCGCTAAGTGCAGCAGTACCATTAACCGTCGCAACCGCTCTTGCGGTTCCCGTGTAGGCTTCCATTTTGCGTTCAAAATCGTCAACATACTTGCCTACGCTTGAGACAAATGTACTTTCAAGCGTATCCAGTACATATTGCTTTTCATTGCCATTAAAAACTGGCGCATGCAAAGGAATAAATTCATCCGTTTTGTACACGTCACGAACAAAATCGATAATTGATTTGATATTCATTCGAAAATGCCTTGCTTACATTTTGCCGTCGAGATATTTACCTGTTTCTTTATGCCCAAAGTCTGGAATCATTTCAAAAAACAGTTTTACAATATCGTCTTTATTCCATTCAAGAGAGCTTTTCATTGTTTCAATTCTCTCTTCGAAATGAGCTAATAGTGCCGGATCATACAAAGGATCATTTTTGATGATACCCAAGTTCATGAAGCGCTCCATATCAAGCGTCTCTTGCTCAGTGAAGAACTCTTCAAAATCCTTTTCACCAGTTGTATCGCTTGAGGTGAATAAACATGGCCATTTGCCCTGAGCCGGTAATGTTTTCGCCAGTTCACGCGCTTCGTCTTCTGTCTCGCAAAGATGCGGTTCATAGCCGCGCTGCTTGAGATAAAGCACAGCAATGTCCGCAAATGAAATCAGGTGAAGGGCTTCACTCAGTTTTGGGAAGAAAATATCTCGATTCTCACCAAATATGCAGGACATCAGGCACAGTTCCCCAGACTCTTGCGGAGTAACGAAATAGCGTTTGATATCATTTGGAGCCACTAGCGGTTGCTGTTTTTGCAGGCGCTGGTTAAACCCGTGCAGTAAGGATCCGTCTGAGAAAGCGACATTCGCAAAGCGCGCCGTCGATATGTCAATTTCCTTGCTTTTTCGCATCAGGAACATCTCCATAATACGCTTTGACGCTCCCATCATATTGACAGGATTTGCCGCTTTGTCGGTAGACACGCAAAAGAACTTTTTAACACCTGCTGCAATAGACTGTTCGATCGTTTTGTCGGTATTGAGGATATTTACCTCAATCATGCGCATCAGGGTGAAAGGATCCTTTTCGCTGCGAACATGCTTAAGTGCTGATAAATTCAAAACATAATCATATTTGCCGTCAGCTTTGATAAAAGCATCATATTCTACTGAACCAATATCGAGGGCAAACGTCTGGAAATCCCCTTCAATATAACCAAAGGAGCTACGAATATCCCTTACCAGCTCAACCATGTTATTTTCGCTGATATCAACAACGTGAAGTTTTTGTGGGTGACGTTTAAATATCTCTTTGGTAACAGCCTGACCAATTGAACCAGCTCCACCAAGTACAAGAAAACGAGATGAAGAAACAATTCTTTTTAATTCTTTTTCATTTCCAGAGACATCATCACGGAATAATGCCTTATTACGTCCAATGAGTTGGAGAATATTATCCATTTATAAATCCAGTTGATTGCAAGTTGTTACGCTAAAACCGCTTGAGTCAACGTAGTTTCTGACTCAAGCAGCCTCAATAAATAACAGTATTTTGAATAATACAGAAGGTTTGCAGCAGCATCTCCTGAATAGAGCCACGCTACCGCCCCTGGCTTAACAGCTACCAGTGCACTGGATGCATTCCGAAAAGTGTGTTCCTCGGTCAGTTTCTGGACACAAAGTGCCGCTAGACAGCCTTAGAAAAGACCTTAATTGTCGTCCTAAACGACGTCAGAAACAAGTAGAAATCCCTGCCAAGTTGCCCAAAAATACAACAGCTAACTCATTGTATTTTTGAACTTTTTAAAAACAAAAGCGGCAACGTTCATCCTGAGTTCAGGAGGAGGGTTGCCGCTATTCGAAATCCGGACACGTAACTGGACTAAAGTATCAATTTTCCGCTAGTAGTTTCTCAATACTCTTACGGAACTTCTGCCCTTCTTTCAGGTTACGCAGCCCGTAGTTCACAAATGCCTGCATGTAACCCATTTTCTTACCGCAATCGTAGCTGTCACCCGTCATCAGCATCGCGTCAACTGACTGTTTTTTCGATAGTTGAGCGATAGCATCGGTTAATTGTACGCGTCCCCAGGCACCCGGTTCGGTGTTTTCCAGCTCTGCCCAGATATCAGCGTTGAGAACATAACGGCCAACGGCCATCAGGTCGGAATCCAGCGTCTGCGGCTGATCGGGTTTTTCGATAAACTCAACGATACGGCTGACCTGCCCTTCTGAATCCAGCGGTTCTTTAGTCTGGATGACAGAGTACTCAGAAA